>OGZC01001415.1_pt1 | contig 12892 bp, 16 predicted proteins | sample 1576751 | NCBI WGS metagenome assembly OGZC01 (sample SAMEA3541486, study PRJEB24748) | human gut metagenome | biome: human gut; feature: human-associated habitat; material: faeces | place: China | collected 2012
TCCAGTGAGGCGTATTCGCTATCTTTGAGCATCGTTTTGCGGGTGTAATCCTGGAAAGATTCAGTCACCAGTTTGCCATCAGAATCGTAATACTGAACGCGCTTAGCCAGCACTTTTACATCCACGCCATTCACATAGAATTTGCGGACTTTGTTTTCATCATCGTCATGGAACTCACCGTTGCCCGCTTGCTTGTCACGATTGACCTGATAGTCAGCGACGTCTTCCCACGCTTCACTGGCGTCATTATCGCCGTCATCCGCGTTATTTTCCGCATCCAGCTGTTCATTGAAATCTGAATCTTTGTCGGAAATATCGCCGGGTTTTACCACCAGTACTTTTTCCGGCAGTCCATCAAAGCGCGGGTCGGCAAACAGCTCCGTCGCTTTTTTGAAGTCGAGAATGGTGAACCACAGCTTGCCGTGTTTTTCATTGATGCGCGTGCCGCGCCCGATGATCTGTTTAAACTTGGTCATCGACTGAATGTTTTGATCCAGTACCACCAGCTTACAGGTCTGTGCATCCACGCCGGTGGTCATCAACTCTGACGTTGTCGCGATAACCGGGTAGGCTTTTTTAGGGTTAATAAAGTTATCCAGTTGCGCCTTGCCGATATCATCGTCACCGGTGATTTTCATCACGTACTTTTCGTTCTTCAACACCTGTTCGGGGTTGAGCACCACCAGCGCATGGCGCATTCGATCGGCGTGATCGATGTCGTTGCAAAAAACGATGGTTTTATCCATCGGGTTGGTACGTTTCAGGTAATCGGTAATAGTCTGCGCCACCAGCATGGTGCGCTCATCAATCACCAGCGTGCGGTCAAAATCTTTCAGGTTGTAGATACGGTCTTCAATCTCTTCGCCGTATTTATCGAGTTGGCCTTTGATGGGGCGCCAGCCCTGGACATCTACATCAATGTCAACGCGCACGACTTTGTAAGGGGCGAGGAAACCGTCTTCAATACCCTCTTTCAGCGAATAGGTGTAAACCGGCTCACCGAAGTAGTCGATATTAGAAACGTCTTCCGTTTCTTTTGGCGTTGCCGTCAGACCGACCTGAGTGGCGCTGCCGAAATACTCCAGAATCTCTCGCCAGGCTGAATCTTCAGAAGCGCTGCCACGGTGGCATTCGTCAATGACAATCAGGTCGAAGAAATCAGGCGCCACCTGTTTATAGGCTTTCTGGTGTTCTTCTGGTCCGGTAATGGCCTGGTACAGCGCCAGATGCACCTCATAAGCCGGATCGATGGTGCGCCCGGTAACTTTAGTCATCGCATTACCGAACGGCTGAAAGTCGTTACGTTTAGTTTGATCAACCAGGATGTTGCGGTCCGCCAAGAATAGAATGCGTTTTTTGTTTTTAGCTTTCCACAGCCTCCAGATTATCTGGAACGCGGTATACGTTTTGCCCGTACCCGTGGCCATGACCAGCAGAATACGGTTCTTACCTGCCGATACGGCATCCACCGTTCGGTTAATCGCCTGCATCTGATAGTAACGAGGAGCTTTCCCGCTACCGTCGTCAAAATAGTCCTGACTGATAACGGGTAACTGCTCCTGAGTGAACCCTTTCCAGGCACAGTATTTTTGCCAGAGTTGTTCAGGTGTTGGGAAGTCACTGAGGGCAATTTCGGATTCGAGCTGCTGCGGATTGGTTTTATCGTGGAAGATGAATCCATCACCGTTGGAGGCAAATACAAAGGGAACATCGAGCAGGCTTGCGTAGTCCAGTCCCTGCTGCATCCCTTTACTGATGGCGTGCTTGTTAGCCTTGGCTTCGATAACTGCTAATGGCAAGTTAGGTTTGTGGTACAGCACGATATCGGCAGACTTAACTTTGATACGTGACGCCAGTTTGCCACGGACTACAATCTTGCCATCTCGCAGCTTCACTTCCTGACGAATCTGCGCCAAATCATCCCAGCCAGCATCCTTAACCGCAGGCAGGATAAATTTGCTGATGATATCCGTTTCAGTCAGGTGCGTTTTGTTCACGCCAGCCATAGCAGAGCACTCCACGATATTGGGTTAGCTCTGATTTTACACAGATCTGTGCGTTACGTAATGACCTGAAACGAGGTTTTGGATATACATCGTTGTTATTGCCGTACTATGTGATGCGGCAATAACAACGATTAGATTGAAGTATTGTTATTCCTGGGTCGTCCTGTCAATGGTCGCTCGGGTACTTCGTTGCATCCGTACATTAACAGTACGTTTTTCTGTTCAATTTTGGTCATGTATTCCAGTACATCGCGCATGTTAGAAATGCTTCCTTGATCGCTGTAACGAACCGGTATATTGATATCCGCCTCATAGTTCGGTTTATACTCACAACGATAGTAACAGCCGTCATGTTCCGTGATTGCACGCCAGCAAGCCCCAGCCTTCTCCATCCAGAAAAAGGGTTTCTGGGTCCGGTTGCCATCCAGCCAGAAAGCCACATGCGCATGGAACAGGTGATCTTCGGTCCATTCAATTACCCAGAAAAAACCCACCACTGCGGGCATACTCATCATTTCGTCCATCAGATGCCGGACATCAGACTCCATCTGCCGATGATCCGGATAGTGATATTTAAAGGTATTTTTTTGATAGAAAAGATCCAGCCGTATTACCCTCAGACAGGAATAGCGATTAACCATCGCGTTAATATGCATATCAAGGACAGATTTCAAAAACCAGTCCGGTGTCCAGTTGCGGTTTTTCATAGCGTTATCTCCTGATCGCCGATAGCAGGATCAGTTTTGAATTAATATGTGGGATAGTGTCGATGCCCTGAGGCGGGCATAGCAGTATTTCTGTTTGAGTACCACAGCATTGAGATGCGGAGGAGAAATCCAAAACAGGGAAAAACAAGCGACTGTAGATGGATTACAGGCAGCAGATGGAGCTAGCAGCGGACAGTAGTGGCTACTTGATTACAAACATAGAGTGAGTATTAATTATATTAATTAACCGAAATTAATATTCCCCTCGGCAGCCGCTTTGGAGGGGAATAATACGGACGAAAGGCATGGTCCGAAAACCCTGTTCATGCTTCCCGGCTGTATATCCCCGTCCGGCATTGAGGGCATTGCTTTCTTCCGTCATACGACAAGCCGCACATCGTGCAATACCACTGTGTGGTCGTCATAACCGGCGGGAGCTGTGTTAAAAGGTGCCGGAGTGTCTCCAGAGCAGAAGGTTTTCCACTGGCAGGTGCCAGGTAAGGACACTGCAGCAGCGCTTCCGGTTCTCCCCGGCATATGTCGTGTTCAAACCAGGGCGGTGACGTTCTGGTGGGAGGATGGAAAATCAACGGACACTGGCAGTGGTGGCAGAACCAGTTGTCATTGCCTGAATTCAGCTGACTTACAGCGACAATCTCACCCGTTTTACGCTGTGCGATATAGCATTTTGGTATCTGCATTATCCGGCCCTCACAGTGGCCGGGTGGCACGAATGTAATCGTCAGTCAGCGTTTTCAGCCCCCGATATGTCAGCTGTTTTACCGCCAACCAGCGCTTCAGGGTGTAGGGAAGTGGAAGATGCAGCTCATACCACTCCCCCATATTCTTGCCTGTAGCCAGCTCGCACCAGCACAGTAACGTCAGCGATTCACGTATACCGGGCTGTGGGTACTGGCGGAATAACAACTGCAATTGTGCTGCCAGCCGGCTTTTCCCCAGCCGGTAACATTCGCTGAGCAGCACGCCGGGCAGAAGGGAATAATCTGTGTGTTTGGTCAGGCCAGGAATGGCAGAACAGGATCCCAGTTGGTCGGTGCGGGTGACCGGCAGCAGGCACTGTGGAATGACGCATTCTGTTACGCTACCGTCCGGCATCGGGCAGGCGGTTATCGCCAGCCTGTGCCACTGCGTGATGTGCTGCTGGCATAAACCGTGGAACAGACTGACGCGGGTAAAATCATCCAGCCAGGCCTGGTAATGGTTGAGTAAGGGTGAATTGTTCATTTCTGATATTCCTTAAATGAGTAACTGACATGCAGCCGTAAGCCTCCGCAAGAAGCGGATATGAGATGACGTACTGGTTTGTTAACGAAAGGGAAAGGGTTTAGCGCTGAGGGCGGGATGCATCAATACGGGCCTGCAGCCAGGCTTCGACTTCGCTTTGTAACCAGCGGGAACTTCGTCCCAGTTTGATGGGTTTTGGAAATATGCCATCCTTAATGAGTCGGTAAATCCATTTATCACTGACCCTCAGCAGGCGGGTGATGAAAGCCATATCAACGAACTGGTCTTCGGACAGGGAAGGTTTACTGGTCATGGTTTGATTCTCCGGTAGCTGAAAGGGTACTGGAGCCGGGTGATTAAACGTTGCTGCCCGCTCCGGCATAGGTACCGGCACTGCCGTAAAAAAGTGTCGTTAGCTTATTTGGGGTTTCTGGGTCTGCCCTGTCGTGCAGGGGCGGGAACCTCATTACATCCCCAAATCAGACACCCTTTCTTCTGGGATTCTTTCGTCAGATAGCTGGCAATACGCCTAAGGCTATTAATGTCCTCGTCGTTGCTATAATCAACGACGTTATTGATGTTGTCCTGACAGTAGTCCTTTGGTTTGCAACGTTCATATTTCCCTTCGTTGTTAGTTATCTTCTGCCACAATTCACCTGTCTGCTGAATAAACGGAAATGACTTCTGATGCTTCTGCCCTTTAAGATAAAAAATGGCATGAGCGTGGATAGCATTTGTCTTTGTCCATTCCAGCACCCAGAAACAACCGCAGAGTTGAGGCATTTTCATTACAGCTTGGGTTAACTCCCAGAGGTCATCCTGTATCTCAAATGAGGAATTACGAATGAATCGGTTGGTGCCTCGCTGGTAATCAAAATCCATTCGAAACGCCAGTATTTTGGAGTGGCACATCAGAATCTGATTAAGATGGTGATTGATCATATTCAGGAGGAAGTCATTGGGAGTGATTTTTTTAAAGTGTGGGTAAAGTCTTTGCATTGTGTTGTTCCTTTGGTTGATTTCAAAGGAACTGCAAGAACTGTTTTTTTCTGGCACTGAGGGGCTTAATGTTGAAATCGTTTCAGGTGAATATATGCTATCCCTTGGTGGGGGATAGTTGGTTTCAGTTGAGATCTACTTCCCTATAATACTAATTAACCTTAATTATCAATTTTCATACAAACAGTCTCTCTTTGATCGCCGACATGCCTTGCGACTGGACCCAATGAAGTACTTTTATCGAGTTCCTGAATGCGTTGGTCTGGTACTTTTCAGTAAGCACCGCTAAGTTTTTATCATGGACCTTATTTCTTTATAGCAACTGGTGATGACGTAAAAATAATTCACTGGTTACTCCTTCTATCGGATCGGCGTTGACGACGAACAGAGGAGTGCTATCCGTATCTTGCAGATAAAATGTGACTCGCATCACAATAAAGTGAGGGGCTTATGTTACTTTTATGCATAAAATTAAAAATGCATAACGGACCATCACCATGAGAATAACATTTAATTCAGATAGTGAACTGACAATTAATACAATTGACAGATATGCAAGAAGCTATGGAATATCAAGATCGAAAGTTATTTCTGATTTACTTGATTCAATATCACCCGCTCTCGATTATTTAGTTTTTCAAAATAATTTAAAGCACGAAATGGAGACTAAGTTATTAAACTTGTTTGCGTATGAGCTTAAGGAGGTAGAGGAAAAAATATCTAAAGATGAAATTTTCTTTAGGCATTTTCATCAAAATATAAAAAATATTTCTTATTCCGTTATAAGCAAAGATTCAATTCGGTTTACATTGCCGGATAGAGACCGATGGCCTGATATGAGAGAGCAATTTCAAAGTAAAGTAAACAAAATGCTCGATATATACAGGCCATGTGATAGTGGTTATTATGCTTGTGTTCTGTACCCTGATTACCTGAAGAAGGGTACGTATACATCAGTTATAATTAATTTCAGTTCGTTAATTGTCGATGGCTATTGCTTCGATATCAATTCGCTGTGTTTTGTCAGAGAGGAAGATTTCTTTTATTGCGGCATTAATGATTACATGAAGAGAAATCTTAAAAACAGAAACCGGTTGCACCTCTCATGGACTCCGCTAACAAAAATTGCTGACGGGTATCTTTTTATGGCTGCAATACGCAAAGAAAACTCAAACTATGTGGCCAAACAAGAAGGAGATTTTACAGTGAACTTCCCTTACGATATATGGAAGCAATAATCCAAATATTTTCAGACAGATATTATTTCTACGAACCGCCCCCCCCCACTCCTTCACAGGAATGGGGATTTTCTTTTCCTGTCTGAGAAAATGCTATGAATACAAGTGAAGGACAACAGTCCCTGCAGAACTCGCTTTCTGGGCTGCCCCAGTGGGTCTCTGAACGCATTCTGCAGCAGATAAATCAATTAACCCACTACGAGCCTGTAATAGGCATTATGGGGAAAACCGGCGCGGGTAAGAGCAGCTTGTGCAATGCCCTGTTTGCCAGTGAGGTTTCACCGGTTAGCGATGTGGTCGCCTGCACACGCGCCCCCTTACAATTTAACCTGCAAGTAGGTGAGAGCGTTATGACCCTTGTTGATCTACCAGGCGTGGGGGAAAGTAGTTTACGCGATACTGAATATGCTGCCCTGTATCGCGAACAACTTCCCCGGCTAGACCTGGTACTGTGGTTGATCAAGGCCGATGATCGAGCGCTGACGGTGGATGAGCATTTTTACCGGGAGGTGATTGGTGAGGCATACCGGCATAAGGTGTTGTTTGTTATCAGTCAGTCCGACAAGGTTGAACCCACCTGCGGTGATGAAAAGTTGTCTACAGAGCAGAAACAAAATATCAGCCGCAAAATCTGTCTATTGCATGAGTTATTCCAACCTGTAAACCCTGTCTGTGCGGTGTCGATACGTTTGCCGTGGGGGCTGCGGGTTATGGCTGAACGGATGATTCGTTGCCTGCCACGGGAGGCCAGTAGTCCGGTGGCAGTACAGCTTAGTGCTCCACTTCGTACCGATGCCGTTAATAAAAAAGCACGTGACGATTTTGGTGAAACGGTCGGCTCGGTACTGGACACAGTAAGTTCCATGCCCCTGATACCTGCCCCAGTTCGGACAATTATCCAGGCTGTACGCGACATCGTAGTATCAGTCGCTCGTGCAGTCTGGAATTTCTTCTTCTGAAAATTAACCCTTCGAACCTGTAGTTTCCTGAGCCCTGCCGCCATTTTGCGGCAGGGCTTTTTGTATTTATTTTCCATCATGAGGAGTCTGCTTATGACCCGTCTGGCTTCGCGCTTTGGCGCAGCAAATCTTATCCGTCGTGATCGTCCGTTAACCCGCGAAGAACTGTTTCGTGTGGTGCCCAGCGTTTTCAGTGAGGACAAACACGAATCCTGCAGTGAACGATACACATATATACCCACCATCTCCCTTCTCGACAGCTTACAGCGGGAAGGCTTCCAGCCGTTCTTTGCCTGCCAGACCCGCGTGCGTTACCCGGGGCGTCGTGGGCATACAAAGCATATGTTACGTCTGCGCCGCGAGGGACAAATTACCGGCAAGCAGGTGCCGGAAATCATTCTGCTCAACTCTCATGACGGCACCAGTTCGTACCAGATGCTACCGGGATTATTCCGTGCGGTATGCCAGAACGGACTCGTCTGCGGTGAGTCGTTTGGCGAGGTGCGGGTGCCGCACAAAGGGGATGTGGTGAGTCAGGTGATTGAAGGGGCGTATGAAGTACTGGGGATCTTTGACCGTGTGGAAGAAAAACGTGATGCCATGCAGTCGCTGATGCTTCCCCCGCCTGCACAACAGGCTCTGGCACAGGCTGCACTGACGTACCGTTTCGGTGAGGACCACCAGCCGGTGACAGCACCTCAGATACTCTCCCCACGCCGCTGGCAGGATGAGAGCAATGATCTGTGGACCACATACCAGCGTATTCAGGAGAACCTGATTAAGGGCGGGCTCAGTGGCCGGAGTGTAAAAGGCGGGCGAACGCATACCCGCGCCGTGCGTGGTATCGACGGAGATGTGAAGCTCAACCGGGCTCTCTGGGTGATGGCTGAAGCGATGCTGAGTGGGTTTCAGTCCTGAGCTTGTTATCAGCATGTTAGAAAGGGACACTCCCTGTCCGTTTTACCTCCATTAGGTTGAGTGTTTTTTCACCGCATTTCGCGGTGTGCCGCGTCAGGTCTGCTTACGGAGGCAGATAAAAAATAGTTCATTCCGTGTCCATACCCTGTCCGCCCCCCTCTTTAGAATCATTTTATATTCAGTCAGTTAACTATTACGGAGATTTAAGATGACACAGGCAGAGCGCCGTCATGACCGGCTGGCTGTCAGGCTGTCACTGATAATCAGCCGCCTGGTTGCCGGTGAAACGCTGAGCATGACGCGGCTTGCTGCAGAGTTTGGTGTGTCAGTCCGTACCCTGCGACGGGATTTTCGCGAACGGCTGATGTACCTCGACCTTGAGTATCGACGTGGGCAATGTCGCCTGCGCAGCACCGGTGGGGGCGTACAGGGCGAGCTTGATGCGCTGACCTTCGCGCACCGGGCCGGACTGGCCGATATTTTTCCGGGGCTGGACCGGCGTCTGGCGGGCATGCTGCTCACTGCGGGAGGGATGCCGTGTCTGGTATGGCAGCCGCCACAGTCTGTGTCACCGGCCATCTCACTGGTGTTCTACCGTCTCGTCAGTGCCATTACCGCCTGCCAGCGGGTACTGCTGCTGGCCGAGGGAGAGCGCTGTGACGGGCTGGCTCCGTACCGCCTGGTATCACTCGACGGCTGCTGGTACCTCACCGGTGAACTTAACGGGCATATCACCGTGCACCCTCTGGCGACCATCCATGCGGTGACAGTCCTGAACACCACTTTTACCCCGCGAAAACGTCTCAGCCAGTTAACCACACAGGCGGGCTTTATCCGGGCTCTTCCGCACTTCAGCTGTATTCGTGAAGTCCTGTCTCCTGGGCCCTCTGAGGAGGAGCAGGGCAACACACTGATTTAATTACCTCTGTTAAGAAGGAAAAACAATGACCTGGCATTACGAGAAAAATGGCATACGTCACGACAATGTGACCGAAGACGACATCACTGGCCTGATTGCGCGCGGTGAACTCACCGCTGCCACGCTGGTGTGGCGACAGGGCATGACGGATTGGCAACCGGTCTCCGCCACCCCGCTGGCTTCAGCTCTGCTCCACAGCACCACACCACCAGCGCTGCCGGGGAACCGCATTCCGGGTGGAGTGGTATGGACGCTGGCATTTGCTCCCTTCATTGGTTATGCGCTAGAGCTGTGGACTGCAGGGCTGAACGGAATGTCTTTTGACGAGGCATATGAGGCTGTCTCGGGCGGGCAATACTGGTTTATCACGCTGCTGCTCAATATCGCTCTGGGGTATCACGATGAACGACGTCTGCGTAAGGCCGGAGTGGATACAACCATGTTCGGCAAACTGGCCTGGCTGGTACCGTTCTATTTGTGGCGGCGGGCGAAAACTCTCGGTCAGAAACCAGCTTACTTCTGGATATGGCTGGTGATACTGCTCCTGACCGTCTGGGCCTGAATGACCGTTATCTGATACTTACTCTGTTAAGGACCAACACAATGAAAACACTGATTAAAATACTGGGCATTACCGGCAGCCTTCTGCTCTGTGCAGGAGTTCAGGCCCAGCTTTATAACCGGACGCTACCTGCAGTAGTCAATGACAACAACGGGAATGTTTTCTGGTGCGATGCGCATCGTCAGGTTACCGGAAAATGCGAAGCCATGTTTGCTGACCGTAAAGGCGGGATGGTCACGGTGCGTTCAGCACCTTTTAAAGACTGCGAAGGCGGCCTGTGGGGCTGGATAACTATCATGCACAATGATGTGTCGAAGGGATTCACCGTTACTCCGGACAAGAAATTTGGGCTCACCGTCAAAGACCTGTGCCGTCCGGGCACGGTAGTGACCTTTAAGCCTAACCAGAAGAAGCCGGAATATGACGACCTGGTGGCGTTGTATCAGGGCAAGGAACTGTTTCGCTACCGGCGCTTCTGAGCACACCCGATACCAACCTCCCTCATTTTGCCCGACAACGGGCTGGATTAGTTCAGGAAGAAAACCATGCTGAAAATAATGACCTCTGCTGTACCCGCCCTCATTCTGTCACTTGCCACATTCAGTGCCGGTGCCGCTCAGCTTCCGGCAAGCCTGATGGATAAAGACAATCCCGGCCATGAGTACTGGTGCCAGGGAAACGACATCAACACCTCCATGTGCTCACTGACCGGTGTCAGCGACGACCATAAATTTGCCCTGATTCAGGACCTGCCGGGTCCGGCCTGTGAGGACTTAAGCTTCGGGGTTATCGACCTTGTGCGCCAGACCGGTGTCAACATTCCTTACGACGGTGGTGACTGTAAGGGCGATGTGCAGGCCGGGTTTGTGCGCGGCACGAAAGATAATGCCCTGTATGTGAAAATTGTCCGGGGCAGTAAAACCCTGCGGCTGTATAAGGTACAAACCGGTTACTGATAATCATCCCGCACCTGCATACACCCATAGCCCCTGACGCTTCTGCGTCAGGGGCTTTTGCTTTTAAGGTACACTCAATGTCTGAATCTCACACGCTTCCACCGGGACCTTTTACCCGACAGCAGGCCGAAGCGGTTACCCGCCGGTATCAAAATATCGCTATTGAAGACGACCAGGGTAGCCACTTCCGCCTGGTGGTTCGTGAGTCTGAAGGTCAAATGATCTGGCGGGCGTGGTGCTTTGAACCGGATGCCGGTGAAGGGCTTAACCGTTATATCCGACAGTACGGCATCCTCAGAGCATCCTCCTCCTGACCACATCCATTAATCATCCCTGCATGTCCTTTATTTCCCATACGCCAGCCATCGTCGCTGGCGTTTTTATTGACGGAGAATATCCATGACGACACAAACGCAATGCGAATTGATGTCCGCTAATGAACCTCAATTTGACCTTACTGCAACACCAGTACCTGACGAGCAGCGTCTCGATTTCTGGCCGCTGTACTTTGGCGATATCCCGCAGTGGATATCGCTGGAACCCCGTATTTTCGCCTGGATGGAGCGCTTCTGTGATGAGTACAGCGGTGGTATCTGGTCCTTTTACACGCTCAGCAATGGCGGCGCGTTTATGGCTCCTGATGCTGACGGTGACGATAAATGGCATCTGTTCAATGGCATGAACGGCAATAGTGCGCAAATGAGCGCAGAAGCCGCAGGTATCTCTGTCTGCCTGATTGAATACAGCCATCACGCCTGTCGTACAGAATGTGACACAATGACCGCACACTATTATCGCTTGCGGGACTATGCCCTGCAGCATCCTGAAGCTCACTCCATTCTGCGTATCATCGACTGAACGGAGGAACAACGGATGAAACAGCTCTCCTTTTTACCCGGCGAGATGACGCCACAGGATCGGCGTCTCATTCAGCGGGCGCTCAGGGCTCTGGAGCGGCACCTGCATGAGCCAGGGGTAGCCTTCACCTCCACTCACGCCGTTCGGGAGTGGTTAGGACTGCATATGGCCGCACTTGAGCGGGAAGAGTTCCGGGTGCTGTATCTGGATAATCAGAACCAGCTTATCGCCCATGAGACGCTCTTTAGTGGCACGATTAACCGCACTGAAGTCCATCCCCGGGAGGTAGTTAAGCGAGCCCTGTATTTCAATGCGGCGGCGGTGATTCTGGCGCATAACCATCCTTCCGGCGAGACGACACCCAGCCATGCTGACAAAGCCCTCACGCAGCGGCTGGTACAGATACTTCAGATGGTAGATATCCGTGTCCCTGACCATCTGATTATCGGCGGCAGGCAAATCTATTCGTTCGCAGAACACGGTCTGCTGTGAGGTATTACATGAAAATTATCAGTAAACGCCGGGCAATGACGATATACCGCCAGCATCCTGAGTCCCGAATATTTCGCTACTGCACCGGAAAATATCAGTGGCACGGTAGCGTCTGCCATTACACCGGCAGGACCGCAGCTGACCGTATGCCTGCCTGATGAGTATTACCCTGAACTGACAATAAAGGAGGTTATCAATGAGCAACATCACATGGGGCCTGCAGCGGGATATCACGCCACACCTGGGAGCCCGTCTGGTGCAGGAGGGTAACCGGCTGCATTATTTGGCTGACCGGGCCAGCATCATCGGTAAGTTCAGTGGCGCCGAATGCCGGAAGCTGGATGAAATATTCCCGCACTTTATCAGCCAGATGGAATCCATGCTGACCACGGGAGAACTGAATCCCCGTTACACCCACTGTATTACCCTGTATCACAATGGTTTTACCTGCGAAGCCGATACCCTTGGCAGTTGCGGCTACGTATACATCGCCATTTACCCCAATCAGCATTAATTACCTTCACGAGAGCAAACATGAAACCTCAACCTGCAACAACTTCGCGGGCGGTAAAGCCTTGTCTGTCGCCCGTGGCAGTCTGGCAAATGTTACTGACACGCCTGCTGGAACAGCACTATGGCCTGACGCTAAACGACACGCCGTTCAGTGATGAAACTGTGATTAAGGAACATATCGATGCCGGTATCACGCTGGCTGATGCCGTGAATTTTCTGGTGGAAAAATATGAACTAGTTCGTATCGATCGCAGAGGGTTTAACTGGCAGGAGCAATCACCTTATCTTCGCGCGGTAGATATACTGCGAGCACGACGGGCGATTGGTTTATTGCGACGAAGTCTTAATGATGCTGTATTGTGAGAGTTCCGAGCAGTCTTCCTGATTTAAAGCATCAGTCTTCACCCAATTTATAGAATATACATAATTTATACCCTATAAATACATAGCCGGCTTTAAGGATATTTGTTATTGAGGATTGAGCTGAAATCCTCTTTATTGGCTTCAGCCTCAATGGTTG
>OGZC01001416.1_pt1 | contig 12883 bp, 7 predicted proteins | sample 1576751 | NCBI WGS metagenome assembly OGZC01 (sample SAMEA3541486, study PRJEB24748) | human gut metagenome | biome: human gut; feature: human-associated habitat; material: faeces | place: China | collected 2012
GCTGCTCAAAGGTAATCACATCGTCTTTTCGGTCGGTTGCCCGAAGTTTCTCCAATCTCGCCTCCAATCCTTTCCGGGTCTTTTCCATCTGTTTGATGGAGAAACGTTCGCCATTCTGGGATTTCATCTCAGCAATGGCGTTTTCGATTTCATCAATCTGGGCAGTCAAAATCCGCTCCTGCCGTTCTGCGGACACCGGAATTTTCTCAAACTGGGAATGCCCGATGATGACTGCATCGTAATCACCAGTAGCAATTCGTGCGCAGAACTTCTTTCTGCGGGCAGTTTCAAAGTCCTTTTTGCTTGCCACCAGCAATTTTGCACTCGGATACAGACGCAGAAACTCGTTTGCCCACTGAAGGGTCAAATGATTCGGAACGACAAACATGGATTTCTGGCACAGTCCCAGCCGTTTTGCCTCCATAGCAGAAGCGGCCATCTCGAAAGATAGCGATAGGTAATCTTTTGGTTTAGCTATGCAGCCGAAGGCTGCATAGTCATTCCTCCAGATTTTCCCCCGCTCCAAACCGTGCGTGACAGTTTTCCCATCACACGGCTTTCCATCGTCAACAATTTTTATAAAAATCTATACATCAAACAAAAATTCACCATTCAAAGCGTTATCTGTGGCATTTCTGCCAGCTTGCGCAAGTTGTTGAGTTTTGCCAACTGCTTGGAGTTTAGTTGCAGGTCATTCAGATATTTCTTGATCGTGCGCTCACTACTCGAATGAATGAGAACATGAACCGCATCGGACACGATAATCAAATTTTGGTAGCTATCATCACCACCTAATGAAAGTGGCTTCTTATGATGGCAGTCTACCTGATTGGCATCCAGAGCAATTCCAGATACCGCACATTTTCCTTTCTGCGCAACGTAGAGCGCAATTCGATTATCGTTATATTCAACACTTTGCTGTCCCGCCGGAGTATTCATCAAATGATTCATAACCGCCAGATTAAGTCCTGCCAGATTCTTGTGAATCTCAGTCCTGCCTTCTGGCGTATACGGATTCACTCGATTTCTCCTATCCATGGGCACTCGGTGCTGAACATACGCTATGGGGACAACTGCGTGTCCATTCAGATATCGGACTTCGCGGCTTCTCCCGTATTTTTCTTGGATATACCTGTTTGAGATACTTCCTGTTCTTTGCAGTCGGTGTTTGAGTCTGTTGTAAAGGCTCTTTTTGACATCAAAAGCGATTTCGTGAATATCGAGGTTTACATGGGTTGCGATGCAATAGTAGTTGTGGATACCGATAAGATAAGAATTATACTTCTGTATCAGTCGGTATTCCATCTTGGGGTCATAGGTGCGACGTATCTGACCGATGATTTCTTTGCTCCTTGCCCGAATTTTCTTCAACGCCTTATCACGCACATGAGCCTCTATCACATACCGCTTACTGCCATCCGGCTTTTTGCCTTTCTCACGAACTCTTAGTTTAAATCCCAGAAATTCGGAGTAGTGCCGCTTTACGTTGACTATCTTTGATTTTTCAGGGCTTATTTCCAGCCCTAATCTTTCCCATAGCCATTGTTTTGTGGCCTCAAACAGCTTTACAGCGTCTGAGTGCTTTTTGCAGAAGATTTTGAAGTCGTCTGCATAGCGAACCAGATAACATTCTTTCAGTTTGGTATAGATTCTCAATGCCCGAATCGTGTTGCTTTTATCGGGTGTTCCATTGGCATAAATCCTGTGGACGTAGTTTCGCTTGGTCGGCATTTCTTCCCACTGACTTGCCACCCACCAATCCAATTCATTCAGGACGATGTTAGAAAGCAATGGGGATATAATACCGCCTTGCGGCGTACCCTTTTCAGGGAAGCCGATTCCTGCCACCTCTGCTTTTAGCATAGCGGAGATAATAGAAAGCAGCTTTTTGTCCCGGATGCCCAGTGCCCACATCTGCTTCAGAAGCTTTCCATGGTTGACGTTATCAAAGAAGCCGTGAATATCAATATCGATCACATAATAGCAACCAATATTCTGAATCATTCGTTCAGCTTGTGCAATCGCATTTTCTGCACTGTGAGTCGGTCTGAATCCATTGCTCCGCTTGAAGAACTTCGCTTCACAGATAGGTTCCAACACTTGTAGGATGCACTGTTGAATCAGCCTGTCCATAATCGTAGGAATGCCCAATGGGCGTTTCTTCCCATTGTCTTTCGGTATTTCCACTCTACGAACGGCATTTGGAACATACCAGTCCAGCTTTCGCTGTACATGGTTGACGAGCTTTTTGTCGCTCCACTTGTTCAAATCGCTTATTGTCTTTTTATCCACACCTGCTGTTTTGCTACCGCTGTTTTTCCGTAGATTTCGGTACGCCAGCATAATGTTTTCCGGTCGTTGAATCAATTCCACCAGATTGCGGAATTGCCGCCCAGATACACTATCTGCATACAGCTTGTCAAAAGCCGTCTGCATATCGTAGTATTCAGCATTGCGGATTTTTTGCTTCTTTAAGGGTTTCTTCTTGTTTGCCAAAGTCAGGTACTTTCCTTTCGTTATGAGAGGATTTCGCTTTTCTTAGTCATACTCGAACCTTTGAACTTGTATAGTTTCTAATTTATCTATTGTTGACGACTAATGGCTATCCCTCCACCGTATTTCTACGGCTTCATCGGTACTACGCCATCTCTCTCAACCGAACAAAGAAATGTTATACACCTTCGTGCTTTCCATTTCACCACTTCAAAGCCTGTAATCAGCTCCATGATTCGGTCTTTCCACGTTCCAATATTCCTATCTGTTCATGTCTGCCCTTAGGTTTCCCTCTGAGCCTGTGCGCTTGGTGATGCCTGTAACATCACAAGGATTTTCATAGTAAAAATTTTTACTCATCCTCACGCACTCCCGTAATCGGGAAAGAGCATTTCTGCTCCTACGCCTTTTAGACTCGTACTTTCGGGCCTTCGTCAGTCATCAATGACTATTCTGACCATAGGCAGTTTTTAGACCTCCGGCGTATCACATACACACCTCACCTCTGAGGCGATTTCCACAGCAATATTGCTATCCTGTTTGGATATGCTTCCGCCGACTTTAGCGAGCGTTATACAAAATCTTTAATTACAACAGACTTTGCATATCACAGTTTATAAGGTAGGCGTTTCCGGGCGTTACCCCTTCATTCCACCTATCGGAATATTAGTTCTACAAGTCTTATTTCAGAAACTCCTTTCAATTTTCTTTCTATACTAGCTGACCTGCGCGCAACCTTTTCAGTTGCGAACGTGTCGCACTCTTACCGGCACCCACTTCGTGGGCCAGCAGCGTATTGCCGCCGTACAGCACATGAGCGATAGCGCTTTTCTGGTGTTCCCGCAGCCGGATTTCCGGATTCATTCCGACGAAATGAATGTGTTCGCCGTTGTATTCGCGGGGTCGGGTGCTGTTAAACAGCTCGTTATACTGCCGCACCAGCGAAATGCGCCGCTGCGGGTCCTGCCAAATCCAGTTTTCAAAGGCATCCTTGATGGACTGCTGCTTCTGCTGCGCCAGCATCGTTTCCCGTTTGTTCAGGACACGTTTCGGCTTTCCGTCGTCATCCTCAATGGTGTCGTAGATACGCACATCCTTCAGATTGAGCGTTTCTTCCAGAATCTTATAGGCGTTTGCCCGGGATGTGCCGTAAGTTTCGCAGGACATGATGTCGCCCTTTCCCATTGCGGTTTTGCCATCAATACGCCATTCTGCAGTGCGCTGCGAGAACTTCACGTTGATGGAGTGCCGCATATAATACGGAATCTGGAATGTTTCCGCCATAAATTTCTGGATAACCTCCGGGGCAAGCCATGTGGCACCCAGACGCACATCAATTTCCGACGCTTCCAGGTCTTTCGGCTGCGCTTTAAGCAGTGCCTCCGCATTGACAGCAAATTCCGGGTTCGTTTCAGCAGCAAGTTGTGCCATCCGCAGCTTTGCCCGGACATCGCCGGAAAGGTATTCATCTGCCATCTGCCATCCCGCTTCCGGGTCGGCAGGGTCAGCATTGGGATCTTTGAAAATCACGCCGGATAATTCGCCGGTAATCTGCGCATATTCGCCGGGTGTGCCAAGAAGCTCTGCCATATAGGGCAGGTCTACCTTACCATGTTCGCCAATCGACACGGCAAGCGCTTCACTGGGAGAATCCACACTGGTAATGACCCGCTCCGGCCGAATGGTGCGCTGAGTGAACATGTCTGCCTTTGATTTCAGCTGCCCCTGTTCATCCAGATTTTCCAGAGAGCAAAGCAGGTAGTAGGAGCTGTCATTTTCAAACAGCCTGCCGTTTTTCCGGTCATTCAGCAGGCCGTATTGCGCGGTAAAGGCATCGTAGGCAGCATTCAGTTGCTCCTGTGCTTCCTTGATATCTTCTTCCGGGTAGTCGTTCAGCTGCCGGTCAATCAACTCATTGACAATCTGCCTCAGTTCTACCATACCGACCACGCGGTCTTTGGCATTGCCGGACAGCTCCACCTGCGTCATGACAGAGTTTTCGCGGTAATAAACCTCTCCTTCCACCACGGTATAACTGAAGTTCTTCACATCGGGGTCTGCAGGCAGGGTCCTGCGCTCCGCTTCCGTCTCTGCAATGTCCGGCACCTCCGCAGCAGCTTCCAGATACTGCCCTTCCAACTGCCGCACGGCCTCACGGAGCTGGTCTGCCAGATTTGCACCTTCTATCGGGACGACCGTAGCTTCTTCTTTGCCATACTGTGTGTTTTCAGTGGTCAATTTGCCCAGAATCATCTCCGGGTGGTCCGCAAAGTAGCTGTTGATGGAGATTCCATCTTCCGTCTTTCCCAGCTGTACCCAAGCGGGTTCATGGTCCATGGGCCGGTCGCGTTTCTGCAAAAAGATGATGTCACTGACAACATCGGTGCCCGCATTGGCGCGAAATGCGTTGTTTGGCAGTCGGATTGCTCCCAGCAAATCCGCACGCTCCGCAATATGCTTCCGGGCAGCAGAATCCTTACTGTCCAGCGTATAACGGCTGGTGACAAATGCCACAATGCCGCCGGGCCGCACCTGGTCGATGGCTTTCGCGAAGAAATAATTGTGGATGCTGAAGTTCAGCTTGTTATACGCTTTGTCGTTGACTTTGTAATTGCCAAACGGTACGTTGCCGACCGCTAAATCGTAGAAATCCCGCCTATCCGTGGTTTCAAATCCGGCCACTTTGATGTTGGCCTCCGGGTACAGCTTTTGGGCAATCCGGCCCGTGATACTGTCCAGTTCCACACCGTACAGGCGGCTGTCTGCCATGCTCTCGGGCAGCATCCCGAAGAAGTTGCCCACACCCATAGATGGCTCCAAAATATTTCCGGTCTCAAAGCCCATGCGCCCCACCGCTTCATAGATTGCCTGGATAACCGTAGGGCTGGTGTAATGGGCATTGAGGGTAGAGCTTCTGGCGGCGGCATATTCCTCCGGGGTCAGCAGCTCTTTCAGCTGGGTATACTCGGAAGCCCATGCCAGTTTCTCTGGGTCAAAAGCATCAGAGAGACCGCCCCAGCCCACATATCGAGAAAGAACCTCCTGCTGTTCGGGGCTTGCCTGCTGTCCGGCAGCTTCCAGCTCTTTCAGCAAACGAATCGCATTAACATTTGCCTGGAACTTGGCTTTCGGACCACCTTCGCCCAAATGCTCGTCTGTAATGCGGAAGTTTTTTGTGCCTTTCAGATGGATCGTCTCCATCGTATAGACACTCAGCTTCTCCCGCTCGATCAAATCCCACTCGCCCTCATCCAGACTGCGGGTCCCGACCAAGAATACGTTCTGCGGATTCACCTTATTCCCGGGAGCGTAGATATTCACCAGCTCCTCGCTTCCCATCCCCATCAACGCGCTAAGAGGCATCCCGTGGATATTACCACTGGGAGAAGTCTCGCTGGTATTGATATCCCCATGAGCGTCCAGCCAGATAATGCCGAAATCATCATAACATTTACCCACGCCCGAGGCACTACCTAAACCCAGCGAATGATCCCCGCCAATCACCAAGGGGAACGCTCCTCCACGCAATGTATCATAAACCAACTCCGCCAGATTCGTATTCACCTCCACGATCGCATCCAGATATTTCATGCTGTTACCCCGTACGAACTTATCCGCCTCGCTGACAGGGGGTACATACAAATTACCCAAATCAAAGGCTTTATGCCCGTTCTTCCGGATCACCCCCATCAATCCCCGTTCCCGAAGGTGGTTCGGGGCACGCTCTACGCCTGCCCGGTCACATCCCAAGTTCAAGGGAACGCCTATTACATTTATTTTCATACCCTAGAATTTAGCGAACGTATCTCGTATAATGCCAATCGCTTCCATCATTTGCTCCTCCGTAATCACCAAAGGAGGCGTGAAGCGGATGATATGATCGTGGGTAGGCTTGGCTATCAAGCCGTTTTCCTTCAACGCCAAACAGATGTCCCATGCCGTCTTCCCATCTTTAGGTTCCGTCACGACAGCGTTCAACAAGCCCTTACCCCGTACTTTCTTTATCATAGGATTATTAATCCGCTCCATCTCACCACGGAACAGCTCACCCATCTTAAACGCATTCTCCGACAAATGCTCGTCACGTACCACCTCCAAGGCGGCGATAGCTACCTTTGCCGCCAACGGATTTCCACCATACGTAGAACCGTGCTCTCCCGGAGCGATCGTAAGCATGATCTCATCGTCCGCCAATACCGCCGAGACCGGACTGACCCCACCGGACAACGCCTTTCCCAAGATCAAGATGTCCGGACGAATCCCCTCGTAATCGCAAGCCAATAGCTTACCGGTACGACCGATACCTGTCTGTATCTCATCCGCGATAAACAACACATTATGCTGATGGCAAAGATCATAGCAAGCCCGCAGATAACCATCGTCGGGCACCACGACCCCGGCCTCACCTTGGATCGGTTCCACCAAGAAGCCTACTACATCGGGATCTTTCAAGGCCTCGGCCAACGCATCCACATTATTATAGGGTATCTTTATAAACCCGGGTGTATAAGGGCCGAAATCGGCGTATGAGCTAGGGTCCGTACTCATGGAAATAATCGTAATCGTACGTCCATGGAAATTCTCGCTACAAACCACGATCTTCGCACGTTCCGGGGCAACCCCTTTCCGACGATATCCCCACCGACGGCAAAGCTTCAAGGCCGTCTCTACCGCCTCGGCTCCCGTATTCATCGGCAGAAGTTTGTCATAGCCGAAGAATTTGCAAGTAAATTCCATGTATTCACCAAGTATATCAGCATGAAAGGCACGAGACACGAGCGTAAGCCTCTCCGCTTGCTCCATCAGGGCCTTTACGATCTTAGGATGGCAATGTCCTTGGCTTAACGCCGAATATCCGGACAAGAAATCAAAATAACGTTTTCCCTCCACATCCCATACGAAAACACCTTCGCCTCTTCTCAGAACCACAGGCAGGGGATGATAATTGTGAGCACCATACTTCTCCTCACGGGTGATGTAATCTTCCGGTTTCATACTGCTACTGATTTAAATGATTAGCATACTGTAAGCGTTTCTTACCGTATATGCCAAAGATACGAAATAGGGGATTACAATATGTCACCGAAAGCATATGTTAAGAAACATACATTCATGCAGGTATTTATGAACGTAGATACGTCGGTTAACCAAAAAGGTGTTGTAAAAGGCTTCTTCCGCTCTTTTACAACACCTCTCTATCAAAATCAATTGGAACTTATAAAGTTGTCAAATAGTTCTTCAACGGATTGGAGTACATCTCCAATAGTTTCTTACGTAAGAACGCCTCATCCTTATTCGGAAGGACGATCTTGTCCAACTGTCCTTGTATATACTCCTCGAACTGCTTCTTATCCTTCGGTCCGTAATGCTCGTGGAAACGGCGAGTACCGTTCAGCCAATCATAAGCTACGTAATTACAAGAATAGAAACGATAGTTCTTATAGATCTCCCGGTCGATAACGGACGCGATAGCGCTTACCAGCTCATTCTTCTCCATATCCTTGTCCAGTTTAGCCAAGGAATCATTGATCGGGGAAGTAATCGTAAAGTGGACACGACCCTTATTGTTCAAGATACCCGTTTCCATGCTCAACAAATCATCCCGCTGACATTTCACGAAATCCGGATCATCCCGCTTCATCTGAAATTCTTTCGCCTTCAAGAAATCGCAAGGATCAAACTCGTAGGAGATAGCGACCGGCACGATATTCAAATCCATCAAATTCAACAACAGATTATCCTTATCACCGCCGATACTCAACATTTTTAATACGCTGCCCTGCGTACGATCGTCCGAATCCTTAGCACGTCCCTCACGCTGGGCGATCCATACAGACTCGTTCACATTCTTGATCGCATGATGGATATAGGCGGAAAGCGTCTTGCTGACCTCCAACATCTGACGAACAGAAACGCCACGCTTCACAATAAAACTATTGTTCAAGCGTACCAATGTCTCGATCCACGGACGGATTAAAAGATTGTCGCCGATAGCGACCTGCGTCATACCATACCCCACATCATATAACATGACATTCAAGAAGGAGGCATCCAATACGATATCCCTATGGTTCGAGATAAACGTACAGGCCGCCTTATCTTTCGGCAGACGGCTACGCCCTGAGATAGTAAGCGAGAAAGTAGTATTTTTCGCCACCGTCATTACAGCGTCATAGGCCAGAGTAGATTTAAACTCCTCCTTCGTCTTGCAAGCACGCATGGCAACTGAGAATTCCTCCCAATTCAAATTCGGCTTTATGTAACGTAAAGCCCGCTCGAAATCCTCATTGGCGACCAATTTTTCAATCGCGTCCTTCACCTCACTGTTGTTCAGCGGACGGATGTCGTCGAAATTAGGGGAAACTGTTTCTGTATCCATATCTATTCATTTTGTTTTTCTGTTTTTGAGTTCGTCTTCAATAATGTCTGTCATGACATCCTTTATATCCAATCCCGCCGCACGTACTTGCTGTGGGATAAAGCTGGTAGCCGTCATTCCCGGTGTCGTGTTTATTTCCAGTAAGACAGGCTCCCCGTCTGCCGGAATAATATAATCCACACGAATCAGTCCTTTGGCGCCCAATATATCGTAGATCCTTGATGTCTTGCGCTGTATCAACTCCGTCAACTCGGCGGAGATACGGGCCGGAGTGATCTCGTCCACCTGCCCGTTATACTTTGCGTCGAAATCGAAGAATTCGTTATCCGTAACCACCTCGGTCAAAGGAAAGACAACCTCTTTACCCTCCACCTTATAGCAACCGCATGTCACTTCCGTTCCATCGATAAAGCTCTCAAGAATCACCTCACGTCCTTCCCCAAACGCCTTAGCGATAGCGGGCTGGATAGCGGAGAGCTCTTTCACCTTCGTCACGCCGAAACTACTACCCCCATCGTTTGGTTTCACGAAAATAGGCAAACCCAAACGAGTCACGACTTCTTCGTCCGTAATAGTCTCTCCCTTGAATAAATGAATGGATGCGGCAATTTTTACACCAAAGTCTTTCAAGTAATGATTACATACGTATTTATTGAATGTCATCCGGACGCCCGACGGACGCTCCACTTATTATAAGGAGTTCCGCCTCCATTACAAATACCGTTTGAAGTCTACCGACCTCTACAGGGAGGTAAATGCCAAACTGAGATACCAATTCAATCCAAGAGTAGAAAACTTGTAATGCATCTAATAATATGAAAAAAAATATACTAATCATCGGACTGACAGGAATCCTGGGAACTTTCGTAGCTCTCTCTTCCTGTGGTCCTGATTATGAAACTGAGTTCAATGTACTGACATTGACCATTCCCAGCGAGAGCCAGGCGGCTGTTGTTTTTCCGCTTTCCGGCGGCGAACATGAGATAGAAGTGGAGACCAACGTGGCGCTCGATAACTGGACGGTAAGTTCGAATGCCGAATGGTGCAAACTACAAAAGCAGGAAGGTAAAGTCACGGTTTCTGCCGATCAGAATGAAGGCTATAAACAGCGTATAGCAGAAGTTACGATAGCATACGGTCACCAGAGTTATTCCATAAGTGTGAAACAGTTCGGCTTGGAACCGGTGATCGATATACCCGGATTGACGGATGATGGAATGAAGGCGGTGGATGCTAAAGCGACTTCACTTTCTATCCAGGTGAATACCAATCTGAATCTGGATGTCATCACTGTACCGGATACCTGTAACTGGGTACGCTTTAACGAACCGAAAGAGCTGAAAGCAAAGAAAGGACAAAAAGCTGTAAAAGCGGAAGATATCGTCAAGAAAAATCTGGTATTCAGTTTGGATCAGAATACTGATACCATTGTGAGGTATTGTACAATCACCCTTCAGTCGTCACAGAATTACAACTGTGTCGGCACGTTCATTATCAAGCAGCAGCCGAGAGGATATATTGTTGACATTGACGATGCACACAAGGTCTTTGAAGTGAAAGCAATGGGCGAAACGATCACGATTCCTTTCAAAGTGAACGGTCCTGCGGGTGCGGAATATGAATATGTGATTGACGAAAATGCTCAAACATGGATTAAGCCTGCAACTGCACCGCTCACCAGAGGAGCATTGCGTGATGCTTCCGAAAGCTTCATCATAGAGCCTAACACCGCAGTTGTAGAACAACCCCGTGAAGGAACGATAACGTTCACAAGTAAAGATCCGGTTGATCCAAACAGCTTTACAGTTACTGTGAAACAAGCAGGATTCGTTCCCGTTCCTCCTGTAAATGTGGTGAATGCTACCGCTACACCGGGAGCCGGACACATCACTCTGCAATGGGAAGCACCGGAAGATGTGGATTATAGTAAAGTGAAAATCACGTATTATGATAAGGTCACAAAAGAAAATAAAGAGATAGAAATAGATGGATTCAAGACAACATCGGCTATCATAGATGATACCTATCAGTGTGCTGGTGAATATTCCTTTACTTTCAAGACCTACGGTCCTACGGGAATGGAGACTGAGAGTCCTGTAATCATTACAGGTACTTCCGGCGAAGCTTCCGAGTTGGAACGCGTCATTCTCACTGTTGATATGCTTTCTGCTAATGCGACACAGGACGGTGATGGAGGTGGCTTACCTGCTTTGATTGACGGCAAAGGTGGAACTTATTATCATTCCAGATGGCAAGATCCAGTCGTATCAGAAGCCCATTACGTGCAGATTAAACTGAACAAACCGTTGCAAGGGCTTCGTTTTGAATATGATGCGCGTCAGACTGGCATAAATAATGGGGGCGACGTAACGATCGCAACTATTTACGGAAGTACCAACGGTGAATACTTTGAAAGCATGGGTACGGAAGAGTTCAATTTACCGACATCAAACGGTGGTCATGCTACCGCTAAAAACAATGTGAATGGTAAACAAGCTTACAACTATATCCGATTTACTCCTACGGGTCGCCGTAATCAAGCCACATTGGACTATACTAACGCTAATAAAGCATGGTGGAATATGGCTGAGATGTATCTCTACAGAGTAAGGCATGATGAAGCCTGGGCCAAAGAGCAGTTAGGCATCTGATAAACTAATGAAAAGACTGGCGGGGAGGAAATAAGATTAGATTAGACACATTTTCCTATAAAACTCCCTGTCAGTCATTTTTTTTATTTATATTATCCGACTATTGAGAATCATGTACATGAAAACAAAGAAACTGAATATCATATTACTTGTTTTGCTGCTAATTTGCACAGCCATCGGTTGTCATTCACGGCAGAAACCGGACATTCGTCCCCATCCCGTAAATCTCAGTGCCGACAGTTTTTATCAACAGGCGGTCGCCATCCTGCAATCGTCTTATGATGTCGATTCCACCCGGAAGTGTATCAGCCTTCTGGACCGGGCACTGTCGATTGACAGTCTCAACCCCGATTATTATGGTACCAAAGCTAAACTACTGGCTGAGATAGGGGAGCTGGATTCCGCATTGCATGTCCAGACTTTGGCAATGGAGAGAAAAGCGATAACAGGAGAATACCTGTTTCAGTTAGGATTGTTTCAGGCGGCTAAAGATATGAATGCTGATGCGCATCAAAGTTTCGGAAAAAGTCTGGAAATTCTGCGGGCAGTGCTCGAACAATATCCTGACAGTTTGGGAGCATTTATTCTTGAAGAATCCGCCAATGCGCTTTATCAGGGAGCAGACAGTATTTATATGAAAGACATCGATGGCATTCGCAAACGTTTCCCGAACAGGCTTCTGGAAATAGAGATGATCCGAAGGCTGAAGCCGCATTCGCTGGTGAAGCAAATCAAAAAGATTCAGATAGAGAATGAATATAACATTGACTTCGATTTGGATAGTCTGGTCAACGAAATGGAAAAACAACAAAAATTATAAATACTATGTTATTGGATAAGGTAAAACACATACTATGTATCTCTCTTATTCTGCTGGTGGGAGTCACTACTCTCTATGCTTGCAAGAGTGATGATAAGGAGCTGCAGGGAGAGCCGGTGCTGCAAGTTCAGAAATCCATTGGATTCAAGAAAGAGGGTGGGGAAGTAGCCGTACCTGTCAAATCGAACCGGGAGTGGAATGCATCGGTAACCGAGGGAAAAGAATGGCTGACGGCAAGGAAAGCATCGGATACAGAACTGACGGTTTCGGCAATATCCAGTCCCGAAAAAGGAGTTAGAGAAGGAAATATTACTATCGCCAATAATGCGCTGACTGCTAAACTCAGAGTTGTGCAGACAGGCGGTGACCTGATCATTGAAGTGGCTGAAGAGAGCCATGTCATTCAGGTGGCGGGAACAGGAAACGATCATATAGAAGTCAACTTGCTTTCCAATACAGACTATGAAGTAGTCATTCCGGAGGAAGCCAAAGACATGGATAAACCAAGTACGACAGCAGCGAATAAATTTTTCTTTGAAT
>OGZC01001418.1_pt1 | contig 12867 bp, 10 predicted proteins | sample 1576751 | NCBI WGS metagenome assembly OGZC01 (sample SAMEA3541486, study PRJEB24748) | human gut metagenome | biome: human gut; feature: human-associated habitat; material: faeces | place: China | collected 2012
GAAGAGAAATGGTTTGCCAACTGGGATATGGGTGGTGCATACTGGGAAAAACAAAATCCGGTAGCCCAACGCACATTCGCCAACTCTCCACACCAGTTTGTAGACAAATGGGATACACCTATCCTTTGCATTCATGGCGAAAAAGACTACCGTATTCTAGCCAACCAGGCAATGGCTGCTTTTGATGCCGCCGTAATGCGTGGTGTCCCTGCCGAGCTACTGATCTATCCGGATGAAAATCACTGGGTATTGAAACCTCAGAATGGTATCCTCTGGCAACGCACATTCTTTGAATGGCTGGACAAATGGTTGAAATAAAAAACAGACGATTGAAGGCTCCTGAAACAGACCATCTGTTAGGGATGAACAGACCGTCTATTTGATACGAACAGACCATCTATTCGCAGTGAATAGATGGTCTGTTTTTTACCTCTGCATAAACCCCTGTAATTCAAGGCATAAGCATTGTTTTACTTCTTCCATCGGCACCTCCCGTTTCAGCTCCTGTTGCAGCGAAGTGACTCCTTTATCTATAAAGCCGCAGGGGTTGATATAACTGAAATATCGTAAATCAGTATTCACATTCAGCGCCAATCCATGCATGGTAACGAAATGACTGCTACGCACGCCAATAGCGCATATTTTACGCGCACGCGGCGTATCTCCCTCCAGCCAAACACCGGTTGCTTTCTCCAACCTCCCGGCAGCAATGCCATAAGAGGCACATACACGGATGACCGCTTCTTCCAACAAATGTACATACTCTTTCAGCCCCAACGAGAATTCTTCGAGATTCAGGATAGGATAACATACCAGTTGTCCCGGACCATGATATGTGATATCACCTCCACGATCTATATGATAGAGCGTAGCTCCTATCTTCTGAAGTTGTTCCTCACTCAACAGCATATTTCCTTCTTTACCGCTACGACCTAAAGTATAGACATGCGGATGTTCACACAAAATGATGTGATTTTCATACTCTTCCCCTGCCTGCTTGGCACGAATAAGAGCATCAAACCACTCCGTTTGCCGGGTCCATGCATCGGCATACGGAATAATATTCCAGTCTGTTACATTCAGTTTCATGCCGACAAAGTTAAGACTTTAGGGATAAAATCGTATATTTGCCGACAGCAAAATGAAAAAAAATGAAACATAACTTCCTACAAGTAGATTTGCCGGTTGAAATGCTGGCATGGAGAGATGTTACAGAAGATATTCTGAATCTCTATCGCCAGTCATGCCGTCTGAAGGCATGTATTTTTGCATTATGCACTGAAGGGACCATTACAGCATCCATCAATCTGATGGAACATGAAATAAAAAAGAATGATCTGATCATTCTGATGCCGGGAACTATCTTACAGCTCAATGAGCAAGTAGAAAAAGTACGGCTTTGCTTCGTAGGTTTCTCCAGTCACTGCGTCAACGGTATTAATCTATTGCAGGCTACGATGGGATCTTTCTCCAAAATATGGGATAATCCGATTGTAAATGTCAGCGACTTAATAGCATCCTATTTCGTGGATTACTTTGCACTACTGACACGTATATCAATCTCCCATCCTACCGCCACCAGTACCGCAATGGCACAAAGTGTGCTCCACAGCATTTTGCTTGGAATTAATGCCCTTTATGCCAATCGTCCGCAAAGCATTCTTGCCAAAAGCCGCAAAGAGGAAATCTGCCAAAAATTCGTACAACTGGTTATTGAAAATTATATGACTGAGAGACGTGCTCAATTCTATGCCGACAAGCTGGGAATTTCATTGCAGCATCTCAGCACTACCGTAAAGCAAGTAACAGGAAGGAATGTACTCGAAATTATTTCGCATGTGGTGATTACAGACGTCAAAGCACGGCTGAAATCCACAGATATGACTATTCAGGAAATAGCCTATTCACTGAACTTCCCCAGTGCCTCTTTCTTCGGAAAGTACTTTAAGAGGCACATGGGGATGAGTCCGTTGGAATATAGAAATAGTTAGTATCTTAAACGAAGGCTGTTCAAGACTACCGATACACTGGAAAATGCCATAGCGGCACTTGCCAACATGGGGTTCAGCAATAATCCATTGATTGGATAAAGCAATCCGGCAGCAATAGGAATACCTATCAGATTGTAAATGAATGCCCAGAACAGATTCTGATGAATCAAGCGCACCGTCTGCCGGGAGAGATTGAATGCTTTCGGCAACAGCAACAGATCCGAAGTCATAAGAGTGACCATTGCCACATCCATGGCAATGTCCGTTCCTTTACCCATGGCAATGCTTACATCGGCACAAGCCAAAGCCTGTGAATCATTGATACCATCACCCACCATAGCTACTGTCTTTCTCTGAAGTTGAAGCTGGCGTACAAACTCTTCCTTATCATCCGGCAAAGCATCGGCAATATACTGGATATTGCCTAATCGTCCGGCAACAGCAGAAGCAGTACGTTCACCGTCTCCCGTCAGCATATAAACTTCAATACCCTGGGTACGGAGTTCGCGAACAGCCTCAGCGGAAGTCGCCTTTATCTGATCTTTGATAGCAACAATCGCAAGCAATTCATCCTTGCGGCCAAAGTAAACGATGCTACAACCGTCCGACTCGTATTGAGCCAGCATTTCTCCCAAAACATCAGTCAGGGTGGCATGGTAATCTTTCAACAACTTGTGGCTGCCTGCCCAATACTCAGCACCCTGATAAGTCACTTTAATACCCTTACCGGTAATACTTTCAAAACCATCCAGAGTTGCAGGAACAATGTTCTCTTGTTCTTGCAAGGCAGTGACAATAGCACCAGCCAGCGGATGCTCCGATTTAAGCTCGGCAGCCAGAAGAATGTCTTTATAATGTCCTTCCTGCGGCTGTGCCCATAACCAACCGGCAACGGTAGGATGCCCTTCAGTCAATGTACCGGTCTTATCCAATACCACAACATTTACCTTTCGCATCTGTTCCAGTGCCACAGCATCTTTTATCAGAATATGATGATCGGCAGCCTTACCGATGCCTACCATCAAAGCCGTAGGAGTAGCCAGTCCCAATGCACAAGGGCAAGCAATCACCAATACGGAAACCGCTGACAGCATGGCATGTGAAAGCATATCCACACCACCAAAGAACATCCAGATAAAGAATGTCAGGACAGACAAACCCAGTACGACAGGAACAAAGATACCCGTCACTTTATCTACAATACGCTGCACGGGAGCCTTACTGCCTTGCGCTTCCTGCACCATACGGATGATACGCGCCAGCACTGTTTCTCCACCTACTTTCTCGGCACGGATAATGAACGATCCTTTCTGATTGATGGTTCCGGCCAACACATGCGAGCCAATCTTCTTTTCTACCGGAATAGGCTCACCGCTTATCATGCTTTCATCTACATAAGAGTCACCTTCGGTCAGAAAACCATCCACAGGGATTTGCTCACCGGGACGGACACTCACCAGATCATCGATGTTCAATTGATCCAAAGGTACATCCAGCTCTTTACCGTCGCGTACTACACGGGCTTTCTTAGGTTGCAAACCCATCAGTTTGCGGATAGCAGTGGAAGTATTTCCCTTCGCACGTTCCTCCATGAGTTTACCTGTCAAAACGAAGGCGATGATAACCACAGCAGCTTCGTAATAGACATGAGGCTCCAATCCACGGTTATACCAGAAATCGGGGAAGAAAGTATTAAAGACGCTGAACAGGAAAGCAATGGATGTACTTAGTGCCACCAGTGTATCCATATTGCTGCGTCCCAGACGTGCTTGTTTCCAGGCACCGGTATAGAATGGCGTACCGAACAATACCAATACAGGAATAGCAAGTACCATCTGTATCTCGTTAGAATAAGGTACATGCATGAAGACCATGGAAAGCAACAACAGGGGAACAGCAAAAATCCACGCTCCTATCACCCGCGTTTTCAAGCGGTGATAGCGTTTCTGTTGTTCTTCCTCCTGACGTTCTTCAACATGCTCTTCCTCCATGATGAGGTCATAGCCCGCAGCCAGTACGGCAGCACGAATTTCTCCGGGTGTCAGTTTGTCCGTCTCATAGGAGACAGACAGTGTATTGGAAGCAAAGTTGACCGAAGCATCTGCAACGCCCACCAACTTGCGAACTGTCTTTTCTACGTTATTGGCGCATCCCGCACAATGCATGTTCAGCACGGGAAACGTCTGTTTTTTTAAATTACCCATATATTGTTTTTATTTCAAGTTTTATATTAAAACAATCTCTACAGGCCGTTTGTTCGACTACTTCTTGTCCTCTTGTTTCGTTTCTTTCACGAATTCGGCTTCGTAGTTGAACTTCTTGAAACCGGCTTTCAGTTTATCCACAGTTGTCTTTTCAGCATCATAAGTAATGGAAACTGTTTTCGTTTTCAAGTCTGTAGAGAATTCTTTTACTCCTTTCTCAAATTTAATGTTATTCTTCACCTTCCGTTCACAGTTTTCGCAATGCATCTGTGAAACTTTAAAGACAGCTGTACGGATATCTTTTGCCATTACTGCCGTTACACTCAACAAAGCTACTACGAGGGCAGCCATCATTCTTCTTGTTTTCATAATCAATTTAGTTATTAGTTATTAGTAATTAGTTTCTTGCCAGGTTAAACCTCAACCCGATATATGCTTTCGCCCCGTGCATCGGTCCCCACACCATGGTAGCATCGAAATTCTCTCCCCATGGGTTAGAAGCATCGATTATCGGATTCTTCTGTTTAAAGTTCGTCAGGTTCTCACCGCCGATATAAACAGACCAGCGACGGAAATAGCGCGTCACCTGCGCACTGAGTTGCTGGAAACTACCGTAACGACGTTCCCACGAAAGACTTCCGTCAGACAGTTCATAAGGATCGGGCATCCTTCCACCACCATTCAACTGCAAGGTAGCATCGAATTGCCACAAGCCCAGAGGAGTCTGATAAGAAGCAGTCAACAAGCCTTTATATTTACCAGTAAGTGGCTTCTCCATTAATTTACCATTATAGGTAGTTTTCGCGTCCGTCAAACGGTAAGCCGCAGTCAAAGTGAAGCCTTTGAACAACGGATAATTGGCTTCTACCTGGAATACATGCGAATAAGAACGCCCATCCAGATTGTAAAAAGCCACTTCATGCGGATTGCTGTCCATATCCACTACTACCTGTTTCAGAAAATCCGTATAGTAATATTCTGCATTCACATTCAGCGTCTTACCGAAAAGGGGGATATAAGTCGAAACACTCGCACCGTAATTCCACGCTTCCTCTTGGTCTAGATGAGAAGCAATCTTCATCTTGCGGCTACTTGCCAGAAGATAATTATTCTCCGCCAATACATGATTCGTACGATATCCCTTGCCGGCAGACAAACGGAAATGCAGATATTCATTCGGATTATATTTGACGTGGGCACGCGGTGTCACAAAGAAGCCGTACTCACTACTGTAATCTCCCCGAATACCTCCCATCAGCATCAACTGATCGTTCAGATTGAATGTATATTGGACATAAGCTCCCGGAACAGACTCCTTCACAAATTTCTTCGTCAGCCCTTCTTCTGCCTGATTCGTCAGCCGGTAGTTCTGATCGTAACCATCATAGTTGAAACTTAATCCGGCAGACAGACTATGCTGCTTACTGAGCTCCGTTTCAAACAGCAGCGAAGCATAAAAATTACTCTGATCCACATCATACAGTTTACGCCCGTAATTGGCATCCTGATTATGCAACGTTCCCTGTAAAATCAAAGCAAGATTCGTATTTTTCTCTTTGTCGAAGATATAAGCATTCTTCGTGAACGCTTCGTAACGATTTGTTTTGATACCTATTTCATACAGGTCATGCGAAGGAGTATTTCCGTGTGCAATCTGACCGCTGTTTCGAGTTTCATGCAACGCCTTTATACCTGCCTGGAATACATAGTGGTCACCCATATATGCCCATCGGTTCCAGACATTATATTGCTCCACACGAGGTATATCTACAAAACCATCATCATTAGAGTCATGAGATTTCGTCTCATTCTCATAATGTGCCAACAAAGAAGTGCTCCATCGCTTCGACAACTTTACCGTAGCATCCGCATTGGCTTCATAGCGGTTCGTACTACTGGCAAAAAGATTTGCCGACACCCAATCCGCTTCCGGCAATTGAGGCTTCTTGAATTCTACATTGATCTGTCCGGTTATGGACTCATATCCATTCTTCACGGACGAACTTCCTTTGCTGACCTGTATACTCTGCATCCACGGCCCGGGTACGTATCCTAAACCATAAGGAGCGGCAGCCCCCCGGAAATTGGGAATATTTTCAGTCATCATCTGCACATACGTACCGGAAAGTCCTAACAGTTTAATTTGTTTGGCTCCCGTAGCTGCATCCGAGTAGCTGACATCCACAGAAGGATTCGTCACAAAGCTCTCTCCCAGATTACAGCAAGCCGCACGTGTCAGTTCGGCACTACTGATCATATCTTCATTCATCACACTGGTGCGCAGTTTCATAGTTCCCAATTTGCGGGTCACTACATTTACTTCACTCAGTTCCACTCCTTCACGAAGAACAATATCAAGTTGTTGGTTTCCTTTGTCTACATGTATCGTGTCATTCTCAAAACCAATAAAGCTAACCACAAGCATGTGGCTGCGAGCAGGCTTATGAATTGAAAAGTTACCGTCTTCATTGGTAGTTACTCCATTGGTTGTATTCATCCAAAACACATTCGCTCCCGGAATAGGTTCTCCGGCAGCATCTTTTACGACACCTGTTACTTGCGCCTGCAAAAAATTAAAAGTAAAAAGTGAAATTAATAAGAATATATATTTCATATATCTGAATTCATTTATTAAGGGTACAAAAATAGGATATATTTCATGCAACAAGGTTGCAAGACTATCCAGCTATCAATTCTTTAAAAGAGAACGTGCAAAGGTATCATCTCCGTACTCTTAGATACGGACAAACTACGGACCAGACACGGTTCAGATATAGCTTTGGATAGAACCGGGCAGGAAGGAAAACACTTCTCCTGCACACTAATTGATTCTAAATAATGAGAACAGAATATAAGGCCAGATACTGCCTCGAACTATCAGGATGCGGAGGTACGGCATACGATGCCTCTTTCAATTCCCTCGTAGGCAAGGAGTATTGGAAATCTGGCAATACTTCGCAGAAAAGTTGAATGACAGGTACGGTTATAACAGGACTTTCACATGAATATTTCACCAAATCCACTTTATAAAAAGTAGCCGTACAGCCTTCGTCTTTGCAAGATTTTTCCGGTTTATGAGAAGTTTTATGAGATTTATGGCATTTGGCACAGCCATTGGTGCAACATGCTTGCGCTGTCTCGCAGCGGGCACAACAATAATGGACAATAGAGACTCCTGCCCCTGCATAAACAACCGTCAGGGACAATAAAACTGCCAATATGTAACGAAGTCTCTTCATATCCGGTGCAAAGATAGCCAGATAAAAGCATTCATACCTATCTTTTTTCATTTTTTATATGTTCTATTCGTTAATATGTTCTATATTTGTCGATAACGAACTGATATCGAAATGTTGAATTTAACGAAGAAAGTCCAAATGAAAAAGCAATATGTCAGCCTACTTGTCATTCTACTTGCGGCAAGTGGCTTTTTATTTTCTTGCGGTAACACTGTGAACAAAAGCGCGGGTGCGCTGGAGTTCGACAGTATACAGGTAAATGAGGTAGCCCACCTCTTCGGAGACACTGCGAAGCCCGGCTGCAACATCATCATTAACTTTGCATACGCTAATAAGTCGTCCGACGAAAAGCTGAAAGACAGTCTGAACACCTATTTCCTTTCAGCCTGTTTCGGAGATAAATACATGCCTCTGAAACCTGAAGAGGCGGTAAAGCTTTACAAGGAAAACTATATCAAGGATTACCTGAAAGATTTGGAACCAATGTATGCCAAAGATGAAGCTGAAAAGGAAGATTCCGCTTCAATATTAGCTTGGTATTCTTATTATAAAGGTATTGAAAGCCACGTGCAGTATTATAAAAAACATCTGCTGGTTTACCGCATCAACTACAATGAATATACCGGAGGCGCACACGGTATTTATATGTCTACTTTCCTGAATATGGACCTGCGCACCTTGAGCCCGATACGTCTGGATGATATTTTTGTAGGAGAATATCAGGAAGCTCTCACCGATTTATTATGGAACCAGCTCATGGCAGACAATAAAGTTACTACACGCCAGGAAGTGGAGGATATGGGCTATACAAGTACAGGAGACCTGGAACCGACTGAGAACTTCTACCTAAGTCCCAAAGGTATCACCTTCTATTATAACATTTATGAAATTGCTCCTTATGTGATGGGTCCGGTAGAAATTACCTTGCCTTATGAGATCATGTCGCATCTGCTGAGTGATGATACTATGGTATTGAACGAAATAAGAAACGAGAACTAATTATGATTTAGGACTTCCACCCGCATCGTAAATCATAAATTATAAATCATAATTCATAAATTATTCACATGGAAATCATTCTAAAGTACTTCCCAGACCTCACAGAGGCGCAGAAGCAGCAATTTGCGTCCCTCTATGATCTCTATACGGACTGGAATGCAAAAATAAACGTCATATCACGTAAAGACATTGAAAACCTGTACGAACACCACGTACTCCATTCATTGGGTATAGCAAAAGTGATTCGCTTTACTCCCGGCACCCGCATCATGGACCTTGGAACGGGTGGTGGTTTTCCGGGTATTCCCCTTGCCATCTTATTCCCCGAGGTGAAGTTCCATCTTGTTGACAGCATCGGGAAGAAAGTACGTGTAGCAACGGAAGTAGCCAACAGCATCGGACTGAAAAACGTGACTTTCCGCCATGCACGTGCTGAGGAGGAAAAGCAACTCTTCGATTTCGTTGTAAGCCGTGCCGTGATGCCGTTGGCCGACTTGCTGAAAATCATCCGCAAAAACATCGCCTCCGAGCAACACAATGCTATGCCAAACGGACTGATCTGCCTGAAAGGTGGTGAGCTGGCAAATGAAGCCATGCCTTTCAAGAATAAGACCATGATGTATGATCTGAAAGACTATTTCGAAGAAGAATTCTTTGAAACGAAGAAAGTGGTTTACGTGACGCCTTAATCACAGAAATAATGACTAACATATACCTATCATGAAAATAAAAAGGTTTGAGTTTAATATGTTCCCAGTAAACTGTTATGTTCTGTGGGACGACACTCTTGAAGCTGCCGTGATAGATCCCGGTTGCTACTATGAGGAGGAAAAACAAGCGTTGAAGAACTTCATTCACAAAAATGGCCTGAACGTAAAGCACCTCCTTAATACGCACCTGCATCTGGACCATATTTTTGGAAATGCTTTCATGGTCAAAGAATTCGGTCTGCCGGTGGAAGCCAACAAAGCCGATGAATTCTGGATTGACGAAGCTCCGAAACAAAGCCGCATGTTCGGTTTTCATTGGAACGAACTGCCCGCACCGATAGGACACTATCTTCATGACGGAGATATCATCAATTTCGGTAACACTACGTTAGAAGCTATCCACGTACCGGGACATTCACCGGGGAGCCTTGTTTACTACTGTGCCGCAGATCATTGCATGTTCTCCGGTGACGTACTTTTCCAGGGCAGCATCGGACGTGCCGACCTTACCGGTGGTAATTTCGACGAACTGAAAGAGCACATTTGCAGCCGCCTGTTCATACTGCCCAATGAAACGATTGTCTATCCCGGACATGGCGCCCCGACCACTATCGGTATTGAAAAGGCAGAAAATCCATTCTTCAGATAAGAGTAAGAGTCCACCACAGATTACACAGATTCACACGGATTTCTTTATCCGACAATCAGTAAAAGAAATTATTAATCTGTGATAATCCGTGTAATCTGTGGTGAAAAAGAAAGCATAAACTTTTAATCAAAATATAGATATGAAAAACGACCTATTAGCTTGCCGCCACATCGGCATCAGCGAAAAAGACGAAGAGAAAATGCTCCGGAAAATAGGAGTCGGCAGTCTGGATGAGTTGATAGACAAAACCATCCCTGCAAACATTCGCCTGAAAGAACCGTTGGCATTGCCCGCGCCTATGACTGAATATGAGTTCGGACAACACATCACCCGGCTGGCGTGCAAAAACAAACTTTACACAACGTATATCGGCCTCGGCTGGTATAACACCATTACCCCCGCCGTTATTCAACGGAATGTATTCGAGAATCCGGTATGGTACACTTCTTATACCCCCTACCAGACAGAAGTTTCGCAAGGGCGCCTCGAAGCGTTGATGAACTTCCAGACCGCAGTATGCGACCTGACAGGTATGCCACTTGCCAACTGTTCTCTGCTGGATGAAGCTACGGCTGCCGCCGAAGCCGTAAGCATGATGTACGCCCTGCGTCCGCGTGATATGCAGAAGTCCGGTGCAAACGTAGTGTTTGTGGACGAGAACATTTTCCCACAGACACTGGCTGTAATGACTACGCGTGCTATCCCGCAAGGTATTCAGATACGCACGGGAAAATATTCCGAACTGGAACTGACACCGGATATTTTTGCCTGTATACTGCAATATCCGAATGCAAGCGGAAACGCAGAAGATTACCGTGCCTTTGTAGAGAAAGCCCATGCCGCTAACTGCAAAGTAGCCGTTGCCGCTGATATCCTGAGCCTTGCCCTGCTCACCCCTCCCGGAGAATGGGGAGCTGATATTGTATTCGGTACCACCCAACGCCTCGGTACACCGATGTTCTATGGGGGACCGTCAGCCGGGTACTTCGCTACGCGCGACGAATACAAACGTAATATTCCGGGACGTATCATCGGTTGGTCTAAAGATAAATACGGAAAACTCTGTTACCGTATGGCACTGCAAACCCGCGAGCAACATATCAAACGGGAAAAGGCTACTTCAAATATCTGTACCGCACAGGCTCTGCTGGCAACCATGGCGGGCTTTTATGCCGTGTACCACGGTCCGGAAGGTATTCACGCCATTGCAGAACGTATCCACAGCATCGCCACATATCTGGAAAAGTGTATCAAGAAACTGGGATACAAACAAGTGAATGACCAATACTTCGACACCCTGCGCTTTGTGTTGCCCGACAGCGTATCTGCCCAACAGGTACGTACCATCGCATTGAGCAAGGAAGTCAATCTGCGCTACTTTGATAATGGAGACGTAGGTATGAGTATTGACGAAACAACTGATGTATCCGCTGCCAATGTGTTGCTTTCCATCTTTGCCATTGCCGCAGGAAAAGACTACACCAAAGTGGATGATATTCCCGTAAGCAATACTATTAATAAGACTCTGAAACGCCAGAGCGCTTATCTGACACATGAAGTGTTCAATAAATATCATACGGAAACGGAGATGATGCGCTATATCAAGCGCCTTGACCGTAAGGATATCTCCCTTGCCCACTCCATGATTTCCCTTGGCTCCTGCACCATGAAGTTGAATGCTGCGGCAGAAATGTTGCCCCTCAGCCGTCCGGAATTTATGTGTATGCATCCGCTTGTACCCGAAGACCAGGCAGAAGGATACCGTGAACTGATTAACAATCTCAGCGAAGAACTGAGAGTCATTACAGGTTTTGCAGGTGTCAGTCTGCAACCGAACTCCGGTGCTGCGGGCGAATATACCGGTCTCCGTGTGATCCGCGCTTATCTGGAGAACATCGGACAGGGACATCGTAACAAAGTGCTGATTCCCGCATCTGCTCATGGTACCAACCCCGCATCTGCCATCCAGGCCGGTTTCACTACCGTGACTTGTGCATGCGATGAGCAAGGAAATGTTGATATGGCTGACTTGCGTGCCAAAGCGGAAGAGAACAAAGACGATCTGGCTGCACTGATGATCACTTATCCTTCCACCCACGGTATTTTTGAGACGGAAATCGTAGAAATCTGCCGCATCATCCATGATTGCGGTGCACAGGTATACATGGACGGTGCAAACATGAATGCGCAGGTGGGCTTGACGAACCCCGGAGTTATCGGTGCCGACGTTTGCCATCTGAACCTGCACAAGACCTTTGCTTCACCTCATGGCGGTGGTGGTCCGGGTGTGGGTCCTATCTGCGTAGCGGAACACCTGGTTCCGTTCCTACCGGGGCATCCGTTGTTCGGTAATCCTGTAAATACAGTGTCTGCCGCTCCGTTCGGTAGTGCAGGTATTCTACCTATCACTTACGGATACATCCGCATGATGGGTACGGAAGGGCTGACCCGTGCTACCAAAATCGCTATTCTCAGCGCCAATTATCTGGCTGCTTGTCTGAAGGATACTTACGGCATTGTATATCGTGGAGCTACGGGTTTCGTAGGTCATGAGATGATCCTGGAATGTCGTAAGGTTCACGAAGAAACGGGCATCAGTGAGAATGATATTGCCAAGCGATTAATGGATTATGGTTATCATGCTCCTACCCTCTCCTTCCCTGTCCACGGCACACTGATGATAGAGCCTACGGAAAGTGAAAGCTTCAGCGAATTGGAAAACTTCGTGAAGGTGATGCTCAATATCTGGGAAGAGATTCAGGAAGTGAAAGAAGGAAAAGCGGATAAGGAAGACAATGTTCTGGTAAATGCTCCGCACCCTGAATATGAGGTGGTAGCCAACAACTGGGAACATAGTTATACTCGTGAAAAGGCTGCTTATCCGATAGAAAGCGTACGTGAAAATAAATTCTGGATAAATGTAGCGCGTGTAGATAACACGTTGGGCGACCGTAAGCTGTTACCGACGTGCTACGGATGCTTTGAATAATCTCATTTTTCGGCACATCGTATTAATCAAGAAGAGGTTGTGTCAAAATGCTGGCACAACCTTTTTTTATGCGCAAAGCCCGGACT
>OGZC01001420.1_pt1 | contig 12861 bp, 13 predicted proteins | sample 1576751 | NCBI WGS metagenome assembly OGZC01 (sample SAMEA3541486, study PRJEB24748) | human gut metagenome | biome: human gut; feature: human-associated habitat; material: faeces | place: China | collected 2012
TGCCGGGCATTATTGCCGGCGGTCTGCTGGCTTTCGCCCGCGGTCTGGGCGAGTTCGGCGCCACGGCGATGATTGCCGGCAATATTGCAGGACGCACACGCACACTGCCGCTGGCAGTTTATTCTTCCGTAGCTGCAGGTGATTGGGAGGCAGCAGGCTGGTATGTTACCGTAATTGTAGGCATCTGCCTATTAGTTGTTATCGGACTTAATATTTACTTATATAAAACAAAACAACAACAGGGGGATTAAAATGAAAAAACTCTTATGTTTAGTTTGGTCTTTAATGTTGGTTATCATGGTGGCAGGCTGCGGCGGCGGTGATAAGCAGGCTGCTGCACCGCAGGCAGGCAAAACACTGCGTCTGGCTGCTGCTGCCAGCATGGAAAAGGTATTTACGCAAAAGCTCATTCCGCTGTATCAGCAAAAGCATCCGGAAATCAAAATTGAAGGCGTATACGATGCCAGCGGCAAGCTGCAGGCACAGATTGAAAGCGGTCTTGCAGCAGACGTTTTTGTTTCTGCAGCCAACAAGCAGATGAACGCACTGAGCGAAAAGGGCTATATGGATAAAAGCACGGTAAAGCCGTTGCTGGAAAACAAGCTGGTGCTGATTGTGCCTAAAAGCGGCAGCGCAATCAAAGGCTTCGGTGATTTCAGCAAGGCTAAGCATCCTGCCATCGGTGACCCGGCAAGCGTTCCTGCAGGCCAATATGCCAAGGAAGCGCTGACCAAGCTTGGTCAATGGGACGGTATTCAAGACAAGGTAAGCCTTGGCACCAATGTAACGCAGGTTTTGAACTGGGTTGCCGAAGGCAGTGCTGATGCAGGCCTTGTTTACGCTACCGATGCAGCACTCTTGAAGGATAAGGTAACTGCTGTTGCCGAAGCTCCGGCAGGCTCCTTAAAGAAGCCGGTAATTTATCCTATCGGCGTGCTGGCGAAGGCTCCGCAGGCTGAGGCTGCCAAGGATTTTGCTGCCTTCCTGCAGACAGAAGAGGCTATGAAGATTTTTGCGGCCTACGGCTTTGCGCAGGCTAAATAAGAGGTAGATAAGCATGAAATTAATTCGTACTGAGGATGCGGTCGGCAGTGTTCTCTGCCATGACCTGACACAGATTATCAAGGGCGTTACTAAGGATGCCGTGTTCCGCAAGGGACATGTGGTGCAGCCAGAGGATATTCCGGTGCTGCTTTCCATCGGCAAGGAGCATTTATATGTGTGGAAGGCAGACGAAAGCATGCTGCATGAAAATGATGCTGCACGCATTTTGTGTGACATCTGCAAAAACACTATGATGGATGAATCGCCTGTAAAAGAGGGCAAAATAGAACTGGCTGCCGCTGCTGACGGTCTGTTCAAGGTAGACGGCGCGCGTCTGCGCCTGGTGAACAGCTTCGGACAGATGATGATTGCGACGCGTCACGGCAATACGCCGGTGAAAAAAGGTGACAAGCTCTGCGGTACACGCATTATTCCGCTGATTATCGAAAAGGAAAAGATGCAGCGTGTGCGTGAGCTCTGCGGCGAAGAGCCTTTGCTGCAGCTTTTGCCGTATAAAATCAAAAAGGCTGCCGTTCTGGCGACAGGCAGCGAGGTTTTCCACGGACGCATTAAGGATACCTTTACGCCTGTGCTGGAGGAAAAGCTGGCAGAGTTCAACGTGGAGGTAGTATATAAGCAGGTTCTGGATGATAAACCGGAGCAGATTACCGCTGCGATTAAAACCGCAATTGAGGAAAAGGGCGCGGAAATGGTGCTTTGCACCGGCGGCATGAGCGTTGATCCGGATGACCGCACACCGCTGGCAATAAAAAACACCGGCGCACGCATTGTGTCTTACGGTGCGCCTGTGCTTCCGGGGGCAATGTTTTTGCTGTCGTATTACGGCGAAAAGCAGGTGCCTGTTCTGGGCCTGCCGGGATGCGTAATGTACGCTAAGCGTACGATTTTTGACCTAGTGCTGCCGCGTGTGCTGGCCTGTGACCTTGTTACTGCCGACGAGCTGGCAGCTCTGGGTGAGGGTGGACTTTGCCTGAACTGTGCAGTGTGCACCTATCCTGCCTGCGGCTTTGGCAAGGGGTGGTAAAATGACCTATGCAGGCCCGCAGCATTATCATGTGAAGGTGCGCGTGTACAATGAAAGCATAGATTTCGGCAAGGGCGTAGCTGAGCTTCTGCAGCGCATTGAGGCTACCGGTTCGCTGAGTGCTGCCTACAAGGCTATGGGTATGTCGGCCAGCAAGGCGTGGAAGATTTTGCGGCGTGCGGAGGCAGACCTGGGCTTTGCGCTGGTCAGCAGCACGGCAGGCGGCAAAAGCGGCGGCAGCAGCGTGCTGACGCCGGAGGGACGTTTGCTGCTCGAGCGGTATACAGCCTTCAATGCAGAGGTACAGTTGGCGGCGGCGCAGGCCTTCTCCAAGTATTTCAAATAACATAAATCTTTGGGCAGTACGGGGAATTTTCCCTGTACTGCCTTTGTTTATATAGTTTGTGTTTTCTTGACGCAGATTAGTAAAGAGGCTATAATATAAACATCTAGTAAATAGCAATAAGTATCAGATATGGGAGCTATGCCGACTTCCTTCCGCTGTGTATAGGCGGATGATGAGCTTGCGATTTGCCGCAAAAAAATTGCAGCGTTATTTTTTTGAAAGAAGGTTTAAGTATGAGTATTTTTGCCGGAGCTGTTGATTATTTTGTTAAGGGTGGTCCCTGCATGTGGCCGCTGCTGATGTGTTCCTTTGCCGCTATTGCTATTGGTGTGGAACGATATCTTTTCTATAAGAAGGCTATTTCCGGGGAAAAGTTCGCGAGCAGCTTCTGCCGCATGATGAATGACTTTAATCTGGTTGGCGCCAGTGAACTGGCAGAGCAGAGCAAGGGCGAGGCTGCTGCCATGGCTAAGGAAATTCTGGATATTAAGGGTGACCTCGGCCAGCGTCTGGAAACTATAGTCTATACCAAGGCTGACCGTATTATCGACAGCCTGGAGAAAAATATCAACTATCTGAGCGTTGTTATCGGTCTTTCACCGATGCTCGGTCTGCTTGGTACGATTACCGGTATGATTTCTTCTTTTAATGCTTTGAACGAAAGAACACAGAATCCGATGGCTGTTACCGCAGGTATCGGCGAAGCGCTGATTACTACTGTTTTCGGCCTGTGCATTGCCATTATGGGTATGTGTATCCATGCTTATCTTACAAGTAAAATCAAAACCGAAACTCTGAATATCAACGAGGTCGCAGATACGTTGGTTGATATTTTCAAAGCTAACGAGCAGAGCAAATGAGGGGCGGTGTTGAAAAATGCGCAGACGTCGTAAAAGAGTGATGAAGTCACCGGAAATCATGCTCAGTCCGATGATTGATATGATTTTCCTGCTGCTGGTATTTTTCATTGTCAGCACTATGTATATGAGCGAGGTCAAGACGATTCCTATCCGCCTGCCTGTTGCCCGGCATTCGGAGAATGTCAGCAAGAGCAACTTTAATGTAACGATTAAAAAGGATGGCAGCCTTTATCTTGATGAAAATAAAATCGAGATGGATATGCTGGTTCAGAATGCTGCGATTGAAAGCAAGCATGATTCCTCCTTCTCGGTTATTATCAGAGCAGAGGACGAAGCGCCCTATAAAACTATTATCCAGCTGATGGATAAAATGAAGGGAGCAGGTGTCACACGCTTCGGTTTGGCTACGGATACAGGTGAGAGCAAATGAAGGATGAACAAAAGCGATTTGGCAAGGGCTTTGCCGTAGCTCTGGCTGTGCATCTTGTTCTTGCCGCCGGCCTTGGCATTTTCGGCTACCGCTTTGTGCATACGCCTCCGGAAATTTTAGAGGTTTCTTTGGAGGGCGGCGGTGGCGGCGCTGAAGCTGAGGAGGAAGAAATCGAACAGGAGGAGCAGCAGGAAGAGCCGCTTGTACAAAGCCTGGAGGATATTATTGACCAAAAACTGAAGCCTAAACCGCAAAAGAAGGTTGTCAGGAAAAAGGCAACGGCAGCCCCCGGACCGAAGGCTCCTGCCGGTAATCCTGCCGGCAGCGGCACAGGTACAGGCACTGGTACCGGAACAGGCAGCGGCAACGGCAGCGGTAATGGCAGCGGCGAAGGCCGCGGCGTGCCGGTCAAGCCGCCACGCCTGCTGCGTGAGGTCGCACCTGTATATCCTGCGTCCGCACGCAATAGCGGCGCAACCGGTGTAGTAACTGTACGCATTCTGGTGGGTGCTGACGGCAGTGTAGAGGATGTAACGGTGGTTGGTTCCTCCGGCAACGGTGCTATGGATAACAGCGTTGTGACGGCAGTCAACAAATGGCGCTTCAGTCCTGCCAAAGATAAGTACGGGCAGAACGCACGCTGTCGCGTTACGCGCGCAGTAAGCTTTAATTTGAGATAAAAATGCATAGATGCTTTAATTTCGGGAGAAATATCGAGTTTAAGAAGATGGTTATATCGATGCAAAAGAAAAAAACACGGGCATTATGCACCGTGTTTTTTCTGTCTTGTGTCTCACGGAAGGAGTGAGACGAAGTGGAAGGGATTAGATAAATACAAAAATTGTCGGCTGATATTTTATCAGCTGTGTATATTATACTATATGATAAAAGAACTTGTCTAATATGGAATCAGCATAACAGTTATTTCGCCTTGTTCAGATTCCTGTATTTCGTTACGAAGAGGGCGATGCGCTCCAGTGCCTTATGCAGGATTTCTTCGCTGTAAGCATAGGAGCAACGGATATAGCCTTCGCCGCCGGCACCGAAGATGTTGCCTGGGATTACGAGAACCTCCTGCTCCTCAAGCAGCTTTTCAACAAATTCCATGCTGGAAAGGCCGGTTTCTTTGATGCAGGGGAAAACATAGAAGGCGCCTTCGGGCTCATACAGCAGCAGTCCCATCTTGTGGAAGCCGTCAATCATAATCTGACGGCGGCGGCTGTATTCGGCAACCATATTGTCAACGTCCTGACGGCAGTATTTCAGTGCCGCAATCGCGCCGTACTGTGCCGTAACGTTGGGGCAGAGCACAACATACTGATGCAGGATGTTCATAGCGTTGATGATTGCTGCCGGTGCCATGATATAGCCAAGACGCAGGCCGGTCATAGCGTAGGCTTTGGAGAAGCCGTTGAAAATAATGGTGCGGTCGCGGAATTCCGGGAAGGAGGTGAACATGGTGTGTGTTTTGCCGCCGTAGGTAAGATGAGCATAAAGCTCGTCGCTGATGACAATCAGGTCATGCTTCACAGCCCAGTCACCGATTGCCTTAATCTGCTCCTTGCTCATAACAGCGCCGGTCGGGTTATTGGGATAGCCAAGCATAATAGCCTTAGTTTTGGGCGTAACAGCCTTTTCCAAATCTTCGATAGTAGGCACAAAGCCGTTTTCCTGATAAGTTTCTACGGAAACAGGCTTACCGCCTGCCAGAATAACGCAGGCCTTGTTGGCAACGTAGCAGGGCTCGGGAAGAATAATTTCGTCACCGGGATGCATAATTGTAGTAATAGTGGTGTACAGTGCTTCGCTGACGCCTACGGTTACCATGATTTCGGTTTTGGGGTCGTATTTCACGCCGTAGTTTTTATGGATATTATCCGCAATTGCTTCGCGCAGCTCCAAAAGGCCGAGAGTGGGAGTATAGCAGCTTTTGCCTTCGCAGATGCTGTTGATTTCGGCATCCTTGACAGCCTGCGGAATATCAAAATCTGGTTCGCCTACGCTGAGAGGTACGATGTTGGGGTTAGCGGCCATAATATCAAGAAACTTTGCCAGACCGGAGGGAGGCAGTGCTTTAATAAAGGGAGAAACAGCAGCATCAAAATTATAGGACATAAAAATACCACCTTTCATAAAAAAGCTTGTCGATAAAGCGCCCTTGTCCAAACTGACACTTTTTCCACAATCTCTATCTGTTTACTATATTACTGTAGCAGATATTTTTGCCACTGACAAGGGAAAGCGCAGTGTATACATTTTACGTGGCAGATTTAGCATTTTTCTGTATAAAATTTAACATATAATAACTAGATATAGCGTAAGCTACTTGCAAGACTTGTCAACAGATGCTATAATAAGGATAGCCAAAATAAGTATGACTTGTGAAAGAGTGGGTTTAAAGCCCGCTCTTTCCGCTTATTATGATGTTTCTGACGCATTTGCGGCAGAGGCAGGTGTTGGCCGCAAGGTTAATACAGAAAGAAAAACTTAATATGGAGGTGAAAATGATGCAGGCAAAAGAAGTTGAAGCACTGATTACCGCAATGGTAGAACCCCTTCTGCAGGATACCGGACTTACTCTGGTTGATGTAGAATATGTGCGTGAAAAGGACTGGTACCTACGGATTTTTCTCGATAAGCCTGGTGGAGTTGAAATTGATGACTGCCAGATGGTGAGCGAAAAGCTGACGGAGATTCTGGATGCAGAGGATCCTATTCCTGACAAATACTTTTTGGAGGTTTCTTCCCCGGGCATTGACCGTCCGCTGAAGAAGGACAAGGACTTTGAAGCTGCCTACGGCACCAAGGTTGACATTATGTTCTATACTCCGTGGGAGGGAATGAAAAATCTGACCGGCATTCTGGTAGCACATGATGACGAAGCTGTACAGGTTAAAAAGATTATTAAAGGTAAGGAATTCAAAAATCCTGACCGCATTGAACGTAGGCTGATTGCGAATATCAGACCGCATATAGACTTTTAATTTAAGAAATAGGAGGCTTATTAAGTGAACGCAGATTTTATCTCAGCAATCCAGGAATTAGGAAAGGAAAAGGGTATTGACCCCGAGCTTTTGTTCCAGGCTGTTGATGACGCTTTGGTTGCTGCTTACAAGAAGAACACCGGCACAAACCAGAATGTCCGTGTTGAAATGAATAAAGAAACCGGTGAAATCCATGTATATGCTCAGCGCACTGTTGTTGAAGGCGAGGCTGACGGTATTAACGAAATGACTCTGGAGGATGCTCAGGCAATCAACCCGCAGTATCTTGCAGGCGACATCGTAGAGGTTGAGGTTACTCCGAAAAACTTCGGCCGTATTGCTGCCCAAAACGCTAAGCAGTTTGTTGTACAGCGTATCCGTGAGGCAGAGCGCGGACAGGTATATGAACGCTTCCAAAGCCGTGCCAACGATATCGTTACCGGTATTATCGAGCGCATGGAAAACCAAAACGTTTATATCGATTTGGGAAAGGTTGAAGCCGTACTGACTCCGAACGAGCAAATTCCCGGTGAAATCTACCAATACCATGAGCGTATGAAAACCTATATTGTTGAGGTTAAGCGCACCAACAAGGGACCGCAGATTATGGTTTCCCGCACTCATCCCGGCCTGCTGAAGCGCCTGTTTGAGCTGGAGGTTCCGGAAATCCATGACGGCGTTGTTGAAATCAAATCCGTTGCCCGCGAGCCCGGTATGCGCTCCAAAATTTCCGTATATACCGCTGACAGCAATGTTGATCCGGTAGGTGCCTGCGTAGGCCACAAGGGCATGCGTGTGCAGACTATTGTCAACGAGTTGCGCGGTGAAAAGATTGATATTGTAAAATACAGTGAAGATCCGGCACAATACGTTGCCAATGCTCTGAGCCCGGCAAAGGTTGTTAAGACAACCGTTAACGAAGCAGACAAAATCTGCCGCGTTGTCGTACCGGATTACCAGCTGTCCCTGGCTATCGGCAAGGAAGGCCAAAATGCCCGCCTGGCTGCTAAGCTGACCGGCTGGAAAATTGATATTAAGAGCGAAACTCAGGCTGCCGAAGAGGCTGCTGCTGAGCCTGCTCCCATGGAAGAAGCATGATGAAGGTAAAAAAAATTCCGCAGCGTAAATGCTTAGGCTGCAATGAAATGAAGGATAAAAAGGCTCTGCTGCGCGTTGTACGTTCACCTGAGGGTGAGGTCAGCCTTGACCTCACCGGCAAGAAGAACGGACGCGGCGCATATGTCTGCCCCGATAAGGAATGCATTACCAAGGCCGTAAAGGAGAAACGTCTGGAGCGCGCTTTGGAGAAGCCTATCGGTGAGGATGTGCTCAAGCAGCTGCTGGAGGATTTCGAACATGGCAGGCAATAATGTCGCATTTGCTTTAGGGTTGGCGCAAAAGGCAGGTAAAACCGCTTCCGGCGATACAGCTGTGCGTGCTGCCTTAAAAAGCGGCAATGTCAAGGTACTTGTTTTGGCACAAGATGCTGCCCCTAATTCAAAAAAGGAAATTTATTTCCTGGCAGAGATGGCAGGTGTACAAGTTATTGAGCTGTTGACGCGCAATGAGCTGGGCTATGCAATCGGCAAGGGACCGAGAATAGCTGTGGCTATTACCGATGCGAATTTTGCCAACATGCTGTTGAAAAAATAATGATTTAAATCACAGTTGTCTGCGTAGCTTGCGCGAGCTCCGCAGATGAATCTGCTTCTTATTATCTGGTCTGGAGGTGGATGAATGGGTAATAAAAGAATATATGAGGTTGCCAAGGATTATGGCAAACCGGTAAATGAGGTCATTGACCTGTTGAAGAAAAATAATATCGAAAAAACTAATTTTAGTGCAGCTGATGACAAGGCTATGTCTGTTATCCGTAAAGCATACGATAAAAAACCAGAACCGCCCAAACCGGCGAAGACGGAAAAACGTGATGTCAGCAAACCGGCTGCTCCTGCGCGTCCGCAGGATACAGCTAAAAGAAACGATAACAATATGAATAGGAATAACGGACAGAGGAATATGCAACAAAATCAGCAACAAAATCAACGCAACAACAACGCTCAACAAGGGCGTAACGAAAATCGTCAGGGTGGCCGCAACGAAGGCCGTCCGCAGCAAAACCGCGGTGGTCAGCAGGGCAACCGTCAAGGCGGCCAGGGTGGCCGTAACGAAGGCCGTCCGCAAAACCGCAACGGCCAGCAGGGCGGTCAGGGCAACCGTCAGGGTAACCGCAATGGCCAGCAACGTCAGGGCGGTATTTTTGTAGGTCCTAAGAGCCAGCAGGGCCCGAGCGTACACGGTGAAAGCCGTGCACAGGTTAGCGGTGGCCGCAGCAGCGGTCGCAGCGAAGGCGGTCGCGATAACCGTCAGGGCGGTCGCAACGCAGGCAAGAGCCGTAAGGACAACAAGCCGCAGATTAAGGGCAGCTACGCTACCCGCGAAAGCCGTCCGAACCGTAGCGCCGGCCATCAGATGCCGGTAAACCGCGGCGGCAAGAAGCCCGCACCGAAGCAACAACAGGCTCCGGTAGAAATCGTTCGTCCAACCTACGTTGAAATCGGCGAATCTATCAATGTACAGGAATTTTCCAAGCTCATTAAGCGTGAGGTTAATGAAGTAATCAAGGCTCTGTTTATGCTGGGCGTAATGGTTACCATTAACCAGGATATCGATTTCGATACCGCACAGCTTATCGGCGACAACTTCGGCGTAGAGGTTGGCCAGAAGGCTCCGGAAGAGGATCCGACCGAGATTCCCGAGGTTGACGATCCGCCTGAAAAACGCGTTCCGCGTCCACCGGTTATTACCGTTATGGGCCACGTTGACCATGGTAAAACCTCCCTGCTGGACGCTATCCGCAAAACCAACGTTACTTCCCGCGAGGCCGGCGGTATTACCCAGCACATCGGTGCTTATAAGGTAAACTACCATGGCAAGCAGATTGTATTCCTGGATACCCCGGGCCATGAGGCTTTCACAGCTATGCGTGCCCGCGGCGCACAGGTAACCGACGTTGCAATTCTGGTTGTAGCAGCAGATGACGGTGTAATGCCGCAGACCATCGAGGCTATCAACCATGCTAAGGCTGCAAAGGTACCTATCATTGTAGCTATCAACAAAATCGACCGTCCGGGCGCAAATCCGGATCACGTTAAACAACAGCTGGCAGAGCATGAGCTCATTCCTGAGGATTGGGGCGGCGACACCATTATGGTTCCTGTTTCCGCACATCAGAAAACCGGTATTAGCGACCTGCTGGAAATGATTCTGCTGGTTGCTGAAATGCAGGAGCTGAAGGCTAACCCGAATCTGCCTGCTCACGGCACCATCATCGAGGCACAGCTGGATAAGGGCCGCGGCCCGGTTGCTACCGTACTGGTACAACGCGGTACTCTGCATATCGGTGATACCATTATTGCCGGCACCTCCTATGGTAAGGTTCGTGCAATGATCAATGACCGTGGCGAAAAAGTTAAGAAGGCTCTTCCTTCTACCCCTGTAGAGGTACTGGGCCTGAATGATGTACCGGCTGCCGGCGATATTCTGGACAGCACCGATGAAAAGACTGCCCGCGGTGTTGCCGAAAAACGTATCGCCAAGAAGAAGGAAGAGGAAATCAAGCTGAACTCCAAGGTTTCTCTGGATGACCTGTTCCAACGCATTAAAGAAGGCGAAATCAAAGAGCTGAACATCGTTGTTAAGGCTGACGTTCAGGGTACCATCGAAGCATTGAAGGCATCCCTGGAAAAAATCAAAAACGATGAGGTTAAGGTTGCCGTTGTCCATGCAGGCGTAGGCGCTATCACCGAGTCCGACGTAATGCTGGCATCCGCTGCCAACGCACTGATTATCGGCTTTAACGTTCGTCCTGACGCTAACGCGCGTAAGGCTGCCGAAACCGAGAAGGTTGACGTACGCACCTACCGTGTTATTTATGACGCAATCAACGACGTTGAGGCTGCTATCAAGGGTATGCTTGCTCCTAAATTCAAGGAGGTTATCCAAGGCCGCGTAGAAATCCGTCAGCTGATTACTATTTCCAAGCTGAAGATTGCCGGCTGCTATGTAGTTGAAGGCAAGGTTACCAACAGCTCCAAGGTTCGTGTTGTCCGTGACGGCATCGTAGTTCACGAGGGCGTTATCGAATCTCTGCGCCGCTTCAAGGACGATGTGAAGGAAGTTGCCCAAGGCTTTGAATGTGGTATTACTTTAGAGAAATTCAGCGACCTTAAAGAGGGCGATATCTTTGAAGTATACGACATGGAAGAAATCGCAGTAGAATAGTCTGCCGCATAAGGCACATTGCGCAGGAATGCCGGCCGTATACGCCGCATTCCCCGCAGCTGCTGCCTGTACGTCAGTCTGTATCTATATATAGAGGAAAAGAAAATGGCAAGACTTAGAGTAGAAAAAGTACAGGAGGCCATCAAGCACGAAATCAGCAAAATGCTGCTGCATGATGTTAAGGATCCGCGCATTCAGTTTGTTACCGTAACGGGCGTGGAGCTGACAGATGACATGAGCTATGCAAAGATTTTCATCAGTATGTATGGTCCCAAGGATAAACAGGATGAAACCTGGAAGGCTCTGAACAAGGCATTAGGCTTTATGCGTACGGAAATTGCCAAACGCATCCGCCTGCGCTTTGCACCGACCCTGATTCTGCAGAAGGATACCTCCGCAGAATACAGTGCGCATATTCAGAGCATCTTAGATAAGATTAAGCAGGAAGAAAAGCCTGCAGCCGAGGAAGCAGAGCATGAGTAAGGAGCTTAGCCTGCAGGAAACAGGCGCTATGCTGTTGGCGGCAGAAAAAATTGTGCTGTGCACCCATGTAAGCCCGGATGGTGACACCCTGGGCTCCACTTTGGGACTGGCGCGCTTTTTGCTGGCACAGGGCAAGCAGGTTACTGTTTTCTGTGATGACGTTATCAACAAAAGCTTTAGCTTTATTCCCGGTATTGAATTGTGTGAACGCCCGGTAGAGGGCAGCAAGCTGCAGACGGATTTGCTGGTAGTTATTGATGCCAGCTCCTTTGACCGTATTGGTCTGGTGTCCGAGGTTGTGGAAGCCAAAACACTGCTGAACATCGACCACCACATTTCCAACGAACGCTTTGCCGAATATCTCTACTTGGATGCCAAGGCAGCAGCCGTAGGCGAGGTAATGTGTGATCTGTTCATGGCTATGCAATGGCCCTTTGATAAGGAAATTGCTACCTGCTTTTACACGGCAATCAGCACAGACTGCGGTTCGTTCCGCTATGCCAACACTACGCCGAAAACTATGCGTAATGCTGCCAAGCTGCTGGAATACGGCGTGCAGCCTAACGAAATCAGCGATGCACTGGACGTGCGCTCCCGCGATACGGTAGAGCTGCTGGCCAAGGTATTGCCTTCGCTGACCTTCGCTTATGAAGGCAAAATTGCTTATCTCACAATTACCAACGATTTATATGACAAGGATGTCCAGACCGACAGCTTTGTGTCCTACCCGCGCTATATTGAGGGCGTTGACGTAGCTATTATGTTCAAGGCCGTTGAGCCGGCGGTAACGCGTGTGAGCATGCGCTCCAAGAGCGTTGACGTATCCGCTGTGGCTGTAGCCTTCGGCGGCGGCGGTCATCTGCGGGCAGCAGGCTGTACGATTTATGCACCGGTAGAGGAGGCTCGCACTCAGCTGCTGGAGGCATTGGGCAAATTGGTTTAATATGGACGCAATTTTTAATGTATTAAAACCACCACAGATGACATCGCACGATGTTATCGGCTTTTTGCGGCGCGTGCTTAACACAAAGAAAATCGGACATGGGGGAACTCTTGACCCTGACGCGGCAGGAGTTCTTCCTGTTTTTGCGGGCAGTGCGACCCGTCTGTTGGAATTTGCTGTAGAAGGCCGCAAGGAATATATTGCCGAATTTACGCTGGGAGCGCAGACAGTTACCGGCGATGACAGCGGTGAGGTTGTCAAAACGATGCCTGTGCCTGCATTCAGCAAACAGGAGCTGGAAGTGGTGCTGGCGCAATTTACTGGCAAGCAAATGCAGCTGCCGCCGATGTATTCGGCAATCAAAATCAACGGCAAAAAGCTGTATCAGCTGGCACGTCAGGGCGTAGAGGTAGAACGCACCGCACGTCCCATCGAAGTCTAT
>OGZC01001425.1_pt1 | contig 12829 bp, 7 predicted proteins | sample 1576751 | NCBI WGS metagenome assembly OGZC01 (sample SAMEA3541486, study PRJEB24748) | human gut metagenome | biome: human gut; feature: human-associated habitat; material: faeces | place: China | collected 2012
CAAACTGCAGGATGAAGTGTATCAGGACCGAATGGCGTGGACGGTGCATATGGGAATTATGGAGTTTTTAAATAGAGAGGTTTTGCAGGATAAACAGACAAAAGGATAAGATAACAAGGGAGAAAATTTGAAATGGAACAGAAGAAAAAAGAAACACTGGGGACTGTAATGGCAGTCTGCGGAGGAATCTGCTGGGGTTTTTCCGGCTGCTGCGGACAGTTTTTATTTGAGACAAGGGGAGCCAAAGCGCCATGGCTGGGGGCGCTGCGCCTGCTTTTTGCAGGGCTTATTATGATCGTGATGGGATTTGCCCTTCATGGAAAACGAAATCTGGATGTATTAAAGAAAAAAGCGGATCTGCTTCGCCTGCTGATCTTTGCCTTCTGCGGCATCAGCCTGTGCCAGTTTACGTATTTTATGGCCATTGAGGCATCGAATGCGGGAACGGCTACGGTACTGCAGTATCTGTCCCCCATTCTGATACTGTCTGCAGTCTGCATAAAGGAAAAACGCCGTCCGGTAGGACTGGAACTGGGAGCCATAGGTCTTTCCCTTCTGGGAACCTTTGTCCTTGGGACTCATGGCAATATACATACCTTCTATATTACGGGAAGCGCTCTTTTCTGGGGGCTTGCAGCCGCTGTCAGCGCGGTACTTTATGACGGTTATCAGATAGACCAACTGGGAAACCGGGGTGACCGCTATGACTATGATGGCAATAAGGTAAATCTGCCTAAGGGATATGCCTCGTTCATCGAAGCCATGAAACAGAAGCATCCGGACAAGCGTTTGGTGATGAATGCCGTCTCCAGCTATGGAGCTTCCCAGATAGCTGGTACGGGTAAAGTGGATTTCCTTTATAATGAAGTATGGGGCGATGAGGCAGGCTTCAAGGATCTGCACACCATTATCAAAGCGAACGACCAGTATGGCAACCATGCCTTGAAAACGGTGTTTGCCGCATATATGAACTATGACAAGGCAGGTAGCAGTACCGGTGAGTTCAATACACCGGGTGTGCTGCTGACGGATGCTGTGATATTTGCTTTGGGAGGCTCTCATTTGGAATTGGGTGACCACATGCTATGCCGCGAGTACTTTCCAAGCACGGCTTTGCAGATGAACGATGTACTGAAAACAGCCATGATTCGTTATTATGACTTTATGACGGCTTATCAGAACCTGCTTCGTGATAAAGATACGGAGGCGGAGATTTCCGTTTCTCTGAACTGTACGGATGCTGCGCGGAATCTTTCTCTGAATGCATGGCCGCCGCAGAAGTCTGCCATCACTGTATATGCCAAGAATGTAAATGGCAGGCAAGTCATTCATCTGCTCAACTTCCTCAATGCGGATAACTTAAGCTGGAGGGATTTGAACGGAACAATGCCCGAACCGCGTCTGGTGTCCGACGTGCCGTTGAAGATGAATGTTTCCGGTAAAGTGAACAAGATATGGGTTGCATCGCCCGATTTCCATGCCGGTGCTTCGCAGGAACTGTCATTCGAACAGAAGGACGGCACGGTTACCTTTATCTTGCCTTTGCTGAAGTACTGGAGCATGCTTGTGATGGAATAAGAGTATCCAATAAAGGAACAAACAGATTATAGTAATGAAGAAATATATATTTTTATTTTTTGCCGTCTGTGCATTTTCAGTATATGCGAATGCACAGAACCGCACCGGAGACTGCACTTCCTATACCAGTGATGACCGGAGTGTGACCTTCTATTTAAATGACAGTTCTGCCATACAATTACGTCTGTGTAGCCAGTCTACGGTACGTATATGGTTTTCTCCCGACGGTAGTTTCCAGCGGAGTAATCCTTCCTTTGCCGTCGTCAATGAGGACTTGGAGGATGTCGGTACCGTCCATGTGGACGAGCAGAATGCCTGCTACGAGATTTTTACCCCTAAACTCCGTATCCGGGTAAACAAGTCTCCGTTTAACTTACAGATATTCGACAAGTATCAGAAACTGCTGTTCAGTGATTATGCCGATAAGGGGCATATCAGTGACGGACAGCGCAAACTGGAATACAAGACCCTCCGTCGTGACGAACACTTCTTCGGTTTGGGAGAAAAGACCGGCAAGCTGGACCGTCGCGGCGAAGCCTACAAGATGTGGAACAGTGACAAGCCTTGTTATAGTGCCGTTGAGGACCCGCTCTACAAGAGTATTCCGTTCTTTATGAGCAGTTATCGTTATGGTATTTTCCTGGACAATACGTATAAAACCGAATTTAAGTTTGGTACGGAAAGCCGCGATTACTACAGTTTCGAGGCTCCTGGGGGAGAGATGATTTATTATTTCATCTTCGGGAAGGATTATAAGGAAATCATGAAACAATATGTCGACCTGACGGGAAAACCCATAATGCCTCCTAAATGGGCATTGGGCTTTGCACAATGCCGGGGACTGCTGACGAGCGAGAAATTGTCTTATGAAATAGCTGAAGGCTATCGTAAGCGTGGAATTCCTTGTGATGTTATTTACCAGGACATAGGCTGGACACAGTATTTGCAGGATTTTGAATGGCGGAAAGGGAACTACGAGAATCCGAAAAAGATGCTTGCAGACCTCAAGGATATGGGCTTCAAGGTGGTGGTTTCGCAAGATCCGGTCATTTCACAAGCCAATAAGCGGCAATGGGAGGAAGCCGATAGGTTAGGGTATCTGGTAAAGGACTCCACCAACGGCAGGAGTTATGACATGCCCTGGCCCTGGGGTGGTAATTGTGGAGTAGTGGACTTCACCCTTCCTGCTGTGGCAGACTGGTGGGGAGCTTATCAGCAGAAGCCCATTGATGATGGCATTGCCGGTTTCTGGACTGATATGGGTGAACCTGCCTGGAGCAATGAGGAGCAGACGGAACGCCTGGTGATGAAACACCATTTGGGCATGCATGATGAGATTCACAATGTTTATGGTCTTACGTGGGATAAGGTGGTGAAGGAGCAGTTTGAGAAACGGAATCCTAACCGTCGCGTATTTCAGATGACACGTGCCGCTTTTGCGGGCTTGCAACGCTATACCTTCGGCTGGACCGGTGACTGTGGAAACGGTGATGACGTGACGCAGGGCTGGGGACAGATGGCCAATCAGATTCCGGTACTGTTGTCTGCCGGTTTGGGAATTATTCCTTTTACTACTTGTGACATTACCGGTTATTGCGGAGATATAGAGAATTATCCTGCGATGGCTGAACTTTATACGCGGTGGATACAGATGGGCGCTTTCAATCCCCTGAGCCGCATTCATCATGAGGGCAACGTGGCTGTGGAGCCGTGGCTGTTCGGCGAAGAGGCCGAGAAGAATGCCAAGGCAGCCATCAAATTGAAGTATCGTCTTTTGCCTTATATCTATACGTATGCCCGCGAAGCACACGAAACGGGGTTGCCTCTCATGCGACCGATGTTTCTGGAATATCCGGCAGATATGGAAACGTTCTCAACGGATGCCCAGTTCATGTTTGGCAGCGAACTGCTGGTTGCTCCGGTGGTAAAGAAAGGAGCGCGAAACAAGAATGTGTATCTTCCTGAAGGAACTTGGATTGACTACAACAACAAACACACAGCATATAGCGGTGAGCAATGGATGACGGTGGATGCTCCCCTCAATACTATTCCTATGTTTGTAAAGCAGGGAAGTATCATACCTCAAATGCCGGTCATGAACTATACGGATGAGAAACCGGTCTATCCGGTTACGTTTGAGATATTTCCTGCTGCAGCGGGCAGTGAAACTACCTTCTCGCTTTATGAAGATGCAGGAACTGATTTAGGATATTTGCGTGGAGAGTTCATGCGCACTCCTATTACTTGCCAGACTACCGACAAAGGCTATACGCTGAAAGTAGGTACACGGACCGGTGAGAAATATAGCTTACCCGGCCAACGAAACCTGATGTTCTGCATCTATACGGAACAGATGCCGAGAACAGCTTTGCTGGACGGTCAGAAAATCAAGAAAACGAATGTCGGAAAGCTGGAAGAAAATCGGGAGACAGAGTTTACGATAACTGCCTGGTGTCCCGACAAGAAGCAGGGGACCTGCCTGCTGAGGTTGCCGGATGATGGAAAGGAACATATCATTGAGTTTATCTATTAACACAAAAAACATATCATTATTATGAAGAAATTTGTACTTAGCGCGGCTTTGCTTTTTTCTGCCCTGGCGGGGAATGCTGAAGGCATTTCATCCCCTTCGGGCATGGTGAAGCTGGATTTTGAACTGACAAAAGACGGGAGACCAGCCTATCAGGTGGATTATAAAGGGGCTCCTGTCATCAATCCCAGTACGTTGGGATTGGAACTGAAAGGAACTACCAGCCTGATGGATGGTTTCAAAGTAGTAAGGACTTCTACTTCCACTTTCGATGAAACCTGGCAACCGGTGTGGGGGGAGACAAAAGATATCCGCAACCACTACAACGAATTGCTGGTAGAACTTGAACAACCGTCTACCACTCGTTTTATGAATATCCGTTTTCGGGTATATGATGACGGCGTGGGATTCCGTTATGAGTTTCCGCAACAGAAGAATCTGGTTTATTTTGTGATAAAGGAAGAGCATTCCCGATTTGCCATGACCGGCGACCATACTGCCTGGTGGATTCCGGGAGATTATGATACCCAGGAATATGATTATACGGAGTCCAAACTCTCTGAAATCCGTGGACTGCTGCAGGGAGCTGTGAGTGACAATGCGTCACAAACTGTCTTTTCGCCGACAGGTGTCCAGACTTCCATACAGCTTAAAACAGCTGATGGAGTGTACCTTAACCTGCACGAGGCAGCCTTGGTGGACTACTCTTGCATGCATCTCAACCTGGATGACAAGAACCTCGTTTTTGAATCCTGGCTGACTCCGGATGCTCAAGGAAATAAAGGGTATATGCAGTCTCCCTGCCATACTCCCTGGCGTACGGTCATAGTCAGTGATGATGCCCGCGAGATACTGGCCTCCAATTTGATTCTCAATCTGAATGAGCCTTGTAAGTATGATGATACCTCCTGGATTAAGCCGGTGAAATATGTCGGCGTATGGTGGGAAATGATTGCAGGGGGAAAGCCCTGGGCATATACTTTTGACCTCCCTTCTGTGAAACTGGATGATACGGACTATTCCAAGGTGAAACCGAACGGCATTCATCCGGCCAACACGGCTAATGTGAAGAAGTACATAGACTTTGCTGCCGAACACGGTTTTGACCAGGTATTGGTGGAGGGTTGGAATACGGGTTGGGAAGACTGGTTCGGTAATTCCAAGGATTATGTTTTCGATTTCGTGACTCCTTATCCCGATTTTGACATCAAGTATCTGAATGAATATGCTCATTCCAAGGGTGTCCGTCTGATGATGCACCATGAAACATCGGCTTCCGTCCGTAACTATGAGCGGCACATGGAAGCTGCCTACCGTCTGATGAATAAATATGGATATAATTCGGTAAAGAGTGGCTACGTAGGCAATATGATTCCCCGTGGCGAGCATCACTATGGACAATGGATGAACAACCATTACCTATACGCCGTGACCGAAGCTGCCAAACACAAGATAATGGTCAATGCCCATGAAGCGGTACGTCCGACTGGTTTATGCCGTACCTATCCCAATCTGATAGGCAATGAATCTGCCCGAGGCACGGAGTACGAGGCTTTTGCCGGTAACAAGCCCTTCCACACAACGGTACTTCCGTTTACCCGTTTGCAGGGTGGTCCGATGGACTATACGCCCGGTATCTTTGAAATGGACATCAATAAGTTGAATCCGAACAGCCATACGCATGCCAATACTACCTTGGCGCGTCAGCTGGCACTTTATGTCACTATGTACAGCCCTCTACAAATGGCTGCCGACCTTCCTGAGAATTATGAGCGTTTCATGGATGCTTTCCAGTTCATCAAAGATGTGGCTGTGGATTGGGACGACAGCCGCTATCTGGAAGCTGAGCCGGGACGTTACATCACTGTTGCCCGTAAGGCAAAAGGTACGAATGACTGGTTTATCGGTTGTACCAGCAGTGAGCACGGACATGCTTCAACTCTGAAACTGGACTTCCTGGATGCAGACAAGCAGTATATTGCAACCGTCTATGCCGATGCAAAAGATGCCGATTATAAGACAAATCCGCAAGCTTATGTTATCCGTGAAGGTATCGTTTCTCCCAAAACGGTCTTGAAACTGAAAGCTGCTTCCGGTGGCGGCTATGCCATCAGCATCATGGAGGTGAAAGATAAATCTGTATTGAAGGGACTGAAGAGGCTTTCCGGGAATATCTGATTTACGGGCATAAAAAAAGGAGTACCGCTGTACTCCAACCTTTGTTAACCTTAAATCTAATACTATGAAAAACACATTGCAAAGATACGGACTTTTGATAAATCTGCAAATTATCCAACTAAAAAAGTATGTTTTATAACACTTATTAGCCGTTTATTCCTTTGCTTCTATTTTTGTTAACAAAAAGGATGCGAATGTGTCAAAAGCACATGAAGACTTTTATAATGTTATAATATTAGGCGCGGATTACGCGGAATAATGCGGATTCAATAAACTAAATCCGTGAAATCTGCGTCATCCGCGCCTAAAATAAAGCGTTAAAGAAGGTTTTGACACATTCCCCTTACCCTTTTACTTCCTGATACATAAATCTTTTAATGCTCTTCTTTGCCGTTTTCTCGAACTCCTCGAAGTGTATCTTGACTTTTGTTATCTGGCAGTAGGCCGGTAATTGCAGATTCAATTCATTCCGATTGTCCTCCATAACCTTTTCGATGTCCGATTGTTCCATACCATGGGCGAATGCATCGTCAAAATCCGGATAGATAAGAGCCACGAGCTTGTCGTTCTGCAATACGATCAGTGATTCGGACACATAGGGCATGTTGTTCAGTTTGCTTTCAATCTCTTCGGGATAGATGTTCTGGCCACTGGCTGTGAGCAACATGTTCTTGCTGCGTCCACGGACAGTGACATATCCTTCGGTATCCATCGTTGCAAGGTCGCCGGTGTGCAGCCAACCGTTTACATCGATGATTTGGGAAGTCGCTTCGGCATTTTTGTAATAGCCCAGCATCAGATTGGCACCTTTACAGATTATTTCTCCTGCCACGTTCTGAGGGTCGGGAGAGTCTATCTTTACTTCCATGCGGGTGGTTGCCTTGCCACAAGAGGCCAGTTTCAATGTTTCCCAGCGGCTGGAACAAATGATGGGGCCGCATTCCGTCATTCCGTATGCAATGGTATAGGGGAAACCTATCTGCTTCAGGAAGCGTTCCACTTCGGCATTGAACGGTGCTCCTCCGATGATTATTTCATCGAAATTACTGCCGAATACTTCCATTGCCTTTTTGCGCATGTCAGCCTTGATTTTATCGTTGACAATGGGCATCCGCAATAGCAGCTTGCCTATTTTATTGTCTATCCGGGGCAGGATATCCTTCTTGATAATCTTTTCTACGATAAGCGGTACACACGAAATGACCCGTGGCCTGATTTCGGAGAATGACTGTGCAATAATCTTGGGAGACGGCATACGGGTAAGGAAATACAGATGGGCGCCTGCGGAAAAACCGTATAGAAAATCGTACACCATACCAAATACATGTCCCAGAGGCAGCATGGATACAATATGGTCGCCCGGACGTACGGGGAGCATCTCATGGCAATATGCAACATTGGACCAAAGGCTGCGATAGGGGAGCATGACCCCTTTGGAATATCCCGTGGTGCCCGAAGTATAGTTGATGACAGCCAGTTCTTCGGGTGATTCCTCCTTGCGGTAGCTGATATGCTCGGGGCGGAAATTCTTGGGGAAACGTGTGCCATAGAGGACGTTGCGATGTTCGAAAGCCTCCATCAGCTGCTCGTTGCGGCAAACTACCGGAGTGAAGTCCGTCAGCAGTACGATACCCATCAGCAGGGGCATTGCCTCTTCATTGAGGTTTTCCCATGCCCGGTCGCCGACAAACAGCAGCTTGGCTTCGGAATGGTTGACGATGTTGTGGATATTGTCGGCCTTGAACTCATGCAGAATGGGAACAATGACAGCTCCATAGGTAACCGTCGCCAGAAAAGCGACTGCCCAATGTGCACTGTTACGTCCGCAAACGGCAATCTTGTCACCGGGCCTGATGCCGGCGCTTTCCAATACGATATGGAATTTGGCTATTTTCCGTGCTACATCTTTGTATTGCAGTGTAATTCCTTTGTAGTCTGTCAGGGCGTTGCGATCCCAGTTTTTAATAATGCTTTGTTCTATATAATCGATGAACCCTTGTTCTTGTTCCATTCAGCTGTTGCACACTTTAGTTAAAACTGCGCAAAGATAGGTCTTATAGTGATGCAAAGCAAATAGTTTCCACTTTTTTCTTACCCTGGAACGGATAGAAACTTATCTGTAATTCTTATTCCTTGCTATTTTCCGAAATAAGAAGCAGCTTGTCACCGGCATGAAGTTTTAATGTTCCGTTCGGAATGAGGTACTCATCGCCACGTTTTACAATCATCACCAGTGTGCCTTTGGGCAGGTTCATGTCTTTCAGGGTGTCTGCCTGCTCCAGCATTTCTTGTGTAATGGTCATGTCGTGCAAGTTGGAGTCAATCTCTTCGGGCAGTTCAACTCCGAAATCATTTCCGGTCTTTTCCAGCGGGGTGGAGAGGCCAAGCAGCCGGGCTACCCAGGAGACTGTGGTACCCTGGATGACCAGTGAGACGATGGTTATGAAAAATACGATGTTGAAGATGACATGGGCGCCGGGCACATTAGCCACCACGGGATAGGTGGCAAAGATAATGGGTACTGCGCCACGTAATCCTACCCACGATACGAATAGCCGTGACTTGAGGGTGATTCTCTTGCCAAAAGGCAGCAGGCAGAGAAAAACACTGAGAGGGCGTCCCACGACAATCATGAAGACGCCGATGAGCAATGCCACGACTGCAACTTCCAGCATCTCATGGGGGTTGACGAGCAGACCGAGGCAGAGGAACATGATGATTTGGAAAAGCCAGGTCAGTCCGTCCATAAAAGTATAAATCTCTTTCCGGTACATGATTTTGTTATTGCCTACCATCATTCCGGCGATATACACGGCCAGGTAACCGTTGCCTTTCAGCAGGTCGGTGATGGAGAAGGTGAAGAATACAAAAGACAGCAACAGGATAGGATAGAGTGCCTGGTTGTCTATATTCAGCCGGTTCAGCATAAGGATAGCCAGCTTTCCGAGGAAATAACCGGTTGCGGCACCGACAATGAACTGTATGGCAAAAGAGCCTAATATCTGGGGAACTCCCATTCCGGAGGACTGGATGAATTGAATCAGCACGATTGTCAGCATATATGCCATCGGGTCGTTACTACCGCTTTCCAGTTCCAGCATGGGGCGCAGATTATGCTTCAGGTTCATTTTTTGTGAACGCAGAATGGCGAATACAGAGGCTGAGTCGGTAGATGACATGGTGGATGCAAGCAAAAGGGAGGTTATCAACGGCAGGTGGATGTTGGTCCAGCTCATGCCGGACAGCCACCAGATAAATAATCCGGTAAAAAGGGCCGTGAGCAGCACTCCTGCAGTTGACAAAACAATGCCGGGAGTCAATATGGGCTTTATCTCCGTAAACTTGGTGTCCATGCCACCGGAGAACAGAATGATGCTGAGTGCAACCATGCCGATGAACTGTGCTTCCTTGGCGTTGTGGAACTGCAATCCCAATCCGTCACTGCCGAACAGCATGCCGACGACAAGAAAAAGCAATAATGCAGGCACTCCGAAACGGTAGCCGGTCTTGCCGACAATGATGCTGACGAAAAGTAATATGGAACCTATAAGTAGTATGTTTCCTGCTGTAAATATCATAAATTCTATGCTATATAGTTTGAAATGTGATGTTTCTTATGTCTAATAGTACAAAGATATGCAATGTGTTTAACAAATACAAATCTAAAATAGTTCAATTGAATTTTAAAATAAAGGTGGTTTCTTTACCAGGCAATAAGGATAAATTTCCGCCGGAAAGCCTCATTATTTGCCGGGAAATACTCAATCCAATACCGCTTCCACCCTCTTTGGTCGTAAAGAAGGGGATAAATATGTGTTCGGCAATGTCATTGGGAATGGCAGGTCCGTTGTTGGAAATTTCTATCAGTATGGCTTCCGCTTCGTTGCAGTAGGCACGTATGTTGATATGTCCTTCTTTATCTGTATTTTTATCCGATTCGATGGCTTGTATGGCATTTTTCAGTAGGTTGATGACCACTTGTGATACCAGGTTCTCATCGGCATATAGAATAAGGTCGCTTGGCGCGATGTCCGTATGAAAGGTGACCCGGACATCGGGGTGCTGGTGACGGGCGAGTTCGACCATCCGCTCGATAAAGCTTTTTACGTAGAACAAGGATGGTTCGGGGGTGGGAATACGGGTGAATTTCCGGTATGATTCCACAAAAGAGAGCAGGCCCTTGCCTGTACTGCTGATAGTCTGCAGGCCGTTTCTGATTTCTTCTTTGGAAACTTGCGCTTCGGTCAGTCCCAGCAGTGTATCGCTCAGGGAGGTTATGGGAGTGACGGCATTCATTATTTCGTGCGTCAGTACGCGGGTAAGCCTAATCCAGGAATCTATTTCCTTTTCATCCAGCTCGTTGTTGATGTCGTTCAAGGCGAGGATGCGCAGATGTTCTTTACGGACTGTGATGTCGCTGACGCGGACAGACATGTTGACAGTGCCTCGCTCGTTGTTGAAAGGCATTTGCAATTTGTCTCCCGGGCGGCAATTGGCAAGAAGGGACGAAAGACGCGGATCCACGCGGTTCAGCTGGCTGACGTGGGTAAAGACATTGAGGCCCAGCAAACGGAGGGCTTCGCTGTTTTTCTGATATACGGCACCATTGTCGTTCAGGACAAGGATACCGGTATTCACGCAGTCCAGGATGAGTTCGTAGTATTTTTCTTGCTGGGCTGTTTCACTTTTCACATTATAAAGTATATGGGCAACCCGGTTCAATGCACGGTTCACGAGTCGTGCGTCGGCAGTGTTTTCCGTTTCGGAGAAGTGGATGGCATTGTCGTTGTTTTCGATGGCGTCGAGCATGAAAAGCACTTTCCGCACATGATGGCGGTATAGCTTCTGCTGCCAGTACAAGGCTATGGGAAGCAGCGCGGTACAGAGCGCGCCCCAAAATACGTCCACAGTCCACATCACCCCTGCAAGGAGCGCTACTGCCAGACTGACGGCAACACGGAATGAATAATTAAAGGCCATACTTCTTCATTTTGTTGTACAACGTCTGGCGGGTGATACCCAGCTGTGCGGCGACGGCAGAGAGATTTCCGCTACATTTGTCGAGCGTCTTCCGTATCATCTGCATTTCCATTTCTTCGAGCGTGGATGCGGCTGCTTCGGGAGTGCCGGTTCGCCGTGCCAGCTGGAACAGTTCTGCGGGAAGGGTTTCGTTGTCACAGATGATAATGGCTTTTTCGATGGCATGTTCCAGTTCGCGGATATTGCCGTACCAGGGGTGGAGCGTAAGTTTCTCGCAGGCGCCGTCCGTCAGCTTGACAGGGGGCTTGTCATATTGCTTGCAGAAGCGGGCGATGAAAAGCTCTGCAAGGGGGATGATGTCTTCGGGCCGCTCGCGCAACGAAGGTATCTCGAGATGTATCGTGTTGATGCGGTACAGCAAGTCCTCGCGGAATTCGCCTTTTGCCACCATCTCGGGCAGATTGCGGTTTGTAGCGCAAATCAGCCGTATGTCTACGGGAATGGGAGTGTTGCTGCCTACACGGACAATGCTGCGTCGTTGGATGGCGGTCAGCAGTTTGGCTTGCAGATGGTAGGGGAGATTGCCTATTTCATCGAGAAAGAGGGTGCTGCGGCTGGCTGCTTCGAACTTGCCGGCACGGTCGGCATGGGCATCGGTGAAAGAGCCTTTCATGTGGCCGAACAGTTCGCTCTCGAAAAGGCTTTCGGTGACTGCACCCATATCCACACTTACCATCTCCTGCCGGTTGCGCGGTGAAAGGGAGTGAATTTCGCGTGCCAGCATCTCTTTACCGGTACCGTTCTCGCCCGTAATAAGGATATTGGCATCGGTAGAGGCCACTTTTTCCACCAAAAGGCGGAGCTGCTGCATGGCGGGGCTGTTTCCCCAATACATGTTGCGGGTATCTGCAAACAGGTGGCTGCTTTCTGCCGTACGTCCGGCATTTGGGCCGTTGGCCGGAGATTTTGTTTCAGAAGCTGATACGGCATTCAGTAAGGTTTCCACCAGTTTCTGGTTGTTCCAGGGTTTCACGACGAAGTCTGTGGCTCCTTCCTTGATTCCCCGTACGGCAAGGTCAATGTCGGCATAGGCGGTAAACAGCACTACGGGCAGGGTGGGACATTGCTTCTTTATTTCATGGAGCCAGTATAGTCCCTCGTTGCCGGTATTGATGCCCGAGGTGAAGTTCATGTCAAGAAGAACCACTTGCCATGACCTTTCTCGCAATACGCTGGGCAGGGTTACGGGAGAGGGAAGTGTGATTATCCCTTCAAAATATGGCTTTAACAAAAGCTGCAAGGCGGTAAGTACGCCTCGGTTATCATCGACAATCAGGATGTTTCCGTTTTTTTTTGCCATAAACTATTTCTGTTTTCTGCAGGCAAAGTTAATGATTTATCTGCATTATATTCGGTAAATCTCTCAGTTTTCAAAGTATTAAGATTCTCCTTCTCATTTAGCAAATCCTTATGCCGCTTTATTTTATATTTTTGCTTGCTAAGAATTAATCGTCCGACAGTTGTTGAATTATCGTCCGACAGCTGTCGGACGATAATTCAACA
>OGZC01001426.1_pt1 | contig 12825 bp, 9 predicted proteins | sample 1576751 | NCBI WGS metagenome assembly OGZC01 (sample SAMEA3541486, study PRJEB24748) | human gut metagenome | biome: human gut; feature: human-associated habitat; material: faeces | place: China | collected 2012
GTATCGGGCAGCAGCTTACCCCAGGTAATCTTTTCGTTAGGTACTGCGCCGGAATAAGAACCGTAAGAGGTGGTCGAATCCGAAATCTGGCAGAAATAGGCCCAGCACGGAGTGTCCTCCCACTCCAGATCCTGATACATCATCGGCACGACGCAGATCGGGAAGTCGCCCGAAATGCCCCCGGCAATCTGAAAGAAGCCGACGCCTTTCCCGCCGCTGTTGGCGCGATACCACTCCGTCAGGAAGATCATCGTCTCGATACCGCCCTTGACCGTCGAGGCTTTCAGCTCGCCCTTGATGACATAAGAAGTGAAGATGTTGCCCATCGTGCTGTCCTCCCAGCCCGGAACGATGATCGGGATGTTTTTCTCGCAGGCGGCCAGCATCCAGCTGTTCTTCGGATCGATCTCGTAATACTGCTCCAGCTCGCCGCTGCGCAGCAACTTGTACATGAACTCGTAGGGCAGATAGCGCTCGCCCTTGTCGTCGGCATCCTTCCATATCTTGAAGATATGTCCCTGCAGGCGGCGGAACGCCTCTTCCTCCGGAATGCAGGTATCCGTCACGCGGTTCATATGATTTTCGAGCAGGTTCCACTCGTCCTGAGGCGTCAGGTCGCGGTAGTGCGGCACGCGCTTGTAATGCGAGTGGGCCACCAGGTTCATGATATCCTCCTCCAGGTTGGCGCCCGTGCAGGTGATAATCTGCACCTTGTCCCGGCGGATCATCTCGGCGAGCGAGATGCCCAGCTCGGCCGTGCTCATCGCACCGCCCAGCGTAATCATCATCTTGCCGCCGGCGTCGATATGGGCTTCGTATCCTTTCGCGGCGTCGATCAGGGCCGCCGCGTTGAAATGGCGGTAGTGATGCGTGATAAACTGTGAAACAGGTCCCTTTTCCATTTTGCTTGCTGATTAAGGTTTCAAGAGCCACAAAGGTAGCAATTTAAACGGACAATCGGCAAAAAATTCTCGGCCGCCGGCCGCCTCCGGCAACGGGTCGACAAGAAGCGAGGAAACGCTCCACCCCGGCCCGGAGGGCGCACCTCCCGTCCGGTCCGAGCTCCGGCGCGGACCGAAACGGCGCATAACGACCGGTCGATTTCCCCGATCATATGACTTTCGATCCTTGTCGGCCAGTGGACGCTTTTTTACTCCTACACTTTGAGCTCGGGTTGCAGACGCCCCGGGACGAGAAGACGATCTGCCCGCGCGATTCACAAAGACCTTACTGAATGAAAAAGCATCGGGAGCGACGATTCCGACCAATCATATACATATTCCGCTCTGCCGCCTCATATATCCCGCTGCCGCAACTTTCACCATCTCAATCAGACGGTCGATACGCCACCGAGCCATAGAACTCTTTTCTATGAACGGTCCGGAACGATCGAACCGTCCGGAACGGCCGCAAAAAAGCATTATAATTACCGGAAACTCAGGATCGCGGCGAACGGGACGAATACGGCGACGGTTACGGCAAGCGAACCGGCCCGAACGATACAGCGGACCGACGCCTCCCCCACATGCCGCCCCGGCTGCCAGCGCGCGGCCCCGCTCGCCACGCAACGCCCCGTACCTACTGTTCGATATAGCCGAACCGGCGGAGCTGACGGTCGTCGTTGCGCCAGTTGTCGTTGACCTTGACGAACAGCTGAAGGAAAACCTTCTTGCCCAGAAATTGTTCCAGCTCCTCGCGGGCCTGCGTTCCGACCCGTTTCAGGCGCTCGCCCCGATGACCAATCACGATGCCTTTCTGGCTCTCTCGCGCCACGTAGATCGTGGCCGATATGCGGTCGATCGACGGCTCCTCCTTATACTCCTCGATCGCTATCTCGACCGAATAGGGAATCTCCTTCTCATAGTTCAGGAATATCTTCTCGCGGATGATCTCCGAGGCGAAGAAGCGCAGCGTCTTGTCCGTAAGCGTATCCTTGGGGTAGAACGCCGGGCCTTCGGGCAGCAGCGAGAGGATGGTCCGGAACAGCCCTTCGATGTTGAAATTCTCCTTGGCCGACGTGGGGACGACCTGCGCCCCGGGGATTTCGGCCTGCCATTTGTCGACCAGCGCTTCGAGCGCTTCGGGCGTCGAGAGGTCGATCTTGTTGATGACCACGACGGTCGGAATGCCGCTCCGGCGGATGCTGTCGACGATTTCGGCCGAGCGTTCGCTCTGCTCCACGGTGTCCGTGACGTAGAGGATCACGTCGGCGTCGGTCAGGGCGCCCGTCACGAACTTCATCATCGACTCCTGCAACTTGTACGAGGGCTTCAGGATGCCGGGCGTGTCGGAGTAGACGATCTGGAAATCCTCGCCCGAGACGATGCCCATGATGCGGTGGCGTGTGGTCTGCGCCTTGGAGGTGATGATCGAGAGTTTTTCGCCCACGAGGGCGTTCATCAGCGTCGATTTGCCCACGTTGGGATTGCCGATGATATTTACGAAGCCGGAACGGTGCATTTTTTTTGCTTTATTCGCAGACAAAGGTAGGGATTTATTCGAATTTATCCTATATTTGTTTTACAATATGCTAAAATCGCACTGCCTATGAAAAAATGAGAACTTTTGATTTTTAATGCCGCTACGGCGGCACACGACATATAAAAGCGCATCGGCTTTTCTTCTTACATTCAGAACTTGGACACTTTTGAATCACAGAGAGGAATTAAAGTTGATGCTCGCGCTGTTTTACGGCGCGGGCATTTCTTTCATCTTACTTGTAGGTCGTCCAATACCTCCGACGTGGATAAAGGAATTTGTCCGCGTTTTTTATTGACTCTTAACCCTTAACCAATCTATCAAAATGAAACAAAACCGTATTCTGCTGCCGTTCTTGGCGATCTGTCTGGTCGCATGCAGCAAAGATGATGACGAAGGACATTCGAAAAACGAACAGAATGTTCCGGTAAAAGAAATTACATTTAAGAACTGTTCTTTTACCATGGTAAAAGTAGATGGAGGAACATTCCAGATGGGAGCAACCCGTGAACAGGAGGCGAGCGGCTGGAAACCGGATCGCACCGAATATCCTGTACATAAAGTGACGCTCAATACCTTTTATATCGGAGAAACAGAGGTCACAAAGGAACTTTGGAGCGCAGTTATGGAAACAGAGTGCGACTATTCTGAATACCATAAGCCTCAAGGCGTGGAGTGGAACGACATTCAACCTTTTATCGAACGTCTCAACCAAGCAACGGGATTAAAATTCCGGTTACCGACCGATGCCGAATGGGAATATGCAGCACGGGGAGGCAACCGATCCCAGGGACACATTTATCCGGGCTCCGACATTTCGATCCTGGCGGCCTGGTGTTACAACAATGCCGGAACCTATATACTCAATGAAAACAAGTGGGATTATTGGGAGTTACGTAACAATGGAAACAGCCCGCATTATGTAAAACAGTTATTACCCAATGAACTGGGATTGTATGACATGGGCGGTAATCTTTACGAATATTGCAGTGACTGGCTGGGCGATTATCCCGAGGAACCTCAAACAAATCCACAAGGTCCGCAAAGCGGGTCTATGCGCGTTATACGGGGCGGATGTTGGGCTATTTGGTCCAATTCCGCACGCGTATCACACAGGCCTGCACAATCTTACAATTCGGATTATGTAGGTTTGAGGCTGGCCATGAGTACCGAGTAATTTCAGATAAAACGGCGCCTATAATTGATTCGGCGCCGTTTTATCCTTCATTTTCTAATCCATCCTGCGATACCGCGGGTCGTTCACCTGCTTGTTCCACAGCCAGCCGACGTAGCGCATCGTGACGTCGGGCGTCAGGAGCGTCAGCACCGTTTCGCCCGTGGCGGTCGAGACGGCGAAATCGGCGTGGTAGAGCGTGTTGCCGTCCGAAATATTGAAGGAGACCGACCAGCCCCACTGCACGCGGGCCGCCCGGTAGTCGCGGACCGACATCGAATCGAAATTCAGCATCTCGACATACTGGGTGATGCCCCGTTCGGTAGGCAGGTGCACCTCGACATGGTCGACGAACACCCCGAAAAAGAAGTAGTCGGCATAGATCGAACGGATCATTCCGCCGGGTAGCTGCTGCATCGAGTTGGGGAAGAACATATAGTCGCGCGACTGCACCAGCGAGTCGATCTTCGCGGCGTAGACCCGGGCCTTATAAGCCCTGCGCTGGGCGCGGTCCATCCCCGCCGCAGGCTCCTCGTAGACGGTCGTATGCTCCACGACCTGCACCGGGGCCTGCTGCACGGGAACGATCGTCGTCTGCGGCACGCTGTCCGCGGCGGAAGTTTCGAGCGTATACTGCGGGGTCTGCGCGACGGCGGCGCAGACAATGAAAGAGAGTGCGCCGCAGGTGGAAAAAACGGAGTGTTTCATAAGTCGGACATCGGATTGAACGGGAAAAAAGCCCCCGCCTGAGGCGGGGGTTCGGGGATCGCCGGAGCGGCAAACGGACAGCGCAGCGGATACGGCTGCCCGGGATGGGTCCGACAAAATGGATTTACGTCAATAGAGCTGCGAAATCGAACCCGTATACTGCACGGGGTTATACCACGGATTGGTGATCGTCAGCGTAGCACCGCCCGTGCGGGAGAAGATTTCGAAGGTGAACGTGTAGGTCGACGCCGAGAACAGCGAGGTCGAGAAGGTCACCATCCAGCCTTCGTGCGTCTGCTCGGTGATATAGCCCTGCAAATCGGAAACGGTGTAATTGATGATCGTCACATAGTAAGGCGGCACGTAACCCTTGATGTAGGGAAGCGTGATGTCCGCCGTTCCGTCCCACATGCCGACGTTGAACGCGGGGTTCATAATCTGGCGCATCGGACCTGCGGGCTGACGCTGGAAGGTCGTCGGGTTGAACTGGAAGTTGCGCGACAGCACGAGCGAGTCCATGAACTTCTCGTAGTTGGCGATACGTTCCGCACGGCGTTTCTCGCGCACCTCGCGTGCCAAGTGCAACAAACTGCAATCCCTTCCCCAGCAGATTATGATGATAGCCAACAATCTTCCTTCCGGCTATTTCCGTGACTTGCAGATTATCAAAGAGGTCTTCCTGCCTGCTTTTCAGGAACTGAAAGACTGTCTGCAGATGACGACTTACATTATGAATGAAATCAAGGTGAACGAACATATTCTTGATGATGACAAGTATCTGCTTATTTTCAGTGTGGAGGAAGTCAACCGCTTGGCACGTGAAGGGATGCCTTTCCGCGATGCCTACAAGAAGGTGGGACTGGATATTGAAGCCGGAAACTTCTCGCACAGCAAAGAGGTACATCATACCCATGAAGGCAGTATCGGAAACCTTTGTAACGATGAAGTCTCTGCCCTGATGCAGAAAGTGGTAGATGGTTTCAATTTTGAGACCATGCAAGCTGCAGAGAAAGAGTTGCTGGGCAGGTAAAAGGTTCTGCGGGTTCAAGTCCCGCTGCGAGTACTGTACTTTTATAAAAAAAAATTTGGCAGAAACGGGAAAACTGTTTATCTTTGCACCCGTTCTCCAAATGCGGAAATAGCTCAGTTGGTAGAGCATAACCTTGCCAAGGTTAGGGTCGCGAGTTCGAGTCTCGTTTTCCGCTCTCTTTTCCCTTTTTAGGATGCTCGAATGGTGGAATGGTAGACACGAAGGACTTAAAATCCTTTGGCCATTGCGGCTGTGCGGGTTCAAGTCCCGCTTCGAGTACTCGATTAAGCTCTGTGAATCATTGATTTGCAGAGCTTTTTCTTTATAAGCTCTTGATATGAAAGACCGTTTCTCTATAGCGAACAAAGTGTTTCCCTTAATAGAACAAGTTGTTTCATTATGGCGAACACTTTGTTTCCCTTAACAAAACATTTCGTTTCATCATATGAAAACAAACTGTTTTTCCTTATTGGAACAAACTGTTTCTCTATACTTGAACAAAGTGTTCATCGCTGTGAACTAACAAACTAACTATAATACTATAGTAGATGATATGCGCGTGGCACTTACTAATATGTGCTTGCAGATGAAATAAAAGAATCTATATAAATAGCCTCCTCTTTATTGTTCAGAACAGCTTGGGGCGTTTGTTATTGAACCGATAGCCGATACCCAACATCAGATAATTGGGCTCATGAAATTCCCGGAGGTTATATCCTATATGGAGATACGAATTGCGTGTTACGTCTATTTTCAGGGCAAGAATCTGATAGAAAGACTTCATGTCACCGCCGCCGTGCAGAACATTGGCTCCCAGACCGATACCTACCGTGAAGTAAGGCATGACAAATTCTCCGCGGGCGGATAAGCCCAATGCCATCTGCTTCTTGGCGGGCGGAGTATAGAAGCCGTTCTCTTCCTCGTACGATTCTTTCATGTTCGCACTGTGGTCGTATACGCCGTCCAACGCCACACCGGCGCGGAATTTATAGCCGAAGTTGTACATGGGTGCAAAGCTGAAACCGAACACGTTGTAAGTGCCGGGTGCGGGTACCTGGCCACTACTGCCCTCATGGGCCACTGCTTTCTTTCGCCAGGAGCCGAACAAAGTCAAGTCGTAGCTGACGTGGCGGGGGAATGGAGGAACGATAGGGCGTTGCCATGATTGGGCGAGCTCATCCGCTCTGCGGTTAAAGTTATATACCAATCCCACTTTGCAGTCCACCGTGTTCAGACCGAAGTTGGGATATTGGGTGTTTCCGTTGGAAAAGTGGCTTCCGGTAGCTCCTATCATCAGGTCGAACTTGGGGGAGAGTGCCCACTTTAAGTAGAGGTTCACATTGAGATAGGCATTCACTTTCGAGCCGATAATCTGGTTCTCCGGGTTGTCGTATTCATCGTAGGGTTTCCAGCCGAACGATGCGCCGAAGTTCCATTCATAGTTCAAGGATATGCGGGGGCTGAATTGGGCGATGCGTCCCCCTTGAAACAGATAGACCGCCAGCGGGTTGCCCAGCTCTTCCGGATTGCCGAAGTTGAAATAGCCGACTCCAATCCCTTGATAGGCTCCTATATAAGCCTGGTCGGCAACGGTGTGGGGACGGAGCTGGAAGGAGTATTTCAGATGGCCGGCATAGGCATTTTTCATGGGCTTGTATTGGTGGTTGGAGTACTCCAGAAAAGGGTTGGTCTGAAAAATATAGCCAGCACGCCCTTCTACGCCTAATCTATGGATGAAGCGCTGTGAGAAAGGGAGTGTATCCCGTTTGTATTCCGAATGACTATCGGATGTCCATTGTTGGGCGTATATTGTATCAGACAAGAAAAGTACCGCTCCTAAGAAAGCCAGTATTTTCCATATCTGCATTCTATTTTTCATATGCCGTGTCGGTCTTTCTTGTTTATAAATGTTCCAAGTGAAGTTTAATTTCGTGCAAATATAGTTCTTTTCTCCTTTTGGTATTCACAATGAGACAACTATTTGTAAAAAGAGGGGGTAAAACAGAAATCGTCAATAGAATGGCCGACTTCGGTTTTATCCCCTCCTTATTCATTCACCCGGATGTTGTCTTATGATTCAGATGCTGGGTGGCGAGTATTATTTCCGGTCGTTCTCCCGGATTTCCACACGGCGGATTTTCCCGCTGATGGTTTTGGGGAGCTCATCAACAAATTCGATGACACGCGGGTATTTGTAGGGAGCCGTCACTTTCTTCACATGGTTCTGCAACTCCTTGACAAGCTCTTCTCCGGTGCGTGCCTTGTACTCTTTTGCCAACACAATCGTAGCTTTTACCACTTGACCGCGGATTTCATCGGGCACACCGGTAATGGCACATTCCACTACGGCTGGGTGGGTCATCAATGCACTTTCCACTTCGAACGGGCCGATGCGGTAACCGCTACTTTTGATAACGTCGTCGGCGCGGCCCACGAACCAGAGGTAGCCGTCTTCGTCCTTCCAGGCTACGTCTCCCGTGTAGTAAATGCCGTTGTTCCATGCCTCGTGGGTACGGTTGGCATCGCGGTAGTATTCCTTGAACAATCCCAGCGGTTTGCCTTTGTCGGTACGGATTACAATCTGTCCCTGCTCACCGGCTTCCACGGAACGTCCTTCGTGGTCTATCAGGTCTACGTCGTATTGCGGATTGGGCAATCCCATGCTGCCGGGTTTCGGTTCCATCCACGGCATGGTGGCAACGGTAAGGGTCGTTTCGGTCTGTCCGAATCCCTCCATCAGCTTGATGCCCGTCAACTTCTTGAAGGTCTCGAATACGGCGGGGTTCAATGCTTCTCCGGCGATGGTGCAGTATTCCAGACTGGATAGGTCGTACTTCGTGAGGTCTTCGTGGATGAGGAATCGGAAGATGGTGGGCGGCGCACAAAGCGACGTGACGTGATAATCTTGTATCTTCTCCAGTATGGCTGCGGGAGTGAATTTCTCGTGGTCGTATACAAATACGTTGGCGCCGGCAATCCATTGTCCGTAGAGCTTGCCCCACACGGCTTTTCCCCAACCGGTGTCGGCAATGGTGAGGTGTAGGCTGCTCTCTTTCAGGTTGTGCCAGAAGCTGCCGGTGACGATGTGTCCCAACGGATAGGTGAAGTCGTGGGCCACCATTTTGGGCTCTCCGGTAGTGCCGCTGGTGAAGTACATCAGGGAGATGTCATCGTTCGTATTCGGATGTTCAGGTTTCACGAAAGGAGCGGCAGCCTCGATACCTTTGTGAAAGTCTTCGAATCCTTCGGGAACTTCCGGCCCGACGCTTACGAGGCGTTTCACAGAAGGAGACTCCGGCATGGCTGCCGTGATATGGTCGGTGATGACGCTTTCGCCGGCGCAGACTATCATCTTGATGTCTGCGGCGTTGCAACGGTATACGATGTCTTTCTTCGTCAGCAGGTGGGTGGCGGGAATCACCACTGCACCGAGTTTGTGTAGTGCCACAATGCTGAACCAGAATTCGTAACGGCGCTTCAGTATCAGCATCACCATGTCTCCGTGGCCGATGCCGAGGCTTTGGAAATAGGAAGCCGTCATGTCTGTGTACCGTTTCATGTCGGCAAAGGTAAACTGCCGGCATTCGCCCTGGTCATTGGTCCACAACAGTGCGGGTTTGTCGGGTTGCTCGGCGGCCCAGGCATCCACTACGTCGTAGCCGAAGTTGAAATTCTCCGGTACGTTTATCTTCAGGTTCTTGATGAAGTCCTCCTGTGAGGTGAAGGATGTTTGAGATAAAAATCTTTCTACCATAACTTTATTACATGATTACTGCCAGGAATTTTACAGTCTTTCCGTCAAGCGCCTTCATGCCGTGCGGCAGTTTGGAGTTGAAGTATAGACTGTCTCCTTCGTTTAAGATTAAGTCTTTGCCGTCGATGCTGACCATCATACGGCCTTCCAGTACGAGGTTGAACTCCTGACCGGCATGGCTGTTGTAATGTATCGGCTCGCTGTCCGGTTTCGGTTCTACGGTCACAATGAACGGGTCTGCCGTGCGGTTGATGAAACCGGCTGCCAGCGATTGGTATTTATATGCCTTGGTACGTTCTATACTGGTTCCTTTTCCGGCACGTGTCAGGAAGTAGGAGCTCATTTTGGGCTCTTGCCCAAACATCAGTGCGTCCAGTGATATGCCGTAGTGCCGTGCTATCTTCTGCAGCATGCTGACCGAGATGTCGAATTCTCCGGTTTCGGCCAGGCGGTACTCTTCTGCAGAAATGTCGCAGTCACGGGCGATATCGTCGGCAGTCAGTTCCAATACGTCACGCAGTCCGCGCAGGCGTTCGGCTATTTGTCTGATTTGTTCGTCCATAATTATATTTTTTTAATGGGTTGTTATTAAAGTGTGGCAATGTGCCAATAGGCTGCACAATGTTTAATTATACCGTAGCTCATAGGCATATCGGGACATCGTTACATTAGCACATTAAATATCATTTACTCGCTTTGATGGCTTTAATCACAGTGGAGGTGAATCCTTCATGTTCCAGCTCGTTGATTCCCTTGATGGTAATTCCTCCGGGGGTACACACCTTGTCAATCTCAACACTGGGGTGCGTGTCGTTGTTCAGAATCAGCTCGGCTGCCCCTTTCACGGATTGTGCCACCATGCGCATGCCGTCTTTGGGATAGATACCCATTTCAACGCCGGCCTGCATGGCTGCCTGGATATACTTAAGCACGTAGGCGATGCCGCAGGAAGTCATGGCAGTGGTTGCCGCAATCTTTTCTTCGGGAATGAGCATGGCGAGTCCCATCTGGTTGAAAATGTCCAGCATCAGTTGCTCCTGCTCCTTGGTGGCATTGCGGCTGGCGATGAGTGTCATGCTTTCCATCTCGCTGATGGCGGTATTGGGAATAAGACGGAACATGGTCATTTCTTTGTCTGCTACATAGTGTGTCAGCTCTTCAAAAGGAATGCCGGCTGCAACGGATATAAGAATCTCTGTGCCTTTTAGTTCCAGTTCCTTTATCACTGGCTCCATCAGCCATGGCTTCACGGCAAAGATTATCATATCTGCACCGGCTGCCGCTTCCTGGTTGTCATTGGTCACTTGCAATGCGGGGAATTCTGCCTTCAGCTTGTCCAGCTTGCCCTGGGTGGGGTTGGAGACAATGATGTTACCGGCAGGGATGATTGTTCCTTTTGCCAGCCCTCGGGCAATGGCTCCCCCCATATTTCCTGCACCGATAATTGCTGTTTTCATATCTTTTTGTTGTTAAAAGAGTTGTTTTGCTGGCAAAGGTAGATAAATTTTCTACAAAAAACGACCGAGAGAGAAAGGTATTCTGCTTTTCGGTCGTTTCTTTTGCTGGCTGATTATTTGTGTCAAATATTAAAGTACTTTCTTGAAGCGTTCCAAGAATTCCTTTGCTTCATCCATGCCGAGGCACAGAGGCGGCAGCAGGCGAAGTACATTCGTACCGCTTACACCGGTGAATACATGCTGCTCTTTCAGTAGTCTTAGGCGCAGTTCCTTGATGGGTTCTTCAAATTCCAGCCCTATCATGAGTCCGCGTCCGCGAACGTCCTTGATTTGAGGGAATTTCTTTAGTTCCGTTATCAGGAAGTTGCCGACTTGGGCTGCATTCTCTATCAGGTTTTCCTGCTCTATCACATCCAGCACGGCAAGGGCGGCACTGCAAGCCAGGTGGTTTCCGCCGAAAGTGGTTCCAAGTTGCCCGTATACTGGTGTAAACATTGGGCTGATGAGTACGCCTGCCATCGGGAAACCATTGCCGATGCCTTTTGCCACGGTGATGATGTCGGCTTTGATGCCGTTGTACTGATGGGCGAAGAACTTGCCGCTGCGTCCGTAGCCGCTTTGGATTTCATCGAGAATCAAGACCGTGTTGTGTTCCGTACAAGTCTGGCGGAGAGCCTGCATGAATTCGTCTGTCGGCAGTTGGATGCCGCCTACACCTTGTATGCCTTCGATAATCACTGCGCAGACATCTCCTTTGGACAATTCGGCCTTCATGGCTTCGATGTCGTTCAACGGGAGGTAGGTGACGTGCCCGCAGTTGTTGATGGGAGCGATGATTTTAGGATTGTTCGTTACTTCCACCGCCAGTGAGGTACGTCCATGGAATGCTTTTGAGAAGGATATCACACGGGTACGGCCATTGTAGAAAGAGGCGAGTTTCAAGGCGTTTTCATTGGCTTCGGCACCGCTGTTGATGAGGAAGAATGAGTAGTCGTCATAGCCACAGACTTTTCCCAAGCGTTCTGCCACTTGCTGTTGCAGCTTGTTAATTACTGAGTTTGAGTAGAATCCTAACGTAGCAACTTGGTTACTCACCATCTCTACATAATGTGGATGTGCATGTCCGATTGAGATGACTGCATGACCACCGTAGAGGTCGAGGTATTCGGTACCGTTCTCGTCCCATACATGGCAGCCTTTTCCTTTGACGATGTTGATGTCAAAGAGAGGGTATACGTCGAATAAATTCATTTTTTTTAGAATGCAGAAGGTTTCAACCGTAATCCTACGGTCTCTTCCAGGTTAAACATTAAATTCATGTTGTGGACTGCTTGTCCGCTGGCACCTTTCAGGAGGTTGTCGATGCAGGAAATGATAAGCAGCTTGTCACCGTGCTTCTCCAGGTGGATGAGGCATTTATTGGTATTCACCACTTGTTTCAGGTCAATGTTCTTTTCCACGACAAATGTAAAGGAATCTTTGGCGTAGTATTCTTCGTACATACGGATGATTTCTTCCAGAGCCACTTTGGTCTTTACTACGATGGTAGTGAAGATACCGCGCGGGAAGTCACCCCGGTAGGGGATAAAATCTATTTCTGCATCGAAACTGTTTTGCAGCTGGCGGAGTGATTGCTTGATTTCGGGCACGTGCTGGTGCTCGAAAGCTTTGTAAACACTCATGTTGTTGTTGCGCCAGCTGAAGTGGCTCGTGGCACCCGGTTTCACTCCGGCACCCGTACTTCCGGTGATGGCATTCACCATGATGTCATCATTCAGCATTAGGTGCTTGGCGAGCGGCAGCAGCCCCAATTGTATGCAGGTGGCAAAGCAGCCCGGATTGGCTACATGCTTTGCCTTGCAGGTGGCGCGGCGGTTCAGTTCCGGCAAGCCGTAAATGAAGTCGTGGTCAGGAGAGGCTATGCGGTAGTCCATGGAGAGGTCGATGATTCTCAACTCCTCGGGCACGTTGTGGCTTTCGAGGAATTTTCTAGTGTCGCCATGTGCCGTACAGAAAAACAGCACGTCGATTTCTTCCAGCGGAAGCTGGTCGGTAAATACCAAATCTGTTTCACCGTACAGTCCTTCGTGTACATCAGTAATTTTGTTGCCGGCGTTGCTTGAACTGTTTATGAATACGATTTCCGCTTCCGGATGGTTGAGCAGTAAACGTATCAGTTCGCCTGCCGTGTATCCGGCTCCGCCGATGATTCCTACTTTAATCA
>OGZC01001429.1_pt1 | contig 12821 bp, 10 predicted proteins | sample 1576751 | NCBI WGS metagenome assembly OGZC01 (sample SAMEA3541486, study PRJEB24748) | human gut metagenome | biome: human gut; feature: human-associated habitat; material: faeces | place: China | collected 2012
GGTTTATTTCGGATGGCGCTGGATATTTCTAGGATATTCTTTCGATACCTTGAAGCTGCCTGTTACCTGCAGGTTTTCTGTTTTCAGATACAAGTTGTTGCCTTCGCTTAAATGCGGAGCAGCTATTAAATCTGTTTTACGTGCTACGCTTTTAAGGATGAAGGCTGCGTGATAAATTTTGTCTAATGAGAGCATTTTGTTACCTTCTTTTCTTTCCCTAAATAAAAATACTAAAATAGACTGTGGCAAAAGCTACAATCTATTTTAGTATAAGCGCTTTTAGTTTGTGCGTCAAGATTTAACCTTCTAAGTGTGTGTTTGGCAGCATCAGCTGCAGCTTGAAGCTGTTGTTATCAAAGCTGATATTGTTATTGCCTGCGTATTTTTCGCAAATCATCCTGATGTTTTCCAGTCCGGTGCCAGGTTCCTTGTAGTCGCGCTTGGCAGAATAAAACTGGTCATTATACCGCACGATGTTACCGCTGAAGGAATTAACAACTTCTATCAGCAATAGAGAGGCTCTTTCTCTGATTTTTACATTAATATAACAGTTGCTGCCCTGGGCCATGCAGTCTTCGGTAACTGCGGTAAAAGCGTTTTCCAGGGCATTGCCTAAAATAATGGCCAGATCAATATCGTTGATTTTGATTTTGCTGAAGCTGATATCTACGGCAAAGGGGATGCCATTTTCCTGTGCCTGCATTTGCCAGTAGCCGATAAGGCCGTCGATGGTTTCATTGCCATAAAGCTTTACTGTTTGCAGCTGTTCTGTATATTTAAGGATAGTACGCAGATGCTGGCCAAGCTTATCAAACTTTTTTTCTTCATAAAGCTGGTTGAGCATAACCACGAGATGCTTTTGGTCATGGCGCAGGCGGCGCGATTTCTGCCAGGTTTCGATAACAAAATCGTAGTAAGGCTTTTCATTGCGACGCAGTTCTTCCAGTGCGCTGAGCTTGACGGATATCACCTTGTTATCATTTTTTTCCTTCAGCAGATCCATCATCATGTAAACAAAGAAGAAAATCGGCATGATGCACATGAAGCGGGCAAAGAAAAGATTCCAGGTGCGTGGTTCGGAAAAATTGCGGATAAGTACCAGGGCAAAGAAGTTTAAACCTAAAATATAGTTGGAGTAGGTGATAATCTTGTTATATTTAGTGCTGCGGAAGAGCTGCTTAAATTTTTTTACAGTATAATAAAACCAGGAAAAATAAGCAGATTGTGCCAGCAGGAGTACGAAGGTGGCGGTGGCATAGTAGTAACCGGGAGTGGGCGAGAAGCGTTCTGCGAGCATAGCCAGTGTCTGCAGAACATTTTCAAAATTGCCTGAGAGCAGGATGCAAAAAAGCTGCTTACTTTTATTACCTTTTACGATGGCGAAGTAGTAGAATATGTAGAGCAGGTAAACGCCATATAATGTCGGCAGCTTATCGAAGTTGCGTCCGGTGAATATGAAAATTGCCCATTCTATGAGAATAATAGCAAAAAAGCCGCATATTGCTGCTTTTTTGGATAAGCGCAGGTCTTCTAAAAAGGGATAGTAGCATAGATAAGAGCTGGGGGCAACGCGCAGGATAATATAGATAAGGATAATCAAATCCTGAATCTGCATATAACATCATTCCTTAGAAATATTATAGAAAAAGCTTCTTTAAGATAATTATAGCAAATGTAAACTAAATTTAAAGTAATTTTTTTCTAACGGCAGAGATAAAATGGCGTGTTGAAATGCGAGGCTTTTCTGTTGTATAATAAAATGAATATAAATTTTCAAAGGAGTGCAGAAAATGCAGTGGATAGAAGTTAATGTAGCGGTAACGCATGAAGCATTAGAGGCCGTAGCGGATATGCTGACGAGCATCGGTTCTAAGGGAGTTGCGATTGAGGACCCGCAGCTGATTAATGATTTGCGCAACAGCGGTACCTGGGAGCTGTGCGATATTCCGGAGCAGGAGAATACCGAGGTTGTTACCGTCAGCGCTTATTATGCTGATGATGAGAAGCTGGAAAAACGCTTGGCGGAGATTGACGAGCAGCTGGCGCTGATTGAGGAGCGCATCGGCAAGTATCGTTTCGGCAATACTCGCTTCCGCAAGGTGAGCGAGCAGGATTGGGCTAACGAATGGAAGCAGTATTTCCATGTTACCCATGTGGGCAAGAGCCTTGTTATTAAGCCGAGCTGGGAGGAATATGCCGCTAAGGAAGGCGAGCATGTTATTGAAATTGATCCGGGTATGGCTTTCGGCACTGGCACGCACCACACTACCAATATGATGATGGAGCGTCTGGAGAAGGTTATTACGCCTGATTCTACAGTGTTTGATGTTGGTACCGGCAGCGGTATTCTGGCGATTGCTGCGGCGATGCTGGGCGCTAAGTCTGTTAAGGCTGTGGATATTGACGGCGTGGCAGTGCGCGTGGCGAAGGAGAATGTGGCGGATAACGGTCTGAGCGACCAGATTGAGGTGCGCGAGGGCGATTTGCTGCATGGCACCGAGGGCAAGGCTGATGTTATTATCGCTAATATTATTGCCGATATTGTTATTATGCTGCTGCAGGATATTCCGCAGAAGCTGAATGACGATGGTGTGCTGCTGGCGAGCGGTATTATTGAGGAGCGTATGCCTGATGTGGAGGCTGCGGCGCAGGCGCAGGGCCTTTATGTTGACGCGGTTGACCATCGCGGCGGCTGGGTTGTTATGCAGATGAAGAAGAAAAAGTAAGGGGAAACCTATATGCATCGTTTTTTTGTACCGCAATTATATAACGAAACAATGACTATTGAGGGCGTGGATGCGCGTCATATCAGTAAGGTGCTGCGGATGCAGCCGGGTGCGCAGCTGCAGCTTGTGAGTGACGACGGCGTGAGCGCGCTGGCGGAGATTACAGCGATTGACAGCGAGTGCGTGACTGTGCATTGCCTGGAGAAGCTGGCGGAAAGCCATGAGCCGGCGGTGCGCCTGATTTTGGCGCAGGGCCTGGCGAAGGGCGAGAAGATGGAGTTCATCATCCAGAAGGCTGTGGAGATGGGCGCTTACAGCGTGGTGCCTGTGGCTATGGAGCATTCCGTGGTGCGCCTTGACGGTGCGAAGGCTGCCAAGAAGGTGGAGCGCTGGCAGAAGATTGCCGAGTCCGCTGCCAAGCAGAGCAAGCGCGATATTATTCCTGAGGTGCAGCCTGTGCAGACGATGGCACAGATGCTGGCGGCGAATGACTGCGCTACGAAGATTATCGCTTACGAGTGCGAGGATAAAAAGAGCCTGAAGGCGGCGCTGAAGGAGGCGCAGGCGAAGGGCGCGCTGACAGATTTGCTGCTGATTATCGGTCCTGAGGGCGGTATCAGCGAAGCGGAGCTGGAGGCGGCACGCGCAGCAGGCGCTGTGCCTGTATCGCTGGGCAGACGCATTCTGCGTGCGGAAACGGCAGGCCTTGTCGCTATTTCAGCGATTTTTTATGAAACAGGAGATTTAGGAGATTAAACATAGATGAGAAAAATTGCATTTTATACGCTGGGCTGTAAGGTTAATCAGGCCGATACTGCCAGCATGGAGGGGATTTTCCGTGCGTCAGGCTATGAGGTTGTGCCTTTCGGTGAACCGGCAGACGTTTATTTAGTTAATACCTGCGTTGTTACCAATACCGGTCAGCGCAAATCGCGTCAGATTATCAATCGTGCTGTGCGTCACAATCCGCTGTCCTTGGTGGTTGTTACCGGCTGCTATCCGCAGACTGCGCCGGAGGAGGTGCGTGCTATCGAGGGTGTTGATGTAATCATCGGCAATCAGGAGCGCGGCCGCATTGTGGAGCTGGTCGAGGAGGCTCTGGAGCACAAGCGCACGGAGATTTTGGACAATGTACAGCAGATGACTGTAGACACTAAATTTGAAGAGCTGGGCGTTGGCACGGAAACCGATAAAACCCGCGCCTTCCTTAAAATTCAGGAGGGCTGCAACCAGTACTGCACCTACTGCATTATCCCGTTTGCGCGCGGTCCGCTGCGCAGCCGCAGCCTGGACAGCATCCGTGAGGAGGTTGGCAAGCTAGTTGCCGCAGGCTACAAGGAGGTTGTGCTCATCGGCATTCACCTTGGCTGCTACGGCAAGGAGCTAGCGAAGGAAGGCAAGCACGTTACTTTGTATGATGCGGTAAAGGCAGCGCTGAGCGTTGAGGGCGTGCAGCGTGTGCGCCTCGGCTCGCTGGAATCCGTGGAGGTGGAGCCGCGCCTGCTGCAGCTGATGGCAGAGGAGCCGCGCCTGCAGCGTCACCTGCATTTGCCGCTGCAAAGCGGCTGCGACAAGATTTTGCGCGCTATGCACCGTCCTTACGATACCAAGCGCTTTACGGAGCTGGTGAACGAAATCCGTGCGCAGGTGCCTGATGTGGCAATTACTACGGACGTTATCGTGGGCTTCCCCGGCGAAACCGAGGAGAACTTTGCGACTACTTTGGAATTTGCCAAGAAATGCGGCTTTGCCAAAATGCACATCTTCCCGTATTCCAAACGCAAGGGAACCCCTGCTGCCGAAATGAAGGAGCAGGTGGACGAGGCTGTGAAGAGCGAGCGTGCGGCGCGTTTGGCGAAGGTGGACGAGGAGCTGCATCAGCAAATGCTGCAGAGCACTGTTGGCAAGGTGGAAGAGGTGCTGTTCGAGCAGCCGGTGGACGATGAGCATATGGAGGGCTTGTGCGGACCGTATCTGCGCGTTGTCGTTCCGGGAACCAAGGAGCTGGCGAACACCATTGCCAAGGTAAAAATTACCGGCATCAAAGAGGATTTTTTGCTGGGCGAATTGAATTAATTTGTGAAAAAATTAATTCTTTAGCAGGATAAAAGAAATAAATACAGAATATAACTAGATACGATAAATGAGAGGAGGGACATGAAATGGCTGAGGATTGTATTTTTTGCAAAATCATTAAGGGCGATATCCCTTCTACCAAAGTGTACGAAGATGATAAAATGATTGCTATCAATGACGTTGCTCCGGCTGCTCCGGTTCATGTGCTGCTGATGCCTAAGGACCACACAGCTAACATCACTACTGCGGACCCCGAGCTGGTTGCATATATGCTGGGCAAGGTTAAAATGATCGCTGAAAAGACCGGAATTGCCGAAAAAGGCTTCCGCGTTGTTATCAACACCGGCGATGAAGGCGGTCAGACAGTAAAACATTTACACATTCACGTAATTGGCGGCAAAGCTTTGGGTTGGCCCCCATGCTAAACCTTGACAATGCTTGTCTTTTCTTGTATAATTAATCAGTAAGTGTTTTTAGCTGGCAACAGCTGAAAACTTAATTTGCATATACACTTCCCTAAGTGTGTGGAGGGAGGGAGAACAGATGGCAGAAATTAAAGTTGGCAAGAATGAAACTTTAGACAGCGCACTGCGCAGATTTAAAAGAGCAACCCAAAAGGCAGGCATTCTTTCTGAGGTAAGAAAACGCGAGCACTATGAAAAGCCGAGCGTTGCACGTAAGAAAAAATCCGAAGCAGCCAGAAAACGTAAAACCAGATAATTGGAGGCGGGCTGTATGTCTATAAAAGACCAATTGACTGCTGATATGAAGCAGGCCATGAAGGACAGAGAAGCAGGTAAACTGCGTTTGTCTGTTATCCGCATGGTGCGTGCTAATATTAAAAATGTTGAAATCAATGACAAAAAGGAACTTACAGATGATGAGGTTCTGGCTGTCTTGATGAAAGAGGTCAAAATGCGTCAGGATTCTGTTGAGGAATTCCAAAAAGCAGGTCGTGACGAATTGGTTGCCCAAGCTAAGGAAGAAATTGCTATACTGAAAAAATATCTTCCGGAAGCTCTCAGCGATGACGAGCTGAAGGCTATCGTGGCAGAAGTTATTGCTGCTGTTGGTGCTACAAGTCCCAAGGATATGGGCAAGGTAATGCCGGCAGTTATGGCAAAAACCAAAGGCCGTGCAGATGGCAAACGTATTAACGTTATGGTTCGTGAATTGCTCAAATAACAACTGATAACCGTGCTAAGAGAAATCTTGGCGCGGTTATTTTACTTTATAGCGATTAGCGGATTGAAGGACTGCCTGCTTTCTTAGCGAACCCCTCTCCGTCATCGATATGCGATGACACCCGCCCCAGGGTGCTATCTCTTGCCCTACGGGCAATTCACCTTGTCTCCCCAAGGAGAGGCTTTTACTACATCCTGCACAATTCAAAACTTGCAAAGCTATGAATTGTGTGGTATATTAGATATAGAAAAAGACAACCGCCCACAAGGTGGGTTGCCGAGAAAAGAAATTTAGAAAGCCACTTCTTTACCCGCAAAGTGTAGGAGTGGTTTTCTTATGTCTGGGTTATTTACAATATTGAAAAATAAATGTAAGTAATGCCAGAATGAACATTCCGAAGAGCATTAAATCTTGAAAGGAATAGTTCTTCATAAGCATCACCTCGATTCCTGAGGAATTAAGGCAACACCATCCTGCAACACGGTTGTCGAAAACATTTTATCATAAAATATAGATTAAAGCAATAGAATGTTTGCTTATAAAGGAGGAGTTGCAATACTAAAGAAAAAGACAGTATTGACAATAGAAGAACGCTTGTAGCAGGCTGTGGAGCAGGCGCTGGCAAGCATCGACCTGATGAAGAAATCCATCCTAGCGCGTGCCTTTCGCGGTGAGCTGGGCACGAACAAAGCGAGCGCGCTGGAGCTGCTGCAGCAGGTGCTGGCGGAAAACTGAGCATAAGCAAAGAAGAGCATGTTATTATAGGAAAAGAGTGATATTATGCGTATTGTGGCTTGTGATGATGATGTAAACGAGCTGGAAGAGCTTAAGCAACAACTGCAGGAAATAGGGGAAAAATATCAGCTGCCTTTGGATATACGTACCTTTACTGAAGGGGAGCAGTGCTGTGAATACTTACTTTTGAATAGCGCTGACATTGTTTTTATGGATATCTATCTGAAGCCTGGTAATGGCGTGGAGCTTGTGCGCCGCCTGCGACAGCACAGGCTTAACTTTAAGCTGGTCTTTCTTACCTCCAGTAATGACTTTGCCATCGAAAGCTATGAGCTGGAGGCAGCGTACTATTTGCTGAAGCCTTTGCAGCCGGAAAAGCTGGAGCAGGCGCTGAAGCGCTGCGGTGTTTTTGACAAGGAAGAGTATGTTACTTTTGATACTGTAGCTGAGACGGTAAAAATAAAACCCAAGGACATTATAGTCGTAGAGGTGCAGGATAAATACTGTTATATTCACACAGTACAGCGCACCTATAAGGTGTATAGCTCCATCAACAAGCTGCGGGAAAAGCTGACGCAGGATTATTTTCTGCTGACCTATCGCAGCGTGCTGATTAATATGCATTATGTAGAGGGTGTTTACAGCAATTATTTTTTGCTGGGCAATGGCTTCAAGGCACCAATCAGGGTGCGCGACAGCGCAGCTGTGCGCAACGCCTATATGCAGTGGGCGCTGCTGCAGGATTAAGGATACTTTGTTATAAAAGAATAGAACCTCCGTTACGGTCATGAAGGCCGTTGCGGAGGTTCTTTTTAGTTGTTAGTGATTAATGATTAGTGGTTAGTGTGTAGTGGATAGTGAGTAGTTTTTAGTGGAAATGTGCTTTAATTATTGTTTTGTTTGTTACAGTTTTGAATAAAAAATAAGCAAGTAAAGTTGCCAAAATGCGTTTTACGATGAAAATTTGAGCTTTACGATACAAGGCATTGAATTCACTGAATTTTATGAGATAATGACCATGATAAGAGTTGTGCGGAAGGCGCCGGAGGCTGCCAGCAGCGGAAGGCGCACGCATGGGTTTGGTTTATACGTTAAGGAGGATGATGATTATGACTAGGAAAAAGAGTAATGTCAAGGCGTTGGCGCTTGCCGTAACGTGCGCAATTCTCGCGGGGGGGGGCATTGGTCTTGAACCGGTGTATGCGACGGATGTAACGCTGAATGTGAAAGATGGTGCGATTACAGCAGGAAGCGTTAGCGGGACTATTAATGGTAAAGTTGGCGGTACAGATATTACTGATGGAACTATTACTGGCGGCAGCCTTACTGGCGGCACTTTTAGCGGGACGGTTACTCTGACTGGCGAGAATATTAAAACTGCAATTAATGGTGTTAATATTTCCCAGGCGAAGGTAGGCGCTGAAACTGATAGTCCTACTATCGGTAATTTGGCTACAAATACGCAAAAGATTAGCTATGTTGCTGCAACTGGTACAACTGTTGATGGCGTTGTGTTGAATAATAAAGGCATTAGTGCAGCTGATGGTAATTTTACTGTTAACGGAACAAATGCCGAAACTGTAGTAAAGGGTGATAATGGTAAAACAACGATTACTGGTGGCAGTGTTAGTATTTATAATGCTGATAGTAGTCAAGCTGTTTTTATTAATGAAGGTAGCGTTTTGGCAGACAACGCCGTAAAAGCTAAAGTTATTTCTGCTGGCTTGGATATACGTATGGAAAATGGTAATGTTGTAGCGAAAAACGGTTTGTATATTGGCTATACCGGTACAAATGTTACTCAAGCTACGTATGATAATAGCAAGTTCGCTGTTAAAGGTGAAGATGGTTCTTTTAAAGCTGCTAATGGTGCGTTTAGCGTTGACAAGGACGGTAAGGTAGCGACAACTAGCGATATCGAAGGTAAGGATATTACTGCAACCGGTGCATTGAAGGGTGATTCTTTGGACGTAAATGGTAATGCAACCGTTGGCGGAGAGTTGATTGTAAATGGCGCAGCAACCTTTACCAAAGAAACTGCCTTTGCTAATGGCATTAAGACTGATAAAATTAGCGAAAAAAATGATGGCAAAGGCGTTACTGTTGATGGCGTTCTGTTGAAAGACAATGGCATTACTGCAGCTGGCGGTAATTTCACTGTTGACGGTACTAGTGGCGACACTACTGTTGGTGGAAATCTCCAAGCAAATAAAAATGCACTTGTTAAAGGCACGCTTACTGTAGATGGTAATATCGAAGGCAAGGGTGCATTGAAGGGAAAGACCTTAGGCATTGGTACTAATGGCAGTGAATTTACTGTTGATGAAAATGGCGCAGTAAAAGCTGCCGGTGGCAAGGTTGAGATTGATAAAGATGGCAATGCACAGTTTGGTGCGGTCGCTAATAATAGAACAACTATTGCAGGAAAGTTAGCAACATTTGGTGAGAATACAACAACGGATTATACGACAATTAATGGTGGTGAGCTCGATACTTATAATTTAACAGTTAGAAATGATATGAATGTTAATAATTTCAAAGCGAAAAATATTACTTCAGAAAATAGAATAACTGTTGGTGATACTGCCAATGGAGTTTACTTTGATGCAAATGGTACATTGAGCTTAGGCACAGAGACAAATCAGAATTTAGGAAAAACTCAACTTGCTAATATCAATGATACCATCAAGTCCGGCAAGGTAATTGATGCTACTTCTGCAACTATTGGCAATGTAGCAATTAATGGTGGCGATGTAACAACAGCAACAGGCACTATTACGGGAAAAACTATTACCGATGGCAATGGCTTTACGGTAAATGGTGGTAAAATTACTGCAAAAGAAGGTCAAATTGGTAATGTTGTAATTAGCGCAGCCGGTGAGGTAAGCGGAGTTACCTCTTTAAATGTAAATGGCGAAATTAAAGCTAATACCTTTAAGGTTGATGGTAATAACTTCCTGGATGGCAATGGTATTACTGCTAAAGGCGGCACAATTGGCGGAGCTGTTATCGATGGAACAACTTTAACTGTTGGCGGTACGAAATTAGACAGTACTGAAGGCATTACCACTAATAAATTAAAGATTGGCGGTATGACCTTAACTGATGACAAACTAGATACTGGCACTGCTACCTTCGAGGTTAATGGTGTTGAGTTTAAGCAAGGTCAAGTAACTGCTATGGCTGACAAAGGCTTTGTTGCAGGCACCTCTTCCTTTAAACAGGGTTCCTTAATTGTCGATGATAATAATAAATTAGAAGTAACCAATGGCTTAACCACTCAAAAAGCAACTGTTAATGGTACTTTGGATGTTACCGGTAAGGCAACCTTTGGTACTGCCAACAAGCAAACTACTATTGAAGGCGATGCCATTACAACTGATACTCTTAAAGCTAACAAGCTTATCTTAGGTGCTTCCGGTGATACTACTGTTGAAGTTAATAAAGATGGTTCCCTGAAAGCAGCTGGCGGAAAGTTTGCAGTTGATAAGGATGGTGCATTGAAGGCAGCTGATGGTGCATTTACTGTATATAGAGATGGCAAAACTACCTTTACTAAGGATGCTGATAATTTAAGCTCTATTAATGGTGGTAACATTTGGGCGAAGGCAACGGATATTGCTGACAATACAAGCTCTGAATTGACTCACGATTATAAAGGCTTGCATATTAAAGGTAATAAGTCCGGTCAAAAATCTGCTTTTGATTTCGATACTGCTTCCGGCATTGGCACCTTCACTGGTCAGGATAATTCGACTACTAAAATTAATGGTAGTGCAATTCGTTCGGAAAAGATCGATGGAACTGCTGGCAAGCTTGATGGTGAAAACCTGACTCTTTACAAAGATCCTAACAACCAGACTACAATGTCTGCCGGGAAAGCAACCTTCACTGGTGATGCTGGCGAAAAGGGTGGCAAGGTCACCACTATCAATGGTGGTACGATTAGTACTGATACGCTGAATGTTGAACGTATTAACCTCGGCGAAGATATTCTGGATAGCAATGGTAATCCGCATGGTAGCAATCTGTCCATGGATAAGCAAGGTAACTTCTCCGCAGCAGGTGGTAACTTCAAGGTTACTGGCGGTTCTGGTGCAGACAAAGGTGCTTTCACTAATACCGTTGGCAACACTACTTTGCAGACTGATAATGCTGGCGCAAGCATGAAGTTTGATAACACTGCTGCAGTAGGTGGCGTTACATCCGAGGTTGCTGTTGAAGCGAATAAAGCAACTGTTGCTGCTGGAGACAATGCTTCCTTCGTAGCTAATGCTGATAACGGTGGCTCTGCTACTATTACTGGCGGTACGCAGACTGTTACTACTACGGGTAAGGGTACTGTATTCGAGAACTCTGCTCATAAGACTCCGTTCGTAGAAAATGGTGCAACCACAACCATCATCAACGGTAACGAAATTACCACCGGCAAGATTACCACTGACCAATTAGTAATCACCGGTCAGGGCAATGCTCATGGCAATGGTTCCATCGCCTTTGGCGGCAATGGCACCATTAAGAGCGATATCAATGATGGAAATGGCAAAAACACCAGCTTTGAAACTAAGCTGGAAGGCGTAAATACCAAGGTAACCGATGGCAAGACTACTACGGAAAACAACGTTTCCGCTGCAGGCAACAGCAACACTGTTAAGCAAGACGATAAGCATAAATCCGAATTCAACCAAGGCTTGACCTCTATCGGTGGCGTGGTAACGAATGGCGAAATTAAGGTAGCGCAAAAATTAGACGGTGCAACTGGCCTGCTTACCAACGAAGTTACTGATGCCAACGGAAGCAGCAAGCTGGAGCAAAGCGGCACTGGCCTGACCTATATGGACAGCGCTAATGCAGGCAACGCAACACGCATCGACAGCAGCGATGTTTCCATCGGTTCCAAAACGGATCCTGATAAGCGCATCAACCTGTCCGACCTTGGTCAGATTGACGAGCTTGACAAAGAACTCACTGGTCACGACAAGTACAAGGACAACCCGACCGCAGTCGGCGGCATCAACGCCGAAGCTGCAATTCGCCGCGAAGAGGTAGCGCGTCTTGACGGCCGCATCAACGACGTCAGCGACCGTGTAAATAAGGTAGGCGCAATGGCAGCAGCTATCGCTTCCCTGAAGAGCATTGGCTACGATCCGCAGGCTCCGAGTGAATTCAGCATCGGCCTCGGCCAATACAAGGGCGAAACTGGCGTGGCAATGGGCTTCTTCCACTATCCGAACAAGAACTTCATGATTAACGTCAGCCTGTCTACTGCCGGCGGCGAAACCATGGGCGGTATCGGTGCAACCTGGCGCTTCGGCCACAAATCCCCGCAAAAGCTTTTAGAAGAGCAACGCGAAGCTCAGGCTAAGAAAGAGCTGGCAGCAGCCGAAAAATATCAGGCAGCAGCCAAACTTGCCAAAGAAGCGCAGGAGCGTGCTGAGTATGCGGCCAAACTGGCGCGTCAGGCACAGGTAAGCGCAGATAATGCGAAGGCAGCAGCTGATGCAACCCAGGCTATACGATCTTCGCCCGGTCAAAATGTACTTCTTCTCCATTTCGTTTGATTACATTGGTTGTTACTGTGTCTTCCATCCCTGTTCCCTCTCCTTACCCTTAAGCCCGTTTTATGACTTGTCTTCTATAATCTATAAATTGACTCGCCGGTTCCTGTTTCTGTGATTTCTCTTTCTACTTTTATGGCATACATCGAACATCCATCTGTATCCATTTCCCGTCCCCCAGCTTACTCTCATTTCCTCATTCATGAGAGCTGCGCCTTCTTCTGACAGGCTATTTTTCATGTCCGGATGCCTTCACTGACAGGATTCTTTTCCGTTCCGACTTGTCTTACGATTGGCTTTATTTTTGATTTGTATTTAGGTAATTTTTAGAATTACACACAAAATATTGAACTCGTTTTCTTTCATAACACAATATATAGTGTGTTCGTCGTGACGTATTTAAGCATACACCAATTAGATTAAAAATGGAAGAGGATTCCCCTATATTTTTTCGAATCAGAATTTTGCACAAAAATCATTTTCTCCCTTTACAAACACCCAAATCTGTGATCCCCTTTCCCCGACGTTCTTTCCAGACTTA
>OGZC01001435.1_pt1 | contig 12778 bp, 7 predicted proteins | sample 1576751 | NCBI WGS metagenome assembly OGZC01 (sample SAMEA3541486, study PRJEB24748) | human gut metagenome | biome: human gut; feature: human-associated habitat; material: faeces | place: China | collected 2012
TGGAGAAGCTGCAGCTGGATGAAAATGAAAAAGAAATGCTGGAGCATATTGTCTGCCAGATGGAGACAGAGCGTGGTGTGGACCGGAGTGCGGCTATCGCGGACATGCGGTTTGATTTTATCGAGAGATTATGTGAACAGACGGTAGTAAAGCCGAAGGAAAGCAAAGAACGGATCCGCAGTGAGAAGATCGATCGGATCCTTACCGGAAAATATACGGCAATCCCTTGTTTTATTGTGATCATGATATTGGTGTTTTATTTGACATTTAATGTGATCGGAGCCTGGCTGCAAGGGCTTTTGGAACTGGGAATCGGCAGACTGACAGAACTTGCGGATGCAGCCATGACAGCGGCCCATGTCAACAGTGCAGTACAAAGTCTTGTGATCGACGGTATTTTTACCGGGGTGGGCAGCGTATTGAGTTTCCTGCCTATTGTGGTGACCTTGTTTTTCTTCCTTTCACTTATGGAAGACAGCGGTTATATTGCCCGTGTGGCATTCGTGATGGATAAGTTGCTTCGAAAGATCGGTCTGTCCGGACGAAGCATCGTACCCATGCTGATTGGTTTCGGCTGTACGGTTCCGGCAGTCATGGCGACGCGGACGCTGACCAGTGAGAGAGATCGTAAAATGACGATTTTGCTCACTCCGTTTATGAGCTGTTCTGCGAAACTGCCAATTTATTCCTTCTTTGTGAGCGTATTTTTCCCGGGAAAGGGTGGACTGATCATGTCGGCATTGTATCTGTTTGGTATCCTTATGGGAATTCTGGTAGCATTTTTATATCGGGGCACGTTGTTCCAGGGAGAACCGGTGCCTTTTGTAATGGAACTGCCTAATTATCGTCTGCCCGGAGCGAAAAATGTAGGACAGTTGTTGTGGGAAAAGGCGAAAGATTTTTTACAGAAGGCATTTACTGTGATCTTCATTGCAACGATTGTAGTATGGTTTTTACAGAGTTTTGATCTGAAACTGAATCTGGTAGAGAATTCAGCCAACAGTATGCTGGCAATGCTATCAGGTCTGTTGGTTCCGGTGTTCCGGCCGCTGGGATTGGGAGACTGGCGGATCTGTACGTCTCTGATCAGCGGATTTATGGCAAAAGAAAGTGTGGTAGCAACCCTGGAAGTATTGTTCGGCGACAGCATTGCCACGGTACTTACCCCACTGGCAGCCGCTACATTACTGGTATTCAGTCTGCTGTATACGCCCTGCGTGGCAGCCATCGCTTCTGTCCGCAGAGAACTGGGTGGAAAATGGGCCATTGCCGTGGTACTCTGGCAGTGCTTTGTGGCATGGGTGGCAGCCTTCCTGATACATGGTATTGGCTTACTGATGGGATTCTAGGAATAAGATGACAAATAGAAAACCTGCAGGGGATTATTCCTCCTGCAGGTATTTTATTACGCATTTCAATTCCGGTGAGATCCATTTGTTCCTATGATATAAAAGCTGCCGCCAGATATCCGGCTGAATCTCCGTCATGGGGAGGCTGACGAGATTTCCTTTTGCCAGATCGTCCGCTACAACGAACTCCGGCAGATAGGAGATGCCGAGACCTTGACACAGAAGATTGCGGATCAGCTGGGTATCGCCCACCTCCATGATGGGCATTGTCTCCTTACCGTTTTGGGAGAGCAGATCATCCAGAGCAGCCCGGTAACTCATGTTTTTCTCTGTCAGGATCAGCGGGTATTCCAGAATCTGTTCCAATGTGATTTGCTTACAAGCTGCCAGTGGGTGACCGGCACCGGTGACGAAGTGAATATCCACCGGAGCTTCGAAAGCGGTCACATAATTGTGATTAAAAATACGGCGGTCCAGCGTGTATACAATGTCCACTTGATTCTGCCCCAGCATCTGGAACATTTCGTCAGTACTGGTAGCAATGATCTTCAGGCGGATGCCCGGATATTTTTCATGAAAATCCTTAAAACGGCTGTGAAATTCCCAGCTGGCCAGGGACTCTGCAATGGCGATCCGCACCAGACCCTCCGGGGCGGTGTTGCCGCTGATGTGGGTGGCTTCAGCAGCGAGACGCAGGATCTGCTGGGCCAGGGGCAGCAGCTTCTCCCCCTCATTGGTCAGGGTTACGGTATGCCCGATCCGTTCAAACAGAGGGATGGACAGCTCCTTTTCCAATTGTTTGATCTGAAAGGATACGGTGGACTGGGTATAACCCAGACGCCCGGCCGCCAGCGTAAAGCTCTTCAGTTCGTTCACCATAACAAAGGTTTCCAAATTTTTGACATCCATAGAGTAGATACACTTTCTGTATTGTAAATTCAATTCTTCGATCAATGCAATGCAAATAATTTGTTTTTCAAATATTTATGAAAATTATATAATGAGAAAATAAGGCTGTCAACGTGTAAAAACGTTTAAAATAAGTAGTTTTGGGAAGGATCAGAGGTATGGAAAACAGAGAGAGACTGGGGAGTCGTTTGGGATTTATCATGCTGTCGGCGGGGTGCGCCATCGGCTGCGGAAATGTGTGGAAATTCCCGTGGATGTGCGGGCAGAACGGTGGCGGAAGCTTCATGCTGATCTACGTGATCTGCCTGATCGTGCTTGGCCTGCCTACCATGATCATGGAATTCTCCGTGGGGCGTGCGGCGCAGACCAGCCCACTCTATATGTATCGTAAACTGTCCGGCGGCAGAGGCAAATGGAATCTGTGGGGCATCGTCTGTCTTATCGGAAACATTGCGCTGATCGCTTTCTATGCGGTGGTGTCCGGATGGATCCTCTATTATTTTGTAAAATTTCTGACAGGGCAGAATCAGGATTTCGGTTTTGAGAAAATGATCACGACGCCCTCGGTGAATGTGACATATCTGTTAGTCACCTTGCTGATCGCTTTTGTTATTTTAAGCTTCCATCTGCAGGGTGGACTGGAGCGTATTACCAAATATATGATGTCAGCATTGATCGTGCTGATGCTGGTGCTGGCGGTGCACAGCTTTACACTTCCGGGAGCAGGAGAAGGATTAAGCTTTTATCTGATCCCACATTTCTCCAAAATCACCGGTTCTGTGGTGGTGGGCGCCATGAATCAGGCATTTTTCACCTTGTCCGTGGGAATGGGCGGTATGGCGATCTTCGGAAGTTATATCGGCAAGGACCGTTCTCTCATGGGAGAGTCTATCCATATTATTATCCTGGATACACTGGTGGCAGTGATTGCCGGTATCATTATATTTCCGGCATGCTTTACTTATGATGTGGAAGTGACGGCGGGTCCCAGCCTTCTGTTCGATACTATGGCGACTGTATTTAACAACATGGCAGGCGGCAGATGGTGGGGAACCTTATTTTTCCTGTTCATGGTGTTCGCAGCCATGTCCACAGTGCTGGGCGTGTGTGAAAATATTCTGGCCATGGTCCGGGAACTGACCGGATGGTCCAGACCGGTAGGATGTATCGTCTGCGGTGTGGGAACGTTTCTGTTGGCATTGACAACGGCGTTGGGCTTCAGCGTGATCCATTTTCAACCCTTTGCGGCGGGAACGACCTGGCTGGACTTCTGGGATTTCCTGGTGTCGAATAACATCATGCCTATAGGTTCGATCTTGCTGGCGGTATTTTGCTGTTATAAGGTCGGCTGGGGCTGGGACAAATTCCTGGAGGAAGCCAATGCCGGCAAAGGCTTAAAGGTGCAGCCGTGGATGAAGCCGGTGTTCAAATATTTTGTGCCGGCGGCGGTGTTGTTCATTTATGTGTACGGAATAGTGAATTTTGCGTGGAAATAGGAGAAATGAGATCAAGATAGGAAGAGACAAACGACGGTGGGGTGAGAACTCTGCCGTTTTTGTGTATAGGATGAGCAGGGAAGCGGTTGCACCGAGACTCAAAATTGGGTAGTATGTAATTATTCAGAGGTGGTTTTGTGAATAGTTATGGCAGTATAAAGAATAGAAGCAGGAGACATCTATGACAGAGCAGGAGATCCGGACGATATTGAACAGACAAAGAGAATATTTTGCTACGGGAGCCACACTTTCCCGGAAATTTCGGGCAGAACAGCTGGGAAAATTAAAGGCCTCCCTGCAGCGCCATGAAGAGGAACTGAATGCTGCACTGCAACAGGATCTGGGAAAAAGCCGGATGGAGAGCTATATGTGCGAGATCGGACTGACGCTCTCGGAGCTGACCTGGATGCAGAAACATCTGCGGGGGCTGATGCAGGAAAAGAGAGTGCCGACACCGCTGTCACAGTTCGCAGCGATAAGCTTTCGCTCTCCGTCACCCTATGGCACCGTGCTGATCATGAGCCCCTGGAATTACCCGGTGTTACTGACGCTGGATCCGCTGATCGATGCCATAGCTGCCGGAAATACGGCGGTGGTGAAGCCCAGTGCATATGCTCCGGCGACGGCAGCTGTGCTGAAAAATATTCTGGAAGAATGTTTTCCGATAGAATACGTGGCTGTGATCACCGGCGGCAGAACGGAGAATCAGGCATTATTGCAGCAGCGGTTTGATATGATATTTTTCACCGGAGGCAAGACCGTGGGACGGGAGGTGCTTAGAAGCGCTGCGGAATATTTGACCCCGGTGACGCTGGAGCTGGGCGGGAAAAGTCCCTGCATCGTGGATGCTACGGCGAAGCTTCCGTTGGCGGCGAGGAGGATCGTATTCGGAAAATATCTAAACTGCGGGCAGACCTGTGTGGCACCAGATTATGTGTTGTGTGATGTTAGGATCCGCGACCGATTGGTGGAAGCTATCCGGGCGGAGATCTCGAGACAGTTTGGTGCGGATCCCCTGCAAAATCCGGATTATGGAAAAATCATCAACGAAAAGCATTTTCACAGACTGCTGGGGCTGATGGATGCGGAAAAGACCGTCTGCGGCGGGCAGTATGACGAAAAGACTTTGCGGATTGCTCCCACAGTGATGACGGATGTGACCTGGGAAGATGCCGTGATGGGAGAAGAAATCTTCGGACCGATCCTGCCGGTGCTGACGTATAATGCACATGATGCAGAGAAAGGTGTTGCACAAAATGATTTTTGCAGGGATGCTTCCGGGACGCATGCAGCCACGGGAGACTTTGTGGATTGGGCGATCCGCTGTGTGGAGGAACATCCTCATCCGCTGGCACTGTATTTCTTCAGTGAAGATAAAAAAGCCCAGAGACGGATCCTGGATCATTGCCATTTTGGCGGCGGCTGCATCAACGACACCATCATTCATCTCGCCACCAGTGCCATGCCCTTCGGCGGCGTAGGTGAGAGCGGCATGGGTGGGTATCACGGCCGTACCGGATTCGAGACCTTTAGCCATTATCGAAGTATCGTGGACAAAAAGACATGGATGGATCTGCCGATACGGTATCAAAGGTATGATGAGAAAAAAGAGAAGTTGTTGCGGCGGTTTTTGAAGTAATGTCCTGAAAAGTGTAATAAATTACAGAAATAAGTCCTTAAAAGTGTATCGCATATACAGTTTTAAGGACTTATTTCTGTTGACAAGGCAATTTTACTGAGATAGAGTAGAAGTAGATAACTATTGTGAATAGTACAAGGGAGGCAGACATGCGACGGTTTGCATTGGAACGATTAAAAGAATGGAAAGAGAAAAAGAACCGGAAGCCGTTGATCATTCGCGGAGCCAGGCAGGTAGGAAAGACTTGGCTTATGAAGGAATTCGGAGCAAGCTGTTTTGAGAAAACAGCGTATGTCAATTTTGACAGTAATCCCCGTATGAAACAGGTGTTTGATGGAGAGATCAATGTAGAAAGGATTCTTCTGGCAATCAGCGTAGAGACAGGTGTTTCGGTCAAAAGTGAAGATACCTTACTTATTTTTGATGAAATCCAGGAAGTACCGAAGGCACTATCCTCTTTAAAGTATTTTTGCGAAAATGCTCCGGAATATGCTATTGTAGCTGCCGGTTCCCTGCTGGGTGTGGCGATGCACAAGGGCACCTCTTTCCCGGTAGGCAAGGTAGACTTCATGGATCTGTATCCGCTTAATTTTCAGGAATTTTTGTGCGCCTTGGGTGAAGACCGATTTGCAGAGCTTCTGCAGTCCGGGGATACGCAAATGATCACTACCTTCGCTTCCAAATACAAGGATCGTCTGAGAGAGTACTATTATGTCGGTGGTATGCCGGAAGTGGTCCAGTCCTATGTGAATGATAAAGACTTCGGGCGGGTCAGAGAGATTCAGAAAGATCTGCTGAATTATTACCGTCAGGATTTTTCCAAGCATGCGGAGAATTCTCTGGTTCCCCGATTGAACCTGGTGTGGGATTCCATTCCGATGCAGCTGGCAAAAGAAAATAAAAAATATATCTACGGACAGGTGAGAGAGGGCGCCAGGGCAAAAGATTTTGAACTGGCAATCCAGTGGCTTTTGGATTGTGGACTGATCCATAAAGTAAACCGTGTGAGCAAACCGGCGTTACCATTAAAAGCTTATCTGAATCTGGATGCATTTAAAATATACCTGCTGGATATCGGATTGCTGATTGCCATGACGGATCTGGATGCCAGGGTGATCATCGACGGAAACCGGATATTTACAGAATTTAAGGGAGCTTTAACGGAACAGTATGTGCTCCAGCAGTTGATCTCTGAAGTGGGAGTGATCCCCTATTATTACAGTACGGAAAATTCTTCCGGGGAGATTGATTTCATGGTGCAGGGGAAAACTTCCGTCATTCCCATAGAGGTAAAAGCGGAAGAAAACCTCAGAGCGAAGAGCCTGAAGATGTTCTGCGAAAAATATCAGCCCCAATATGCGATCCGGACGTCAATGTCGGATTACAGAGAGCAGGAATGGATGACGAATATTCCGCTTTATAATATAGATTATGTAAAAAAATATGTTGAAGAATAAATAAAAGGAGAAAAAAATGGCAGAGTTAGAAAACAGTAAGGATTTAATCAGTGTGTTATGGAGTGGAGCGGATATTCTTCGTTCTAAAATGGATGCTAATGAGTATAAGGACTACTTATTAGGAATTGTTTTTTATAAGTATCTTTCGGATTCATTTTTAATCAAGGTATATGATTTGATCTATGATGAAAAGCCGGAGAACTTAAAGATTGCTTTAGAAGCATATAAAGAAGCTCTGGAAGATAGCAGCGCAGAAGAATTAAAAGAACAAATCAAGTCAGAATGTCATTACGTAATTGAACCGGAACTTACATATACATGTTTTGCGGATGCTGCAAGGAACAATTCATTTAATCGAGAGCAGCTGCAGAAAGCCTTTAATAATATTGAACAAAGCGACCCGTTATTTGCAGATTTATTTACGGATATTGACTTATATTCTAATCGTTTGGGGACCGGAGATCAAAAACAGAGTGATACTATTTCAAATTTGATTAAGGAAATTGATAAAGCAGATTTATTGAATTCAGATGCAGAGATTCTGGGAAATGCTTATGAGTACCTTATCGGTCAGTTCGCATCGGAAACAGGAAAGAAAGCGGGAGAGTTCTATACGCCGCAGGCAGTATCAAAGATTTTGACAAGAATAGCGATCGCAGGACAGGAAGATAGAAAAGGATTATCTGTATATGATCCTTGCATGGGTTCGGGATCTCTTCTGCTAAATGCAAAAAAATATGCGAAAGAGCCTAATTATATTAAATATTATGGACAGGAACTGAACACTTCAACATATAATCTGGCCAGAATGAATATGTTTTTGCACGGAATAGTACCGGAAAATCAAGTTCTTCGAAATGGTGACACTCTTGACGGAGACTGGCCGACTGGCGAAGAAACGGATTTCAATATGGTGTTGATGAATCCACCGTATTCCGCAAAATGGAGTGCTGCTGCAGGATTTTTACAGGATGAGAGATTTAGCGATTATGGTGTACTTGCACCCAAGTCAAAAGCCGATTATGCCTTTTTATTGCATGGCTTGTATCATCTGAAAAGTAATGGAACAATGGCAATTGTGTTACCACATGGTGTACTTTTCCGTGGCGCGGCAGAAGGTAAGATAAGAGAAAAATTACTTCGCTCCGGTAATATTTATGCGGTTATTGGATTGCCGGCAAACCTTTTCTACAATACATCAATTCCTACATGCATTGTGGTTTTGAAAAAACACAGAGAAGGTCGAGATGTCCTCTTCATTGACGCTTCACAAAAGTTTGAAAAAGGTAAAAAACAGAATGCCATGACTGATGGACATATTGATTCAGTTATGAAACTTTATAACGAAAGAGTAACGGTAGATAAAGAAGCATACCTTGCAAGTTTTGAAGACATTGAACGAAATGATTTCAATTTGAATATTCCTCGATATGTTGATAATTTTGAGAAGGAAGAAGAGATTGATATAAATGAACTTTTGGTAAGTATGACAAACACGGATAAGGAATTGGAACAGGCACAAGGAGACTTTTTATTACTTATGAAAGAATTGACATCACCGGATGAAGATGTCATGTTTGCTTTGAATGAGTTAATTAGAAAGATGGAGGGGTGATGGACATGGCAAAACCTAAAATTAGATTTAAAGGATACACAGACGATTGGGAACAGCGTAAGTTAGAGGTTTTCGGAAAAGCAACTGGCGGAACATCCATAGAATCTGAGTTCTCTGAAGATGGAATATATAAGATCGGAAGGCATGATTGCCCAGGTCACGGACTACGTGGTGGCTCTGAAAATAGCGTATACAACGACCAAGGAATCAGGGCAATTAAATCTGATAAAACCAGTAACCGTGTCTTGAATCAGAACGATTTAACAATGATATTGAATGATAAAACTACATCTGGAAATATTATCGGAAGAGTGCTTTTGATTGAAGAATCGGGCATTTATGTATATAATCAGCGGACTGAACGTATTGAAATAAACTTAGATGAGTATGATCCTGTATTTCTTTATGAAATGCTAAATGCTCCAAATATAAGAGAAAAAATCATAAAACAAGCACAAGGAAATACGCAAATTTATGTCAATTGGACAGCTATATCTTTGCTTGAATATATGATTCCGTCAAAAGAAGAACAAGTGAAAATTGGTGAGTATTTACATAGTATAAGTAATCTCATCACTCTTCACCAGTGTAAGTGCTATCTTTTATTCAAGTTACTACATAACGATTGGGAACAGCGTAAGTTAAACGAGATTGCCGATAAGGTAACAGAGAAGAATAAAAATAATAAATTTTCGGAGCCATTTACAAACTCAGCAGAACAAGGAATCATTAGTCAGAAGGACTATTTTGATAGAGAGATTGTGAATGATGAAAATCTGAATGGTTATTATATAGTCAGGAAAGATGACTTCATTTATAATCCAAGAATTTCTGTAACGGCTCCTGTTGGACCGATAAATCGGAACAGACTTGGCAGAAATGGCGTAATATCGCCACTTTATACGGTATTTAGAACGCATGATATAGATAATCTGTATTTGGAATTTTATTTCAAAACTACAAAGTGGCATCGCTTCATGAAATTAAACGGAGATTCAGGCGCTCGGTTTGACAGATTTACGATTTCGTCAACACAGTTTATGGAAATGCCAATTCCATATCCGACGTTAGAGGAACAGCGAAAAATTGGGGCATATTTTGAATCGCTCGACACCCTCATCACTCTTCACCATCGCAAGTACACCGACACATTAAAAGCACCATAAAACGATGCAAACAATCGTAAGCCAAAATAAAATATAGAATAAACATAAAAGTGGTAAGATATGGTATACTAAAATAAAAATTGTTTATATCTATTAAGAAACCAGACAAGATATATGTGGTAAAAGTACACGTTGAAAAATCCAAGTTAATTGTGTTGGGAGGCTACTATGGCGGAATTAGAAGCAGTAATAGAACAAAAACTTATTGAACAGTTGATTTATGGGGATTCACAATGGATTTACCGGAATGATTTAAAAACAGAGGAAGATCTTTGGAATAATTTTAGATATATTCTGGAGCAGAATAATAAGGACAGGCTGGATGGAGAAGGACTTTCCGACTCTGAATTTGAACAGGTAAAGAACCAATTGCAGTTTTCTTCATTCTATAAAGCAGGAGAATGGCTGGTTGGTGAAAATGGAAAGGTTATGGTCCATGTACAGCGAGATACTGAGAGACTCCATTTGGTTGTGATGAACCATGAACATATTGCTGGCGGTAGTAGTGTCTATGAGGTGATTAACCAGTATAGAGCACTGGCGGACGAGGATAGTCGACAGAACAGAAGATTTGATGTCACCCTTATGATTAATGGTTTGCCTTTGATACATATAGAGTTAAAGAACAAGCAACATTCTTACATGGATGGATTTTGGCAGATCAAAAAGTACATTGGTGAAGGTAAATTTACAGGTATTTTTTCAGCTGTGCAAATGTTTGTTATCAGCAACGGCGTGGATACGAAATATTTCTCCGCAGCAAGTGATGCAGATCTGAATCCCAAATTCATTAGTGGATGGCTGGATAGAGAGAATAATCCTGTTTCAGATTATCTTGATTTTGCCAAGAGTGTACTCCGAATCCCGGAAGCACATGAGATGATAGCAAGATATACAGTCTTAGATGAAGATGCCAAGCGACTGATTTTGCTCCGCCCCTATCAGATACACGCGATAGAGGCTATTCGTGATGCGTCCAAAACAGGACAGTCCGGTTATGTATGGCATACAACAGGTTCGGGAAAAACTTTGACGTCTTATAAAGCAACCAGAAATTTGTTGATGGATATCCCAACGATTGATAAAACTATTTTCCTGATTGATCGAAAAGATTTAGACACACAGACCACAATGGCATTTCAGGCATATGCGAATAATGACATTATTGATGTGGATGAAACGGACAATGTTTTCGATCTGAAAAGAAAATTAAAATCAGATGATCGTCAGGTAATTGTGACAACGATTCAAAAATTACAGAGACTTATTACGAAAAAATTGGAGGAAGGATCGTCAGAATATAATAAAATAAAAAATCTCAAAATTGCATTTGTTGTAGATGAGTGTCACAGAGCGGTGACGCCTGGAACGAAAAGAGAGTTAGAAAGATTTTTTAGAAATTCATTATGGTATGGATTTACCGGAACACCAAGATTCGCAGAAAATGCATATCCTCAAATGGGAGATTTGCCACGTACCACAGAAGAATTATATGGAAAACAGTTACATAAATATACGATTCAGAATGCAATCCATGATAACGCAGTACTGGGATTTCAGGTAGAGCATAATGGACCGAAAAATATGGCAGATGAGACTGATAGTAGTGTATATGAAAGTGAAGCACATATGCTCAGCGTGCTGGATGTGATTTTAAACAAATCATATCACAAATTAGGATTTCAAAACGGGAAAGGAAAAACATATGAAGGACTATTAACAACCAGTTCCATTCAGATGGCACAGAAATATTATGATTTGCTCAAAAGGGTAAAAAATGGAGAAACAGAATTACAGATAGATGAAAGAATAAAGCAGGTTTTGCCGGATTTTCCTAAATTTGCAATAACGTATTCCGTTACGGAAAATGAAGAAGGTTCTCATGTGAACCAGCAGAAGATGCAGGAATCTTTAGATGATTATAATGAAATGTTTGGTACGAAATACGAACTTGCTCAAATACAAGGTTATAATGGAAATTTAAATAAGCGTTTGGCAAGAAAGGATCCAAAATTTCAGAGTAGAAATGAACAATTGGATCTGGTAATTGTTGTAGACAGATTATTAACAGGTTTTGATGCACCTTGTATGTCTACTATATTTATTGATAGGCAGCCTATGGGCCCACATGATTTGATTCAGGCTTTTTCCAGAACCAATCGTATCTATGATAAAAATAAGACGTATGGTCAAATTGTTACATTTCAGGCACCAAAACTGTTTAAGGAAAGTGTAGATAATGCAGTAAAACTCTATTCTGCAGGCAGTACGGAATCGGCATTAGTGGCAGAGTGGGATGAAATAGAACCGGCATTTCGTAAAGCATTGAAGGCACTTAGAGTTTCGGCAGAGACTCCGGAAGAGATTCCCGGAATGTCAAGGAAAGAAAAGATTGTATTTATAAAGATGTTCCAGAATTTTGACAAGCTGTTTGCACAGTTGAAATCCTTTACACAGTATGATGACAGCATGTTAGAAGAATATGGTATAACACAAGACGAATATGAAGATTATGTGGCACATTATTTGAACGTAAAAGAAGAGGTACAGCCGAAGCCTGATGATCCTCAAGATGGTGACGAAGAACCGACGATTAATATGGATTATGAGCTTATGGCATACAGTCATACCAAGATTGACTATGAGTACATTATTAATTTGATTCAGAACATTGTAACACCCAGTGACGATGAAGAAGTTGCGCCTGAACAGCGTCAGAAACAAATTGAGGAAGTGAAGCAATATATAGGAGATTTGAGCAAAGAGAATCCTAAGGTAGCAGCACTTATGTCTGACTTGGTATATGATATTGAACTGGATGAAGACAGATATAAGGGAAAGTCTATTCGTAATGTCATAGAGAATATGAAGCACAACTGTATAGAAAAAGTAGTATCTGAATTTTGTATTACATGGTGCGTTTCAAAAGATGATGTTATGTACGCAGCAACACATTATCGCAACGGAGAGATTCCAAATGAGAATGCTATTAAAGTAACAGCCGATTTTCCCCGTTACAAGGCTGCGCAGGAGCAGGCAATTCCTAAGTTTAAATATTATACAATGTTAATCGCAGACTTAAAAAAGACTTTGGACGCCACTTTGATAAGTATGGAAAGTCATTGGAGGATGGAATAAAACCTGATG
>OGZC01001436.1_pt1 | contig 12776 bp, 10 predicted proteins | sample 1576751 | NCBI WGS metagenome assembly OGZC01 (sample SAMEA3541486, study PRJEB24748) | human gut metagenome | biome: human gut; feature: human-associated habitat; material: faeces | place: China | collected 2012
GACCCCTGGCTGGGGCTGGGTGCCTCGGGCTTCCGGCTCGATGTGGCCGATGAGCTGCCTGACAGCTTTATCGAAAAAATCCGTGCTGCCGTCAAATCCCACGGCGAGGACAAGCTGCTGCTGGGCGAGGTCTGGGAGGACGCCACCACGAAGGAGGCCTTCGGCCAGCGCCGCACCTACCTGCGCGGGCACGGCCTCGACGCCGTGATGAATTATCCCTTCCGCAACGCCACGCTGGATTACCTGCGCGGCGCCGACACGGCGGATGTAGCCGACCGGATCCAGCAGATCTGCGAGAACTACCCCGCCCCGGCGCTGGACTGCGCGATGAACTTCCTCTCGACCCACGACACCGAGCGCGCCATCACCGCCATAGCGGGCGAGCCCTGCAACGGCCGCGACCGCTACTGGCAGAGCAAGCGCTGCATCCCGTCCGGCCAGATGGACAGTGCCATCCGCCGCCTGCTGCTGGGCTATGCGATGATCTTTACCCTGCCGGGCGTGCCCTGCATCTACTACGGCGATGAAATTGCCATGCAGGGCTACCGCGACCCCTTCAACCGGGCGTTCTTTGACTGGAACTCCACCGAGCAGCGGCTGCGCGGCCCGATGAAAACACTGGCCGCCCTGCGCCGCAGCTGCGATGCCTTTGACGGCGGGCGGCTTGAGCCGAGGGCGATGTGCTGCACTACCGCCGCGTGGGCAAAACCCAGACGGCGGAGATCATCCTGAACCGCGGCCCGCACCTGATTGCGGAGGAAGCCTTCGGCAAGAGCACCGAAGTCAACCCCTGCGGCTTCACGGTGCTGGTTGAGGACAACGAGCCGGAGCATATCGGCTACTTCTCGGTATACTGAGGGCTTTCTTTTGCTTTCCTTTGCCGCCAAATTTCCACTTGCAAATTCTTCCGTCCTGCGTTATACTATCAAGTAGGTAAAAGGGAGTAAGGGACGCGGGTCGCCGCGCCGTATCGCTTCGTCACCACGAGCCGTCCGATGCGGCTCCGGGGCATACTGCAATTCTGAGACTTTTGCCGCAGCTTTTTCTGCGGCAGGGGTCTTTTTATTTTGCCCTGCCGCCCATAACCCATGGGAGGGAGCTTATGCAAATCCTGCAAACCTTTGCCGGGCTGTTCGCAAACCTCGGCAACCTCACCTGGCAGATGGTGGTCATGTGGGTCATCGGCGGCCTGCTGATCTACCTTGCCATCTCCAAAAAAATGGAGCCGAGCCTGCTGCTGCCGATGGGCTTCGGTGCGATCCTTGTCAACCTGCCGATGTCCGGCGCCATCACACAGGGCGAGACCGTTGGCCCGATCAGCGCGCTTTTTGACGCCGGCATGTCCAACGAGCTGTTCCCGCTGCTGCTCTTCATCGGCATCGGTGCCATGATCGACTTCGGCCCGCTGCTGGAAAAGCCGTGGCTGATGCTGTTCGGCGCGGCGGCGCAGCTGGGCATCTTTGTCACGCTGGTGCTGGCCGGGCTGTTCTTCGACCTGCCTGACGCAGCCTCCATCGCCGTTATCGGCGCGGCAGACGGCCCCACGGCCATCTTTGTCGCCAACACGCTGGGCAGCAAGTATCTGGGCGCTATCATGGTGGCGGCCTACAGCTATATGGCGCTGGTTCCCATCGTGCAGCCGCCGGTCATCCGCCTTTGCACCACCCAGAAGGAGCGGCGGATCCGGATGCCGTACCAGAAGGGTAGCGTCAGCAAAACCACCAAAATTTTGTTCCCGATTGTGGTCACTATGCTGGCCGGGCTTGTCGCGCCCGCCAGTGTGGCGCTGGTCGGCTTCCTCATGTTCGGCAACCTGCTGCGCGAGTGCGGCGTGCTGAACGCCCTGTCCGAGACGGCCCAGAATGTGCTGGCCAACCTCATCACGATCGTGCTGGGCCTGACCGTGGCCGGGCAGATGACCGCCGACAAGTTCGTGCGGCCCGACACTCTGCTCATCCTTGCGCTGGGCCTCGTGGCCTTTGTGTTTGACACCGCCGGCGGTGTGCTGTTCGCAAAGCTGACGAACCTCTTCCTCCCGGAGGGCAAAAAGCTCAACCCCATGATCGGCGCAGCCGGCATCTCGGCCTTCCCCATGAGCGGCCGTGTCGTCAACAAGCTGGGCCTCGAGGAGGACAACCAGAATTTCCTGCTGATGTACTCCATCAGTGTCAACGTCTCGGGCCAGATAGCCTCTGTCATCGCCGGCGGACTGCTGCTGACCCTGCTGAGCTAAAGGAGGGACTGATATGCTGCATCTTACTTCGTGGATGACGACTCTGCCCATCATGGTCATCGGGATGGTGAGCATCGTGCTGGTCATCGGCGTCATCGTGCTGGCTGTGATGTTTTTGAACAAGCTGACGAGCCGGAAATAACTGCAAAGGGCTGCTGTACCGTGTTGTACAGCAGCCCTTGTTTTATTGATCAGCCCACGCCTTTCCGATAGCCGTTCCTGGCGTTCTGCCCGGTGTCATCCGGCTCGTCGCAGCCGTCGTGCGGCTCCTCAGAACAGGTCGAGCATATTGTCCAGATAGATGGCCTCCCGGACATGCAGCTGGTATTCCGGTTTTGTCATGTAGTAGAGCAGAAATTCCAGTACCAGCGCACTGCCCAGGCCCCGGCCCTCGATCTTGAAGTTGGAAAATCCCATCGGCATATAGACATCCCGAATGTCCCTGATGCCGATAAACTCCGGATTTTCCATCGCCTTCGAGAAGCGGTAGCCTTCCTCCGCACCCGGTGCGTGACAGATGTGGTCAGGGCAGGCTTCGCCGAGATTTTTCCGGCTGACATTCTCATAGCAGCGCTTTCTGTCCCGGCATCCGACCCAGCAACACTCGTTGCAGAGAAATTCCACCTTGTCTTTCTGCGCCTGCGGCAGACTGTCCAGCTCTCCAAAGGCTTTGTTCAGCCGGAAGTCCGGCACCACATAGCGGAACTCTTCCCGGGCCGTCTCCGCCCGGAGCTGCTGAAACTCTGTCAGCACCTTGGTCGTGGAGGACACGAAATAAAGCTGCGGATAGTGTGTTTTCAGATAGTCCAGCAGCAGCTCCGAGTGGACGATGACGCCGCTCTGCACCGGGTTTTCCTGCTCAAACAGGGCGCAGAGGGCGTTGCACTTTTTATCCGAAAGGTGTTCCTCCCGGAGGAGCGAGTTGCTGAAGGTCAGCCGCGCCGAGATGCCGTATTCCCGCGTCAGGGCAAGGACTTCTTTGGGGTCATGCTCCCCGAAGCCAGCCCGTCCCCCGCCCCAGACGCAGTCGGCCGGTGCGCCGTAGATGGAGCCAATGTCGCACCAGTCATAAAAGTATTCTCTGTGCGCCCGGAACAGGGGCAGGAACTCCCGGTACAGCTCGTAGAACTCGAACAGTCCGGGCAGATGATAGTAAGCTTTTTCTTGTTTCATTTTTCACTTTTTCTTATGCGTTTTGCGTCCTGACCTCTACCGTCCGGCCGCCGAGGTTCTCATAGATGCGGTGGGAGACGGAGAGCACCGTGCGCCCTTCGGACGCGCGGCGAAGTGCTTCAAGGACACGGGCCTCGGTCTCAGCATCGAGGTTGGCCGTTATCTCGTCCAGCAGCAGCACGGCAGGGTCTGCCGCTGCGGCGCGGGCGATGGACAGAAGCTGCCACTCGCCCTGCGAGAACATCCCGTCAGTACACACCGTATCATAGCCGTTCGGCAGGGTCTGGATGGCGGCATCCAGACCGGCAAGCTTCGCGGCGTTCCTTGCCATCTCTTCGGTGATGCCGGGGTCGCCCAGCGTGATCTGTTCCAGCACCGTACCCGGCACACGGGCAAAATGCTGCTCCACACAGCCGATGCAGGTGCGGCGCTCGGCGTCCGTGATGTCCGCCACGTCCACGCCGCCGATGGTCACCGACCCGGCTTCCGGGTGATAAAGTCCCAGCAGCAGCTTGAAGACTGTGCTCTTTCCGGCACCCGTCCGGCCCACCAGCGTCACCTGCTCGCCCTGCTTGACGGTCATGGAAAAATCGTTCAAGACGTGCTTTTCGCCGTAACCGAAGGTCACATGAGAGAGCACCACATCACCCCGGGCAGAGGTCTCCCGCTCCTTGGGAATGGTGCGTTCCGGCTGGTCAAGGAAGGCGTCGATGCGCTTGACGCCCGCCATCGCCGACTGGATGGTCTGTATCTCCATGCCAAGGCTCTCGATGGGCGCAAAGATGCGGGAAATGTAGTTGATGACGGCCACCGAGGTGCCGACCGACATCCCGAACAACGTCAGGACAGCCGCATTGCCGGAAGCCGAGAGGAGCATAACGATGCCGACCACGGCGGCATTCAGCACCAGCACAACGGGCGAATAGATCGCATCGTAAAAATTCGTCCGCTCCATCGCGGCATAGCTTTCGCCGATGCACCGGTCATAGCGATGCTCCATGTAGTCTTCCAGACCCAGAGCCCGGATGGTGCGGATGTTGTGCAGTGTTTCCGGGACCTGGCCGGACACAGCGGCGACCGCCCGGCGGTTATCCAGCTGAGCTGCCAGCATCCGCGTCTGTACATGGCGGGTGAACACGGCGAACAGCGGCAGCACCAGCAGCAAAATCAGCGCAAGGCCGGTATTCTTCACGGCGATGACCGCCATGATGGAGAGGATGCGGCAGGCGTCCGCCGCCATGCTGATGATGCCGGAGGTGAACAGCGCCTCCACCGTATCCACATCGCCCGAGAAGCGCGCGGCCACCTCGCCGGGGTTCTGCCCTGCCAGCGTGCTGGCGGGAAGTTTGGTCAGCTTCCGGGACATTTCAGAGCGCAGGGCGTGGGTCATTTTCTGGCCGAAGAGCACCAGCAGGCTCTCCTGCGCCGAGGAGAGCATCCCTTCCAGCGCCAGACTGCCGAAATAAAGAAGCACCGCAGGGAACGTCAGCGGAAGTCCGGCCGTCAGCCCGTCGATGATGCGGGCCAGCAGCAGCGGCGGCACCAGAGACGCCGCCACCGATGCCGCCGCACACAGGACGGTCCCCGCTGTGAGAAGGCGGTGGGTCACGGAGGCCATCCGGATAGCCTCAAACACACCATTTTTATGCCTGTTCTCCATGCTGTTTCCCTCCTGTCTGGCTTTCGTACAGCTGACGGTAGACCGGGACCGACGCCATCAGCTCCTCATGGGTGCCGACAGTGGTCTTTCCTTCGTCCATAAAGACGATCTTCTGCATCTGCGGGAAGTGGTACAGGCGGGGCGAGATGAGAACACATGGGGTTCCGGCAGTATTATACCTTGCGCTATCATTACCGCATTATCATGTGGGATCTCGTAACTCGTGATTATAGTAAACGGATGCGCCCGGAACAGGTATTGAACAATGTGAAGCGCTATGCACGCAACGGTTCCATCATCACTTTCCATGATTCGCTGAAGTCCTGGAACAACGGTAATCTGCAGTATGCACTTCCTCGTGCTATTGAATTCCTGAAAGAGGAAGGGTATGAATTCAAGGTGTTATAAAAAAGTTATTAAAATGTGGACATTAGAACAATTAAAATATTGCAAAGAATCCGAAGACAAAGTCGAATTCAAAAAAGGAGAACATGGGAATATCGCTTATGATGGCGGTTCACGAATTAAACCATCCGAACGTAGACGTTGTATCCTAGGCTATGTAACAGCATTATGTAATGAAAAAGGCGGTTCTATTATTATCGGTATGGAAGATAAATATCCCCACCGAATAATAGGCACAAGCCAGTGTGAAGGAGCAATAGGACAATTAGAAGCTGACATATATAGGGACACGGGAATACGAGTAATAGTATATGAACTTTACGAAAACGAAATAAATAAAAAAGGACGTGTTTTAATAATAGAAGTACCTTCTCGACCTTTTGGAAGAGTATTCAAGTTTGAAGATGTTGCTCTAATGAGAGTAGGAGAAGAATTAAAACCAATGTCTGACGAAGTATTCTTGAAAATAATACAAGAACAAGAACCTGACTTCTCGGAACAGTTATGCGAAAATGCCAGCATTAACGACTTAAATGATGATGCAATAAATATTTTACGACAAAAGTATGCCCTCAAGCAAAAAAACCCCTCTTTTCTCACCTTACCCAAAAAACAAATCTTATCAGATCTTGGTTTAATCGAAGGTAAAAAAGTCACCAACGCTGCAATTTTACTATTAGGGAAAGACAGTATTTTACAAAAGCTATTTCCACAAGCAGCCATTATGCTCGAATATCGCTCAACCGAATCTCAAATACCTTTCGATAACAGAAAAGTATATCGACAGGCTTTTTATCTCATGATCGATAAATTATGGAAAGACATTGATGCTAGAAATGGAGCAGTCCAAGTAAAAGATGGGCCTTATATTTTTGATATTCCTTATTTCAATGAAGAAGTCATCCGCGAATCAATAAATAACGCCATTGCACATCGTGACTATCGAAGAAATAGCGAAACGGTAATTAAGCAATATCCACAAAAACTAATCATTACCAATATTGGTGGATTTCCAATAGGAGTAACTATTGACAACCTTTTGACCATACCAAGCACTCCACGCAACAGACTGCTAGCTGATGTTTTATCCAAGACCGGAATCGTAGAGCGTTCTGGACAGGGAGTAGACAAAATCTTTAAAAATACCTTATCAGAAGGAAAAGAAGCCCCCGATTATTCCCATAGCGATATGTTTAAAGTGGAACTTAGATTATCTGCAACAATTAAAGACAAAGCTTTTGCTTTATTTTTAGAATCTGTCCAACAAAGTTTGACTGAAGAACAAAAATTATCCGTTTTTGAGATCATAGCCTTAGATAAAATAAGGCAAGGAAATGATTATAAAGAACTGGATAGAAAAATAATAGAAAAACTTGAAAAAAGAGGGCTCATTGAAAAAAGAGGCAAGACGAAAGGAGCTTATTATATTCTTTCTCAAAGTTATTATGAGTTCACCGACAACAAAGTTGAATATTTTAAAAGAACAAGTTGGGATTTGTCTCAAGCCTTTTCACTAATCGTATCCTATCTCAATAAAAATTCAAAGGCTAAAATGGGAGAATTCGTCAACTTATTTGATGGGCACCTCAGTCGGAAACAAGTGAGAACGTTTATTCAACAACTAGTAGACAACCAAATTTTAATATCTGAAGGTAAAGGTTATGGAACTTCTTATTCATTGGGAAACGACTACAAAAAGAAAGATGAATTAATGAACAAAGCTTTCATCCTCGGCTGCGAAGAACTAAAAAGACGTGGAGAAATGTAAAAAGACCAAGCAAAGACCAAGCAAGGGCCAAATATATCACCATTCAATATATAATATAGAATCAAAATACTAGCAATCAACTACTTAGGCAATTAGTTAAAAGACCAAGTTAAAAAATAAAAATGAAATTCTATCTCATGATACCCACCCTTAATCTAAGCTAACGACTGGCCATTACTTACCTCCATAGTGGGGCTATACCAGCAAGTTATTAGTCATTCAACATACTTAAACAAAAGTCATATTTAGTAATCTTTTTAAATCAAAAAAAGAAATATGAACCGTTAAACTATGAACTTCGAAAATGCATGCTTTATCTGACTAAATTCTTCCCGGAACCCTAACCCTCATTGGATAAAAGGCAGGTCTTTTTGACAACTAAAAGCGATTTTTCGATAAGCTAAAGAGAATTCCATATGGAGTCATTTTCTCAACTCAACGATAGAGAGAGAGTTTGATAAGAGTTTGCAATATATGCTTGATAATGAAGAAGAAATATTCAAATCTGAGGAAGGCACCACCTAAGCAACATCTTCTGTAACCAACAGAACATGTTTGAGGCAGCCTTTTGCCGTTTAAGGCCCGTTCCGGGCTCAAAATCGAAAGATCCTTCCTCTACCCTACACGTGACTGGCACAAGCATATTTCGCCCGATACACGATAAAAAACGGACAAAAGAACCTACATCTAAAAAGTTTCTTAATCACATTGCTATCTCCAAACATATTTTTTTCTACATTTGCAACGGACTCTTCCGCAGAAAGCCTTATGGGTGGAAAGGGGAGAGCCGTTTATATTGAGAAGACGTTTACAAGCGTTTATCTTTTGTGTTTCAGAACTTCGCAATTTTTGACCCACCGGAAAGATGAACAGCAATAAAGACGTCCTCCTGATGTGTATCTATATACATCCGTGCCTCACTTTGGAAAACAAAGAGAGGCTGCGGGTGTTGTACATATCGGCGTGGGCTTTCTGCGTTGTTCGTTCTCGGTGATATGGCATTGCGAAGGCCTTGAAACACAGAACGAACGAAGGTGAGATTCCCACGCCTTTTCTGTATATTCTCCATTACTGAACATACCAATCCGTCCGTCTGCGGGAATCAGGGACATAGTATACAGGAGTCATCACATGGTTCATGCCGGACAGCTGATCGAACAAAAACTTCACGAACAAGGGCGCACAGTCACCTGGTTCGCTACTCAATTATGTTGTACCCGGCCCAACGTCTACAAGATTTTCAGAAAAGAGAATATCGACATTCATCTGCTATGGCGTATATCCTGCATCCTCAACCATGACTTTTTCCGCGACTTATCCAACGACATCAACAATAGCAACTCCGTCAATGTATCCAAATAAGATACATTTCTGTCTACTTGTTGGAACTATGTTTTCTCCTGCTGTTATGTTTCTTTCACATACCTTTGCGACATATCAACAAAACTCACCAGATATGAAAAGACTTGTTTTATTAATTGCATTAGTTTTGACTTGCGCCATAGCAACCTATGCGCAAAAAACGACCTTCAAATTCCGTGACGCACAAGCACGTGCAGGTGACGCAGTCACAGAGGTATGCGTGAAACCTACAGTCGTCGAGGTGAAAATACTTGAAGATAAAGGGCGGATAAAGGATGAATGGTCACTAAGCAAAGAGGAAGTGGAGATCGCCATGAAAGGAGAACTTGACAACATCCGTGCATGGGGGACGTATCTGTCCACCATCAAATATAACTGCGATGTCATCATGGGAGCCACTTTCAAAGTGGAAGATAATGAGAAAACAGGGGGATACACAGTCACAGTAGTAGGTTATCCCGGCATCTTCGTCAACTGGCATCCGGCCACAAAAGAGGATTATGAATGGATTCGCCTACAAAAGTTATCACCCACAGATGGAAAAAGCCAGATAGCGCCCGTCGTTAAGAATAAGAATTAATCACTAAAATATTAATAACAATGAAAAAAGTACTATCAATGGTTGCCGCACTTTTACTGTGCGTAGGAGCTCAAGCACAAATCGTATCATCCAGAAGTGCAATCGTCAAAACTGAAAAGCAAGCCAGCAGCACACAATGGTTCTTACGTGCAGGCCTGAATATCATGAACTTCTCCGGTGACGGAGCCGAAGGAGCTGATTCAAACATCGGATATAATGCTACATTTGGCTATCAGAAGCCTTTAGGCAGTACAGGAGGATACTGGGGGATGGAGTTTGGACTTGGTTCCCGTGGTTTCAAAGTGGACGACACGAAATGTATGGCTCACAACATACAATATTCTCCGTTCACATTCGGATGGAAATTTGCTGTGGCGGACAACGTCCGTATCGACCCGCATGTAGGAGTCTTCGCTAGTTACGATTACACAAGTAAAATGAAAGAAGATGGAGAAAGCATCAGTTGGGGTGATTATGCAGATTATATGGAGGTTGACTACAATCATTTTGATGCAGGTATGAATATCGGCGTAGGAGTCTGGTATGACCGTTTCAATCTGGATCTTACCTATCAACGCGGATTTATAGATGCATTCAGCGATGCCGACGGATTCAAGACCAGTAACTTTATGATTCGTCTGGGTATTGCCTTCTAAGGACAACCAAACCTCAATAAACCATATTATTTATTCAGCGTCCACGATCTTTTCTTTTCACAAAAAGGGCCGTGGATGCTGTTTTCTTAAAAAGAACGGAATATGATGACCAAACGACAATTTCTGGTGATCTTGTATCTACTGGTAGGAATTATCCCACTGATAGCACAGACCTTCACCGAACAGAAAAAGAGCTATCCTGTCAGTGCGGACGGCAATAAATATGTAGTCAGCGGATTTACCCCTTTCAGCGATATGCAAGACGAAAACATCTACGCTAATGCACTGCTATGGATCGTCAAGAATGTCTGTCCACAGTTACGGGAAGGAATAGCGGAGGCCAACGTACCGGCTAAAAACTTCAGTTGCGATCTGATACTTGCCTCGCAGGCAGACTCAAGCCAAAAGAATACTTACTATTGCAAGGCCCTGTTTCAAGTAAAGGACGGCAAACTGGTTTATTATCTTTCCAATATACGGATAGAGTCATCAGCAGTGATAATGAAAAAAATCACTCCTATGGAGAAGCTACAACCGGGCAAGAAAGCATCTCACAAAGAAATCATGGATGACTTCGTACAGGTTGAATCGCAAGTATTGAACAAAATGTTCGACTTCATCATAACGAACCAGCTTTCACCGATTACTCACTGGAATGAAATCAATATCAACAAGCCGGTGAAAGGCATGACGGAAGATGAATGTCTACTGGCTTTCGGCAAACCGCAGACTATTCAAGAATCAAATGGAGAAGTGCAATGGATGTATTCCAGCTCGTTCTACCTGTTCTTCAAGAACGGACATGTGGAAACTATTATCAAATAGAGTCTAAAAAACAAATCATCTCAAAATCAAACAATTAAAACAATTTATTATGAAAACAATCTGGAAAGCAACTGTTTGCATAGTTGTAGTATTACTGTCGTTCAGCATTTATTCCTGTGGCGACGACGACGATGACGCTGTCGGTTCACGCGATTTATTGTTAGGAACATGGAATGGAGTGTATTATCTTTCACAAGAATGGGAAGATGGTGAAAAGGTAAGTGACTCTAAAGAAGATTTTGTAAATGGAACCAACCGTTATTCCATAGAGTTCAAGGAAGATGGTACGTATGTAGAAAAAGATGTCTATAACTCTTCCGGAAGTACTAGTTATTATCATGGTACATGGAGCTACTCCGGTAATAAGCTGACTCTCATCGACACTGAAGAGGATAATTACACAGAAGTGTGGACAGTGACCACTATGACAGAGAATGAATTAGTCTATGAACTTCGTGAAAAAGAGAAAGAAGACGGAACAACATACGAATATTACGAACAACACGCTTTTACGAGATAATTCAAAGACGTTATAACACAAAAATGTTCTTTCTTTTTCAGAAAGATAAAAATAAGCAAAGGTTTCTTTGGTAAAAAGAAACCTTTGCTTAATCTATTGGAAAAGCAATTCAGCACATTAATATGCCACTGCCAGCGGAGTACGCAACTTCTGCGCATATTCAGCCATATATTTATTCCAGGCATCCGGAGTCTTAATAGCGGCCTTATCCCAGGCAGATCCCCAGTAATAAGTATATTCAGAACCCGGCTCATATTCGCTGATAGCCAAAACATGACCATCGGCTCCGCCACGTTCTTTCTTTTCCTTTTCAGAAAGAAGAACCACTTTCGCTTCTTTCACCTGTGCAGGAAATGCAGCACCGACAAATATCTTGCCGTTTGCACCGCTACGATCTGTTGTAGGATCTACGTAAGTGATATAGCCATTGGCAGCATCTGCCACAGTCGCACCGTCCGGTTCACGCAATACAAGTCCGGTAGTCACCGGCATTGCTTCTTTCAGATTGGTATATGAAACAATCGTTTTGTTGAGATAAGAACCTGCATCCAGAGAGATCACACGTGTCTCCACTACATTAGAGTCTCCACGAACTACCAGCGGATTAAATTCCAGCTTCACCGTGAAACGCAGCGGACCATTATCAAGGATTTCCTGTGTACGATAGCAGTAAGGATAGATAATAGTGTCACCCGCCATCAGAGCAGCAACACCGGCACCCAACGTAGGTCCTACGGCATAGCAATCCATGCCATATCCATGATCGATATGATAAGAGATAGCTTTTTGTAGTTCGGAGGCAGCTTTAGGATCAGTCTTTTTCAATTCAGCTATCTTGGCACGCTTTTCCGGATTCAGTTCTTCCGCATAGAGAGATTCCAGAATCGGTTCCGTTGTGTTGTACTTCGTGAAAAGGTCGTAGCCAAAACCACGCTCTCCGCGGGCTTGCAAAGCAGGGCCATACGCACGGAATCCGCCAAGATCATTCTCCCAGGCAACGTCGTCCAGACGTTCGGGATAATATTTACCGCAAGCAACGACATCGAAAGGTGCCGGTGTACCCGGTTGAATAGTGTAAACAGCCGTTCCGTTCGCTTCTACCGTAGCGGGGAAAACAACCTTTTCGTCATACGTCACCTGATAAGGCACTTGCTGACCGTCAACATCAAGCACTACAATCTGCGCCGTATCTGCCAGTTTCAACTTGGCAACAACATCGCTCATCGGCACTTCAACCATCTCCCCCACCCGTTCAAGAGCCAGCGGATTGGTCACTGTGATTGCCATTGACTGTTTACTGTCGGCACAAGAAGCAAACCCTATCAAGGCTACAGCAAACAGTATTAATATCTTTTTCATAATTAGTCTACATTGAATGAATAATATATACTTTGCAAATAGAGGCTATTATATCCGCATCTGTTGGATATATAGATCCAACGCATCAGCTATATATATCCAACGTGTTGGATCTATATGTTCAACACGTTGGGCATATATGTCCAATAAGTCGGTCCTATAGCTCCTGCAAAGGGAATGATAAAAAATAAGGTGACAGATGAAAAGAGGATGCTCTTTGCCATTCTATCACCTT
>OGZC01001443.1_pt1 | contig 12709 bp, 7 predicted proteins | sample 1576751 | NCBI WGS metagenome assembly OGZC01 (sample SAMEA3541486, study PRJEB24748) | human gut metagenome | biome: human gut; feature: human-associated habitat; material: faeces | place: China | collected 2012
GGTACTCCTCCTTCCCGAAGGAGGAGAATTGAAGATAGAACCGACTATCATTTAGCTCATAACAATACGAAAAGGAATAAATTGCTTTGAGCCGCTCTACTAGAGAATTAAAATATCCAAAATTGCTGTCATCTGTCACCAAATGATAGATAACGCACTGATTATAAACTAATAAAGAGGTGACAGCACAGCGTGACGGCATTGTGATAGCAAAATATGCTGTCACAATGCCGTCACGCTGTGTTATTATATCCTGCTACAATAATATACTGACCTCTTGGAATGATAAGTCAGGAATACCTTAGCTTAGTTAGTTTCCATGCAATGAAACTATAGTTCCAAAGCCTTGAAACCAATAGTTTCAAGCTGAAGAAACTTTAGTTCCAAACTTCAGAAACTAAAGTTTCAAGCGCTGGAAACTCTAGTTCCAAGGCCGTGAAACTAAAGTTTCATTAGGCAAAAAAATAATAGTTCCACAGTAGGAAACTATCAGTAGTAAGGCAGATGAAAGAATATTTTTCCGGAACAGGGATTTAATAAGCAAGGAATACTAAATATTCTCCTGTACAATGAATGGTAAACTCATCTGCTGTTGCTTCATTAAGTGTTCCTTGCCACCAGTTGGTGAAGTCGCTTAGCGGATAAAACAATCCCTCTGCTTTTAATCCTTTAGCTCCAAAGTTGATGATAGAGACCTGCTGACCGGGATATGAAGCAAAACTTTGCGTATCACTCACTGGAATAAACGTCCCGTAATCAGTGACTGTCCGTACTTCCATACCACTTTTCATATACTCCATGAGCAGGCTGATGTTTCCTAATGTATGATCTTCCCGTTTGCCGGTAGCACCTACGATGGCGATTTTCCGTATCCCTTTACTTTGCAGATAATGGACAGCTTTGGTCTGATCATTCGTCTCCTGATCCGAAATTTGAAGGATAATAGAGGAAAAACGCTTTTTATATTCCGGCAGGAGCGAGTCTCCATCGCCTATAATCACGTCGGGAGTATGTCCGCGGGAAATATATTCATTGGCGGCCCCGTCGCAACAAACGACGAATTGGGCTTCTGCCAAAAGACGCAGGGGAAGTTCGTGCGCAGGATATTCGCCGTTGGCAAGTATGACGGCTTCGGGGATATAGTGTTCGTTTATCATTGTATGCTCATTAATTTTTTCCATTTGAAGTAGCCAAAGATAGCTATAATGGAGTAAAGTCCGTACAATGCGGAGGTGAAATAGAGATCTTTATAGATATAAAGTCCGCAACAGACGATGTCGACAAGAATCCAGGCAAACCATTGCTCGATGTATTTGCGTGCCAGCATCCACATTCCGACAATGCTCAACGCCGTTGTGAAACTGTCCAGCCACGGAACGTTACTGTCTGTGTATTCGATAAGTATCCGGGCGATGCCGACGAAAGACAAGATAAACACAAGGAATAGTGGCAGGTAACATTTCCACGGGGTATGTATAATGGGGAGGCTTTTCTTTTCCCCGTGTCCCCACATCCAGAAGAACCATCCGTAGATGGCAGCTATCAGATAGTAGATGTTGATGCCGAAGTCGGCATACAGCCCCGCATCGTAATAAACAAAGATATAAATGGCCGGCATGATGATGCCCGCCAGCCACAGATAGATACTGGCGCGATACTCCAGCCACAGGTAGATAATACCGATAAATGTACCGAATATCTCCAGATAATTCATTTCCATATTTGCTTATTTATTCGTTCTCTACGCCGGCATTACCCGGATCAGATTCTATGGGTATGTTCTCAGCCTGTCATGTTAGGGCACCCCTATTGCGTGAATCGGCGGTAAAATTACGAATTTAGCAGAAGGAAAACAAGGAATCATGTAAAAACAAGTCCTCCGTTGAAAAAACGAAGAGGAGATTTCAGCGGCATTTTTGCAATGCCGTGAAATCTCCTCTTCTCCTCATTTGTCGTGTATTATAAAATTTCTTTTTCTTTGGTCAATTGCTCTTCATATAGCGTGTTACCGATCGTATATTTGAGGCTGAACTTTTTGGCGGTTGTGTTGTAGGTACTTTCTCCTGAGTCAATGATTGCCGGTCCGTTTTCAGCATCCCATGCTTTGATAGAAACTTTCTTTACATCATTAGTGCCTTCCACTATCTGATCCGTGATGGTCAGTTCTATTGTACCCGTTTGGATATCAGCCTTCTCGTCGCTCTCGTTGTTCATGGCATAGAATAGTCTGACAGTGTTGACTCCGGTAGGCTTAATCGTTTTAGGCTTCTGAATCGTCTTCGGAGTTTCTCCTTCTAAGGTGGTATGCCCACTCATCTGGTAACTGCCCGAATATTCATTCTTTAATTTTAATAGAACCAGCATTTTATATCCGGATGTACTTACCGGATATCCTGTTGTACTTTCTATTTCGACGGGGATGACATATGACTGGTCAATTTTCAGACTTGCTGTTTTTATCAACACAGGAACTTCGGTGGAAATACCTTCAGCATGCTTGATTACCGTATTCTCCAAAGAAGGAATGGAATATAAATCAGTATCCAGTGATTTATAATATTTGTCCTCATTCAGAACGGTCCAGTATTTTTTATTGTAAATATCTACCAACTCTTCGTTGATCTTCATCTTTACGTTCACATCTCGGTCTAATGCTAATGTACCGGAACTGCTGACCGTGAAATAAGTTTTCACTTCTTCGTTACTGTAGCTTACTTCTGTGGTCCATACTCGGTTGTAAGCACCGATCAGGTAGATTTCTTTCTGATATTGTTCTTTTTCAAGCAGGTCTTTTTCACAAGAAGTGATGGAGAGTGTTAACAAAGAACAGACCACTATTTTGTATATTGATCTCATTATATGTTCAATTTTATATGATTAATAATCAGTTATATGATAGAAAGGGGAAAGTTACCAATCTCCGAATCCGTCCCATCCTGGATTTTGTTTCAGTTTGGCATTTTTATCCAATACGGCTCTCGGAATAGGATAGAAGTACATCTTCCTGTCAAAGCTGCGTAATGCATACTTATGAACTACATTGACAACAGTATAGAATTGGTCTCTTTCGGTTGTCTTCTTGGTAACGTCCATACCTTGTACCGGTTTGTTTTCTTCTGTTTCTGCTAGTCCCCAACGACGCAGGTCATGATATCTTCTTCCTTCGCACGCAAATTCGATCATACGTTCGCGGATGATTAACTGACGCGTCTTCACTTGATCGCTTGCATCGGCAAGGGTGATGCCCGGCAATCCGGCACGGTAACGAATCATGTTGAAGTAGTACATGATTTCCTCCGGATTATACAAAACATGATAAGTGGTGTTATCTGCCGCTTCCGTATATTCCGGTTCTCCTTTCAGTTCATTCAATGCTTCTACATAGTTCAACAGTATTTCCGCATATCTGAAGACAGGGAATGTTTTTGGTTTTATTTTAGCACCTGTATGACTAGTACAGTTATCCTCCGGATGGATATATTTCTTTAGAGTATATCCCGTTAAGTTATAGTCTTCGGGATTGGCAGCCTGTTTGGCACAGTTGCCATTCACGTAATATCCTGCTGTAAAGTTAGTCACGTTGGGAGCTTCGGTTCCTGTTACCGAAGTTGCGGGCCAGAAACATTCACAGAATCCGATAGATGCGTAGAAACGCGGTTCGCGGTCCAGATACATTTTGGCAACGGTTGGTCTCAGCTCATATCCTGTGGCGATGGTAGGTACAGTACCCGCTTCTTCATAATAATCAGGTTGTTGCACATAATCTTCTCCATCTTTCATGTAGTAGGCATCTATGAGTTTCTGAGTGATTCCTAAGCCGTTCCATCCTCCCAGTTTCAACGGGAAGGCGATTGAAATGATGTTGTTGTTCAAGGGAGTAGCATAAATAAGTTCAGGGTTTTTCACAGCCAGTGCTTCTCCATTGAACATGTCTATATACGAATGGTAAGGATCGATTCCTCCTACTCCTAACGGAAATTCCGCTTGTGACGCCTGAGAGGATGCATACGTGTTTTCATCGCTGGGTACAGTGTATAATGAGTAAATACCGCTATCGATAATTCTCTTGGAGGCAGCAGCTGATTTCGCCCATTTCACCGGGTCATATTGCTGGGCTATCATGTTTCGTCCGTCGGAAGTGGTCCAGTCGGCATAATATTGATTGCCGTTGTACCACTTGGAAGCTTGGTAAAGCCGGACACGTGACATGAGGGCGGCTGCCGCATATTTGGTAGGACGTTCGAACTGAGTGCTCGGGCGCGTCGGGTCCAGTAGACTGTAAGCTTCTTCGAGGTCTTTGCAGATATATTCCACACATTCATCGTACGTGTTACGTTCGAATGACAAGTTTTCAATGTTTTCATCTACCGACAGCGGCTCTTCGGGAAGGATGACTGCCGGTCCGTAAAGTTCCAACAGATAGAAATAGAAGGAAGCTCTCATGAAATGAGTCAAACCCATAATTTCACGTCTGTCCAATCCTTTCAGGTCTTTGCATTCATCGATGCGGGCAAAGATAGTGTTACACTTGCGGATTCCTTTGTAGTATTGTCCCCACATATTGTAGTAAGAATCGTTCTGCGTAATTTTGTCTGCATACAAGTATGTACCGGCATATTCGGCTTTCTGCCATGACAGAAGAACTTCATCCACTGCGGTCTCGTAAGGGCCGTAGGAACCGGAAAATAAGTTGCCTTGAGCGGGCATTAATGCCGCGGTTCCCCATACATAACGTTCCAGATAATCTTGTCTGGCAAAGATAGAGTCGAGTGGAGTCAGGTCGTTAAAGTATTCATCAACTGCCAGATAGTTACATGAACTCAGCATGAACGGGATGATTCCCAGTGTCGTGCATAGAATATGAAGGCTTTTCTTTAATATCTTTTTCATAATGTTTTTCAATTAGAACGTAGCTGTTAACTGTAAAGAGAAAGTACGCTGTAGCGGATATACGGCGCCATTTTTAGATGCCTGTCCCGGGTCCCATAGTTTGACTGAGTCCCAGACTGCCAGATTCTGTCCGACAAATTGCAGATTCATATCACTGATACCTACGGTCCTGAGTGCCTTATTTGTTCCGATACGATAGGAGATATCCAATGATTTCCAACGCAGGTAAGAACCATCTGCCAGCCAGAAAGTAGAAGCACGGTTATTGTTCTTATTCTCTCCGTAAGTCAGGCGCGGGAAACGTGCATTCGGGTTTTCTGTAGAAGGATCCCCTGAATACCATGCCGGTGTCCAACGATTCTTCGGGTCGTTTACGATGGATAGAATGTTGCCGACTTCTCCGCCTGAGAAGGGATAGAATCCGGAACCGCCGTATAAGAAGTTAACTTTGGCTGCTCCAGTGAATAAAGCACTGATAGTCCATCTCTTATATCTGTATTCCAATGCAAAACCATATTGGATTTGCGGTACATTGGAGTGTGCAATAGGAACAACATCATCATCGTCAATCTTTCCGTCAGCGTTCACGTCTTTATAGCGAATATCTCCGGGGCGTACTTCACCGTATGTCTGTTTCGGGCTTCGGTTGATTTCATCCTGACTTTGAAATAAGCCTAATGCAACCAAACCACGCATAACACCATAATTTACATCGCTATACGATTGGTAAGGGTAGCGCACTGCATCTTGGTCCCAGTGTACAACTTTGCTGACAGCGTAAGTCATGTTGGCACGCACCGTGAAAGAATTATCTTTGTCTATCTTCTGGTTCAGGTAAATGTTACCATCTACACCGCTACTACGCATACGTCCTACGTTTGTGTATGGGTTGGTCACGACGCCCACTTCCGAAGGCATCATCTTTCTTTCCTGGAAGATGTTATCACGGGTATCCTTGAAGATATCTACCGTTCCGCCTATTTTATCATTGAGAAATTGGAAGTCGATACCCAGGTTATATTTCTTGGCTACCTCCCAGTGCAGGTTGTTGGCCCCGATTTGTTTTTCTGTCAATCCATTGGAACCCCAACGACTGCCACCTCCAAAGTTAATCAAAGTCAAATATGGGAACCGACGTCCACCACCGATCTGATCGTTACCAACTTCACCATAAGAAGCTCTGATCTTCAGGAAATTGAGCCATCCTGCATGATTCTGCATAAATTCGTACTGAGTCGGAATCCATCCCAAGGCTATTGCAGGGAACAAACCGAATTGTTTACCCGGTTCAAAGTTTTCGGAACCGGTATATCCCACGTTTCCTTCTATCAGATAAGCATCTTTATAAGAATAAGTGGCTCTGGCAGATAATGCCTGGTAACGTTTAGGAATAGATGAGATTTCATCATTTGCTTCGGTCGTTTCGGTGCTTTGCATATAGTAATGTATCAAACCGGTTACACGATGTTCCTGATTGAAAAGTCTTTCATAGGCAAGTTGCGATTCGAAGTAATATCTACGGTCACTGGCCGCACTCTTGGCGAATTGAATGTTGCTGGCTGATACTGTACGTTGTGTCATTAATGAACCGTCATTGTAACGGCCAAAGGCCTTGTATAGGTCCGGCATTTTGGAGCGGACTACGTTGTGTATATTGTTATTGTTATACGAGAACATTCCTCTGGCAGTCAAACCCTTAATCCATTTCCCGAAGTCTTGACGTAAGGTGAAATTGATGTTCATAGTGGTCCGGTTTCCCTTTTTAAATCCGGTATGGTTCAACAATATATATGGTGAGATTTGTTCTCCGTTTTTACCATAAGCAGGAAGCATTCCATTGGAATAACGTAAAGGCACCGTCAGGGGAGTCAGATAGGCTTGTGCGGCCCAGAGTGCGTCATTGTTAGTTCCGAATCCCGGTGCTCTGTCTTCTACAATAGCTCCGTCCATAGCCAATCCCATGATCGTCGATGAAGTTAGGTTCATGTCTACCTTTGCGCGGAAATTATATTTAGCCCATTTGACATTCGTGTTGTATTTGTTAACTTTGTCTTGCTTGAAGATAGCATCTTTGAATGTACCTCCTACACTGACAAAATATCTGGCAACTTTTCCACCACCGGATACATTTAAATAGTGCTGATGATTAATAGTTACATCTTTCAGTATCTCTTTTTGCCAGTTAACGTTTGGATATAAGTCATTGTCCAGTCCTGCTTTAATAATCTCCAGTTCTGTCGGGCTATAAAGAGGGTCCATATTGCTTACCACTCGGGCTTCGTTTGCCAAGCTGGCATAATCGTATGCTTCCAGATATTCGGGCATGCGGGGGGAATAAGAGAGAGTCATACTGCTCTTCCAGGTTACCTTGGTGCGACCTTCCTGACCGGAACGGGTCGTTACCAAAACAACGCCATTTGCACCACGTACACCATAAACGGCTGTTGCCGAAGCATCTTTCAAGATAGAGAAGCTCTCAATATCCGACGGGTCGAGGTCGTTGAGGTTTCCTTCAATACCGTCAATCAAAACCAGCGCAGACTGGTTGGCACCAAATGTGCTGATACCGCGAATCCAGAACTCAGAAACATCCTGCCCCGGTTCGCCGCTTCGGTCAACGGCTATAATACCGGGAACCACACCTCCCAGCATATTGGCTACGGAAGTTGACGGAGCACTGATGGCAGCCGGATTGACACTGGTGACAGCACCTACCACGCTGACTTTACGTTGTGTTCCCATACCTACAACAACTACTTCGTCCAATGATTCTGAGTCGGGCTCCAGAGATATACGCATCTTCTTATCGGTTTGAGTAACCAGTATTTCCTTGCTTTTATATCCCATAAATGAAACAATCAGTGTTGTTTTTGGAGCTAATGATTTCATACTGAAGTTACCATCCATATCTGTTATAGTTCCGGTTTTTTCTTTCCCTTTAACAGATATGTTTGCACCCGGGAGCGGATCACCATGTTCATCTAACACGATTCCGGCAATTTGAATTGGTTCTTGTTGGGCCCATATCCCTTGTGTTGCATTTCCTGCCAATAGCAGAAAGAAACACAGGGTTAATTTAAAATATAGTGTTTTCATTTCTATTCCTTATTAATTATTCAATAGCAAGTTTTCTGATGCAGTGGTTATTTTGATCTGCAATGTAAAGAAATTCATTTTTGTCCAAATAGACACCCCAAGGCTGATTGAATTGGGCTTCCAAAGGGTCTCCATCTTTGTATCCTGCAGCTCCGCTACCTGCTATCGTGGTTACGACGTTCAATTTGGTGTCAACTTTGCGTATTCGGTTATTACCAACATCGGCTATGTATAAGTTCCCTTCTTTATCAATAGCAATTCCACGTGGTTCTTTAAACTGTGCTTCTTGCACATCTCCGTCCCGGAAGCCTGCGCCTGCACCGGGGATATATTCATCGATGTCCCCATCTAGGGCTGGCCAACCGTCCGCATCGCGTGTGAGCTTAAAGCGATAAACTGCACTTTTACTATGCAACACACAGTAAACATACTTATCAACCGGATTGTAAGCACATAATCCATTGGAACCTGTATTATAGAGTGTACCGATTCGTTTTGCTTTGTTGGGATTTAATGTTCTTCTATTTTTATCGAAAGGTTGTGTCCACAATTGCCCTGTATTTTGGCGGTATATCACAAAAGTAGAATCTACGGGGTCGAGAACAACACTATGCATCCATCCTCCGTTGGCTAAAAGCTGTCCCATTTTATCAGCCACCCAGCTCACATTAGCATCGAATAAGAAACAACCGAAGTTGGCATTATCGCATGGACCAAATAGTTGTTTCTTTTCTTTATCAATAAATAAAGGTTGGTCGATTACCATGCCATCTAGTAAAGTGATCGTTTTATTTTGTTCGATGGATGATAAACGCGTTCTTCCATCAGAGTCGAATATGAATACATTGTCATCATTATCTACAGCTACATACCTTGGAGTATTGAATGTGGTCTCGCCGAGAGTTCCGTCTTTATTGCCACCTTCTTTGGCTTTTCCTACTACTGTAGATACGGAAGAAGTTACAATATATTTGAAGGTTTTTTCAGCATTGCTGAGTTCAGCTTCTTTTCCGGCAATCTCCACCCGTACATGGCTTTCCCCTCCGGCTTGCTTGGGCACTTGGGCATAAATAACATCAGGCTTGACACCTAAAACCAATGCCTCCCGCTCATTACCTACTTCATCCTTGAAGTAAACTTTCACTTGGCTTTTGTCTTCTCCGAAATTGGAACCTTTAACAATGAATTTGGTTCGTATGCCACCGGAATCGGGCATAAACTCTGTAAACTTGACTGGTTGATTAGGATCGAAAGCTGTGCTTTTCTTGTCTTCATTACAACCTACTATTAGTAGCAGGAAGCCGAAAACCATCCAGATTAGATTAAATGATTTACGCATGTTTTTCTATAAGATTTTATTAGTTTGAAAAAAGGTCTTTTAGGCTTTCTATTTAAATAAGGTTTAATAGATTCTAATTGATTTCAATTTGACTTAAGGGCTTTTGGCTTTTTCTCTCATGTGATTAATTGTTTTAAATATTACAGATTCAAAGGTGTAAATGGCTATATATAATTGTGAAGCACACTTTCCGTTCGGTTTTCAGGATACAAACTTAGGGTATTTCAAGGAATCAGGAGCATATGCTTTTATTCATCCATGTATATCTTTTCATTCAAAATTGCTTTTTTTATCATTTGCTTCGCCTTTCTGTTATAATATTGATTATTTTTGTGACACTTAAACTAATATGAATATATAATGAAGCGAACCGTTCGATATACCGTTCTTGTTTTGATTGCTATTATAAATTCTTTAGTTATTACTACTTCTCTCTATGCTGTTCTGCCTTATAATGAACTACATCAGTTGAATATGAGTAATGGCTTGGTAGATAACATCATTACTTGTATCTATCAGGATCAAGATCGTTTTATGTGGTTTGGATCCACTAATGGGCTGAGTCGATATGACGGGAAGCAGATTCGCAATTTTAGTGTAGACAATGCGAGGATGTATGTTTCCGATATAAAAGAGACTTCTGATGATAAATTGTGGGTAATAACTAATGAGTATTTATATTGTTTTGATCGACGGAAAGAGAAATTTGTTCTTCCGTCTTTTCAGGATGGGAAAAAGGCCATTTCTGTAAGTGCTATGGAAATAACAGGGGATTCACTTTTTTGGATAGTGAAAGGCGGACAATTGCAATGCTTGAAACGACATTATAAATTAGTGAAAGGTGACTTACAAATAGAGATGACTGTCGAAGCAGGCTATCCGTTTTTTTTAGATGAGGGGGAATCTTTTTCGAATTTATGTGCTTCACAAGACGGGCATTTCTTGTATTTGGTTACCGATAAGGGAAATTTGTTGTTCTTTGATAAGATTGCAGGTAAAGTGGTCCGGAAGTTCAAATACTCTATTAATCCTAGTGCTAATGCTACTACTATCATGAGTGAAGGGGAATATATTTGGGTTTCTTCTATAGTGGGTGGAGTAACTCGTCTGCATATTCCCACGGGAAAATCTGATTATTATCAGTATAATGAGGATGCCAGGTTGTCTTCTTTATCACATTCAGATGCGTATGGGGTGGTTGCGTTGGATAATGATTCTTACATTGCAGTAACCTGGAATGGATATACTCTGTTAGCTCCTGAAGAAAATGATCCTTCTAAGTTGTCGGCAACGCCTTATACGAATACCTCATTTTTGCAGTACCGGAATGTAGAGACAAGAATGATTTCTGTTTATTATGATAAAGAGGGAATACTATGGATCGGAACTAGAGGAGGAGGGATTGTCTATTTTGATTTTAGACAGCATTCTTATATGCAATATCACAGCAAAAAACATAATGAAATCTCTGCTCAGGTGGCTGACAAAGATGGTCGAATTTGGTTGGGCACTTACCATGAAGGAATTATGCGTAGTGACCAGCCTTATGCTAAATCGCGACCGCTGAACTTTTCTCCTGTGGGCAATCAAAAAGAAGTCCCGGTGTTTTGTGCAACCAAAGATTCATGTTCTAATTTATGGTTTGGAAATGCTTCCGGAAATTTGATTTGTTATGACTGGAGTTCCGATTCTTTCCATATATATCCGCTCAATCATTTAGGGAAAAAGGTAAACTCCTATATAGTGGCCTTAATGATTGACTCCCGTTATCGGTTTTGGGTATGCACTTCTGCCGGATTGTACTTCTTTGATCATCAGACAGGTCATTTTGAATTATTCTCATTGCGTGAAGCCTTGAAAGAAGATGCAGAGCCATGGGTCACTGCTATTTGTGAAGATAAACAGCGGAATATCTGGATAGGGACAGCAAAAGGTATTGTACGATTATCACAGGTAAATGTTCGTCCATTAAAGATGGTTCATGGATATGAAGAAAAAGAAAATATAGGAGCTCGTGTAGTTAGTGCTTTACTGACTGGTACTGACGGAACTGTATATGTGGGTTATAAAAATGGATTTGGAATCATTCCTGTGGGCGAAGATAGGATAACGTCTTTTTATACAGTAAAAGATGGACTTTGTAATGATTGTATAGATTGTATAGTGGAAGATGAGAAGAAGCGTATTTGGTTGGGGAGTATATCCGGTATCTCAAGATATAGCCGACAGCAACATGTTTTCTACAACTATTATATTTCTAGTAGCAATAAATCTGTGATGTTGTTTAAGAATACTTTATTTTGGGGAAACAATAAGAGCTTAACTTATTTTGAACCGGAAATACTGACATCTGCCACCATTGCCAGCAAAACTCTTTTAACCGGATTAGAAGTCGATAATAAGCCAATTAATATAGGTGAGAAGATAAAAGGGCAAGTTGTTTTGGACTCAAACATTGCATCAATTGACCATTTGGAACTGGTCAATGCAAACCGTGATTTCTCTCTCCTTTTCAATAATCTGGCTTTTTCGAAGGATCTGCAAAAATATAGCTATCGGTTATATCCATATCAAAAAGATTGGATTGTTTCTGAAGCGGGTAAGGTCTCGTTTACCAACTTGTCTGCCGGTTATTATATTTTTGAAGTCAAAACATTGTTCCCTAATAATACGGAAGGAGACGTTACTGCATTGCCGATAACAATCCTTCCACATTGGAGCCAGACCGTTTGGTTTCGTTTGCTTTTGATTTTCTCGGTTTTATTTTTGGTTGGTTATATTTTCTATAGTTTGTTGCGGCGGCAGCGTCGTTTCAAAAAAATGATTCAATTGAAACATGAACTGACGATTGCAAATTTGGAGAGAAACGCAGAACGGCATATACGGGAAGAACGTGAGAATTTTTTTATGAATGCTGCTCATGAGTTAAGAACTCCTCTTACTTTGATACTCGCTCCTATACATGATATAATGAAGTCCATTACCCCATCGGATAATTGGTTTGATTCATTTAGCAGATTGCACAAGAATTGTCTTTCTCTACAGACACTGGTTGATCGTCTGCTATATGTACAGAAGATAGAGGGAGGCATGATAAAACTTCATTTGTCAGAATCGGATATAAAGGAGATTGTTAGTCGGGTGGCTAATCCTTTTCTGCAAATGGCTATGGTCAAGAAGCGGGAATTTTTGGTCCAGGTGGATACAGTGCCTTTGTATTTATGGGTGGATGTGGCGAAAATAGAATCAGCTGTTCAAAATTTGTTATCAAATGCCTTTAAATACACTTCTCAGAATGGACGTATTGAACTGGCTGTGTCAGAGGCGGACAAACAAGATCGGTGAGCTGTATTCCGACAAGCTGAAAGGCTGGTGGGAGAAATT
>OGZC01001460.1_pt1 | contig 12627 bp, 12 predicted proteins | sample 1576751 | NCBI WGS metagenome assembly OGZC01 (sample SAMEA3541486, study PRJEB24748) | human gut metagenome | biome: human gut; feature: human-associated habitat; material: faeces | place: China | collected 2012
CCTATCTCGCTGCCGTCCTCTCCGATTTTCTTGCATCGGCATTCGAGCACATAGCGCGAGCCCACCCCCGTCGTACAGCCCGACGAGGACACATCGCTGCGTCCGGCGCCCAAAATCTTCAAAAACGACTGCCTGATCGACTGGACTCAATCCGGAAAACGCATCATCGATTTCATTCGCGGGCTGTCGCCCTATCCGGCAGCCTGGACCCGGCTGCTGCGAGAGGAACAGGAGGCGAATTCGGCCAAGATTTTCGAAGCGCGCTTCGAAGCCGGTGGTCCGGAAGCTCCATGCGGCACGATCGACACCGACAACCGCAAATACCTGCGGATCCGATGTGCGGACGGTTGGATCGACGTCCTCTCGCTGCAATTATCCGGCAAGAAACGCATGGCAGCGCAAGAGCTGCTGCTCGGATTCCGCGATGCAAACTCCTACGTCTGTCGATAAAACGCCATCTGCAATCAGAATAACGAGGAAATCCGAAGAGGATTTTTAGACAGGAAGCATCAAAGCCCGGTCGAACGCCCGGCAACAAAGCAATGAATAAACCGAAACGATAAATAAAAATAAGCCGTAAAAATCGCATAATGCTCAATCGGTTTACTATATTTGTAATCGGAACATAAAACCATTTTGCCTATGAGAAAATAACAGCACTTCTATTCTTCAGTACAATATGTCATGCCGTCCGATATAGGATACGGGTATGACAATACATATAAAAAGCGTTAGCTTTATTTCTTGCTTTCTGAAACTTCGCAACTTTCAAAAGTAACCAAGAGTAAAGTGTAAACGCTCACGTCCAACGTGGGCTTTACTCATTATTTGGTTACAAGGTATTGCGAAGACCTCAGAAAGCAAATAAAAAGTTTAGCCTGCGTTTTTTATATACCTGTCAAACAATACCATTCATTATTCAACTCAAAAGAAAATTTCCTATGAAACAAATTTTATTACTGATATTGCTTACGGCAAGCAATGATATCTTAGCGCAGGAGCGAATAGATACACTCTACTACAACCGTTCAGGATCAGTCGTGCCGAGTCCGGCTTTTGCCGAATATTATCGGATAGCGCTTTATCCTGCGGATTCGGCGGGATCCAAAATGTTCAGGGATTTTTATATTTCGGGAGAATTACGGACAGAAGGGCATTTTCAGACAATCGATACGCTCGATGACCGCCGGACAGTGTTTGACGGAAAGATCGTTTCCTACTTCAAGAATGGTCGCATATCGGAAAAATCATATTATTCGGGCGGACTATTGGAGGGGGAATATCTGCAGTACGACGAGAATGGAATGTTAAAAACGCGTGCATCATATGCCAGAGGCGAGTTGTCCGGAACATACGAAACATACGGCGAAGACGGCTCTTACCTAAAGATGGAATATCAGGTAGGAAAGCCGATTCACGATTATTATTTGCTGGCGGACGGCGAAGGGCACTCATTCAAGGTCCGTATTGCGGACGATATGACGATATGGGAATCACCGGACATAACGGAACGATTGGTCGATTACCGGGACGGTGTGCCCTGGGAAGTCTATTTCAAAAACGGATTGACAATCGCGCTGACGGATGCCATTGTCCGGGATTACGGTAAGTGGCACCGGGTCAATGTGGTTATCTCCAATAATTCACTGACACCGATCGAGTTCAATCCGGAGACCGATATAATAGCCTATTCCGTAGACAAACACGATGTCGCCACCGATTTGCAAGTATGGTCTTACAACAGCTATCTGAAGAAAGTGAATCGTTCGCAGACTTGGTCTGTTGTTTTGAAAGGTGTCAGCGAGGGATTGGCTTCTGCCGATGCAGGCTATTCGACCTCCACAACGACCGGTTACGGCAGCTACGGTGGTTACAACAATTACGGCGGCCATTTCTCTTATACGGCTACGACCACAACTTATAATGCCGCCGATGCCTATTTAGCCCGCTTGGCTTCTCAACAGCGGTTCGCCGATTTCTGTCAGGCTTTGCAGGAGTCAAGACAGGTCATAGAGCAGGATTATTTGAAGAAAACCACGATATATCCCGGAGAATCCATATCCGGATTTGTTCATATAGCATGGACTAAGGGAGAGCGTGTCGTATTCGTTATCCTAATTGAAGGTATCGAATACATTTATGAGTGGGGCTTCGACAGGAAGAATGTTTTTTTATTGAATAACACGGTGTTAAAATCAGTGAAGGTCGGGTAGCATTTACACGGCTCTACTATTTTGTTTTGTAGTCTCCTTCGCAGAATATTACATAAAGAAGAATTTGTAAAATACGTACAATTTCAAGATGATTTCTATCTCGAAAGAGAGAAATATCGCAATGTTCCGTTCCCAATGTTTGTTTTTTGTGTTTTCGAAGGGTTAAATTTTGAACGATTCACAGCAAGGGGATTCGATCTCTTTTTCCGACTGTTCGAGGACAGGCTCCCTCCGGGCCGGATTTCGAGCGATACAAAACACTCCAAAAACACCGGCTCGATCGGGAAGCGGATTATGCCTCTTTTCCCTCTTCCGCCGCGACCGATTGCGCCAGCTCCGAAAGAATACGGACATGCACCCGCTCGTCGGAAACAATCTTATTGAGAAGCTGGATAGCTACTGTGGCCGACTGTGTCAGCTTTTCGGGATTGTTTTTTCGGATACGCTCGATCAACTGCTGATAGGCGGCAATCGTATCTTTTTCGGCCTGGATATTGACCCGAATGGCCTCGGCAGCCGATTCATATTCGACCGTAACCGCCGAACTCGAATACTTCGGAGTATTCACGCGCCCACCCAGTTGTCCGATAAAATCGCCCAAACGGTCGAAATGCTTCATTTCGACGAAAGCGATCCCCAGGAATGTTTCGCCAATGTTTTCGAAGAGCATCCGCTGTTGGGTGTATTGAATGATAGCCGTCAGTTCCGAGGTGGGAATGGCGCCGTAGTAGGCGTCATAGAACCACTCGGGTTCCACGCCGTCGTTCGGCCGAGCCTTCTCCGCTTCGGGATAATCCAACGTATTATCGACGAAACGCATCGATTCGATCATCGCATTGGCCATCGTTTCTACATTATCGAGCGCAGCCGGATTGTGTTTTATGAACTCTTTCATCGCTTGTTTAATTTATGGTAATCATATCTTCCGAAATCTCTTTTCGGATTTTCGAATCCGACGGTCGTACCGTTTGCAGCCTATGATTACACGGGGCACGTCCGCATAGGAAATCAAGCCGTACATCGGTCGTCGAACCCGAAAAATCCGGATGTCGAAACCCCGAAGATGCGATCACCCGATTTATCACTACTTACCCATCAGAACCTCGTCGATAATTCGCTTCAGGTCGCTCTTCGGGCGACCGCCGGTCATCATCTGCGGCATCCCGCTCAGCGGGATGAACAGCAGGGTAGGCACCGACCGTACGCCGAACACCGCAGCGAGTTCCTGTTCCCGGTCGATATCGACCTTATAAAAATCGATCCGGTCCTTATATTGGTAATCGGCCGCCAGCTCGTCGAGCACAGGGGCCAATGCCTTGCAAGGACCGCACCAGGTCGCGAAAAAATCGATCACGGCGGGACGCTCACCCAGGAATTTCCATTCGCCCTTCGATTTTTCGATATCGGCGACCTTGGTCGTGAACTCCTGTTTATTCAGTTGTTTTACAGTTTCCATAGTATTGCTTGTTTAATGTTTTATAACCCAGCGCAAACATAGTGCCGCAAGCGATAAAAAAAGTGTCCGGCCTTCGCAAGCCGGACACTCAGAAAAAATCATCGGACGATTAACGCACCTTGCGAATAATCTCCGCACCGTGATTGATAGCCTTCTCATTCTCAGGCAGCATCTTCCAGGCACGCTCCGGAAGGGACTTCTTCAGTCCGATCATCACGTTCTCCAGTTTGACAACGGGGCAAACTTTCAGATAACCGCCCAAAATCATCGTATTGAACAGCTTAGCCTGACCCAAACGGGCCGACTCCGCCGTAGCGTCGATCGTATAGATGTTGATATCCGTGCGGCTCGGGTGACGCGTGATACCGTTGGTATCGTAGATCAGCGTACCGCCCGGACGAACCATCGACTCAAACTTATCCATCGACTGTTGGTTCAGTACGATAGCCGTATCGAATTCGTGAGCGATCGGCGACGAGATACGTTTGTCCGAAAGAATCACCGTAACGTTAGCCGTACCGCCACGCATCTCAGGGCCGTAAGAGGGCATCCAGGTAACCTCGTAATCCTGCATAACGCCCGAGTAAGCCAGAATCTTACCCATCGAGAGGACACCCTGTCCACCGAAGCCTGCAATAATTAAAGTCTCTTTCATATTCTTGTCCTCTTACTTCTTGGTTAAGTCCTTGATATCACCCAACTGATAGAAGGGCAGCATGTTCTCTTCGAGCCACTTGTTAGCAGCTACCGGCGACATCTTCCAACCGCTGTTGCAGGTCGAAACGACCTCCACGAGCGAGAAGCCGTTACCGGCCATTGCATTCTCGAATGCCTTGCGAATCGCTTTCTTGGTCTGGCGGACATGAGCCGGATTATATACGCTCTGACGCGTAATATAGGTCACACCGTCCAGATGAGCCATCATCTCGGCGATCTTATAAGGATAACCGTTCAACCGGGGATCACGGCCGTAAGGAGTCGTCGCGGTCTTCATACCCAGCAGGGTAGTCGGAGCCATCTGACCGCCGGTCATACCGTAAATCGCATTGTTAATATAAATCGCTACGATGTTCTCGCCTCGAGCAGCCGCATGAATCGTCTCACCCGTACCGATAGCCGACATATCGCCGTCACCCTGATAGGTGAAGACCAAACTGTCCGGATGCAGGCGCTTTGCCGCAGTAGCTACGGCACAAGCACGGCCGTGAGCCGCCTGAATCCAATCCACATCGATATAATTATACGCGAAAACCGAACAACCGACAGGCGAAACAGCAATCGTTTTTCCTTCCATGCCCATCTCATCGATCACCTCGGCAACCAATTTATGAATCGTACCGTGACTGCAACCCGGGCAGTAGTGCATCACGTTCTCCGTGATCAACTTAGGCTTGGCATACACCAGGTTCTCCTGTTTGATTTCTACTACTTCTGCCATATTCTTACTTTTTATTAATCAGTTTTTCTTTGAGTGCAACCAGCACCTCGTCCGGTGAGAACATCATACCGCCCTGACGACCGTAGTGCTCTACGGGAGCTGCACCGTTTACAGCAAGTTTCACGTCCTGCACCATCTGACCGGCATTGAGTTCAGCGCTCAAGAAGCCCTTCACACCGCGCTTAGCCAGGTCGGCGATCGCTTTGGTCGGGAAAGGATAGAGCGTGATGGGACGCAGCAAGCCGACTTTGATACCTTCGGCACGCGCCATCTCCACCGTCGCCGAGCAGATACGCGCCGACGAACCGAACGCTACGATCACGTAATCCGCATCGTCGCAGTCGATAGCCTCGTAACGCACCTCATTCTCCTCCATCGCCTTGTATTTGGCCTGCAAGCGCTGGTTGATCTTCTCCATCACCTCCGACTTCAACTCCAGCGAAGTGATGATGTTGCGATCCTTGCGGGCACCTTTGCCGCAAGTAGCCCAATCCTTGCACTCTTCGGCGATCTCTGCGTCGGTTTTGCGGGGACGCTGCGGAGCCAGCACGACTTTCTCCATCATCTGACCGATCGCACCGTCGGCGAGGATCATCGCCGGGTTGCGGTATTTGAATGCCAGGTCGAAAGCCAGACCCACGAAATCGTGCATTTCCTGAACCGAGTTCGGAGCAAGTACGATCAAGTGGAAGTCACCGTGCGCACCGCCCTTGCAAGCCTGGAAATAGTCGCCCTGCGAAGGCTGGATCGTACCCAGACCCGGGCCGCCGCGCTGACAGTTCACAACCACGCAAGGCAGTTCGGCACCTGCCAGATAGCTCAGACCCTCGCTCATTAGACTGACACCGGGGCTTGAAGACGAAGTCATCACCCGCTTACCGGTCGATGCACCGCCGTAAACCATGTTTATGGACGAAACCTCCGACTCGGCCTGCAGTACGACCATACCGGTCGTCTCCCAGGGTTTCTCCTCCATCAACGTCTCCATTACCTCCGACTGCGGCGTGATAGGGTAGCCGAAGTAGCCGTCGCAACCGTAGCGAATCGCTGCATGAGCGATCACTTCGTTGCCTTTCATCAATTTTACTTCTTTCTCTGCCATAGTTTATTCAAATTTTTGACGATAAACCGTGATGCAACTGTCCGGACAGATAATCGCGCAGGACGCACATCCTGTGCAGGCATCCGGATTAGCCATCTGAGCCACGGGGTAACCTTTGCTGTTTACCTCGGCCGATAAATGCAGCACATCGCAGGGACACGAAGCCACGCAGACTCCGCAACCCTTGCAGCGCTCCTTATCGACGAGGATTGTTCCTTTAATTTTTGCCATAAGACATCCATTTATTATAAGTTGCTTACAAATGTAAGCATTTTTTACGGTTTGAGATAACATTTCGTAATAAAATTTCACCTAACGCTTAAAATATATTCAAAAACATTCTGTTTCGGACAGATAACACACCGCCACGCAGCAAACAAACCGGGCGGAAAATTTCTTTTTCAAGGAATTTATACCTAAATTTATTGTGAAGTATTAACCTTAAAATCCTCAATGCGTATGAAAGACAACTAATTTTCCTCGTTTTTCGACCCGGTACTCAAGTATATCGACACCGGTAAGTTTTTCCGCGAACCCTTCCGCTGGCTGTATGCGATCCTGGCGATCCTCAACCTGCTGACACCCATCATACTGCTGGTAATGGCCATTAACAACGACCTGTTTCGGTACGGCGGAGGCCGGATGATCGCCGCGTTTATTCTGGTCTGGCTCGTGATCGCCTTCGTTTCCTGGCTCGGCTTCCAGATCTGGTGGAACCGCCGCGAAAAAGTATATGCAGCTGCGACAGCGCATGACGATTTCGTCGCCATTCCCGTATTCTCGCACTTCATCCAGACTTTCGGGGAATGGGCGGGTATGTTCGTCGGTATCGGCGGAGCACTGCTCACCCTGATCGCCGCAATATTCCTGAACGGCGACGCCTCCATGCTTCGCATGATGGGTACGGGAGCATTCTTCGGCAGCGGTTCGCTCATTTACATCGTCCTCAATCCGATCTACGGCTTCATAATCGTCGTGGTGACTCGCGCAGCAGCCGAAACGTTCCGTGCATTGGCAGCTATCGCCAACAACACAAAAAAAGCTGATCGCGCTCTGCTGCGAGGGCGGTACTTTCCACCGCCCGCACCATTTTCGACGGTCGCAACACCAAATCCGACGGTCGCATATTCGTAGCTCGCAGTTGCATCTGCAATTCCGAACTGACCCTAAAGAACTAGGGACGCGACGCTCCCGGTGAAATACAGGAAAGCATATAATTACAAAAGAGAAAGGAGAATCTGTTCAAGATTCTCCTTTCTCTTTTGAATCCCTTACGGGACACTATTTCTCCTCGAAAGTATGGATCACCACCCCCGAACGGAGTTTCGGCTCGAACCAGGTGGTCTTCGGAGGCATGATGTTGCCCGTATCGGCAATGTCGATGAGCTGCTGCATGGAAACAGGGTAGAGTGCGAAAGCCGCCTTCATCTCGCCGCTATCGACACGCTTCTTCAACTCTTCCAGGCCGCGAATACCGCCGACGAAATCGATCCGTTTCGACGTCCGCAGATCCTTGATGTCGAGCAACTGGTCGAGTACCAGGTTCGACAGCACGGTTACGTCCAGCACTCCGATCGGATCGTTGTCATCGTACGTACCCGGCTTCGCCGTGAGGCTATACCACTGACCGTCGAGGTAGAGCGAAAAGTTGTGCAACTTCGAAGGGTGGTAGATCTCCTTGCCCTTGGGTTCCACGGTGAAATTCTTCTCCAGCGCCTTGAGGAACTGCTCGGTAGTCATCCCGTTCAGGTCTTTCACCACGCGGTTGTAGTCGATGATGCGAAGCTGGCTCGCAGGGAACGTAACGGCCAGGAAATAGCAGTATTCCTCGTTGCCGGTATGGTTGGGGTTGCTCTCCTGACGCTTCTTGCCCACACGGGCAGCGGCAGCGGTACGATGGTGTCCGTCAGCCACGTACAGAGCGGGAATACCTGCGAAAATCTCGGTGATACGGTCGTTGATCTTCTTGTCGCGGATCACCCAGAAATGGTGGCCGAAGCCTTCGGGAGCGGCCGTGAAATCGTAATCGGCCTTGTTGTTCTTCACGTAGTCGGCAACGATCTTGTTGATCTCGTCGTTGTCGGGATACGCGAAGAATACCGGCTCGAGGTTGGCCTGCTGAAGCTCGACGTGCTTCATGCGGTCCTCCTCTTTCTCGATGCGGGTCAGCTCGTGTTTCTTGATCTTGCCCGACCAGTAGTCCTCATAGTAGCAGCACATGGCCAGACCGTACTGGGTACGGCCATTCATCGTCTGGGCATAAATATAATAGTGCTCTTCGCCATCCTGCACCAGCCACTTGTTGTCGCGCCACTTCTTGAAGTTCTCGACCGCTTTCTTATACACCTTTTCGTCATGCTCGTCGGCAATCGGATCGAAGTCGATTTCCGGCTTGATGATGTGGAGCAGCGAGCGCTCGGTAGCCTCAGCCTTGGCCTCCTGCGAGTTCAGCACGTCGTAAGGACGCGACGAAACCTCGGCAGCCAGCTCCTTCGGAGGACGGATACCTGCGAACGGTTTGATTTTTACCATAATATTCTCTCTTTATCGTTTGAAAATAAGGGGATATTTTTATTATTTGTTCACCTGGAAGCGGGTATTGCCGGTCTTGAAGAAATCGACGATCTGGTTTGCAGCGGCCAAACCTGCGTTGATGTTCGCCTCCGCAGTTTCAGCACCCATCTTCTTGGGAGTAGCGAAGAAGCGCTTACCGAATTTCTCACTCATCTCGGCGGCAGCCTCGGGAGCGATGTCGGTGATATATTTCAGATCTTCGCGCTCGGTCATCGCCTGGATCACCCCTGCCTCGTCGATCACCTCCTTGCGGGCGGTATTCACCAAGGTAGCGCCTTTGGGCATCGAAGTCATCAGCTTGTGGCCGATTGATTTCTTGGTTTGCTCGGTAGCGGGAATATGCAGCGACAGGTAGTCGGCCTGTGCATAAAGCTCCTCGATGCTGTCCACCTTCTTCACGCCGTCAGCCTCGAATACCTTTGCATCGGTGATGAAAGGATCGAAAGCGATCACATTCATACCCAGCGCCTTGCCCTTACGACCGACGAGCTTGCCGACGTTGCCGTAAGCATGGATCGCCAGCGTCTTGCCTTTCAGCTCGCTGCCGGTACCCGGTGTGAACTGGTTGCGGGCCATGAAGACCATCATACCGAGCGCCAGTTCAGCCACGGCGTTCGAATTCTGACCCGGAGTATTCATCACCACGATACCTTTAGCCGTTGCGGCAGCCAAGTCCACATTGTCGTAACCGGCACCCGCACGAACGACGATCTTGAGATTCTTGGCAGCTTCGATCACCTCGGCAGTCACTTTATCGCTGCGGATAATCAGGGCGTTGGCATCGGCAACGGCTGCGAGCAGCTGGGCCTTGTCCGTATATTTCTCCAGAAGGGCTACTTCGTAACCGGCATCCGTAATGATCTTCTTAATTCCATCAACAGCCTTCTTTGCGAAAGGCTTCTCGGTTGCAATTAAAACTTTCATATCGTTGAATTTTATTTTTCGCTCCCCATGCCCGGCAGGGGAGGTAGTCCCATCCTCTTTCCGTTCATCGAAAACGTCCATTAATGTATAAAAATCTATGGCGCCGTCCTCCTTACGTTTCGGCGTAAAAGTAAAGAACTGCGCCATAGATCAAATCCGGTTAATTATTTCTTGTGGTTCTTCTCGAACTCCTGCATGCAGGCAACCAGCGCATCCACGCTCTCCTGCGGACATGCGTTGTAGATCGAAGCGCGGAAACCGCCCACCGAACGGTGACCCTTGATGCCGACCATGCCCTTCTCCTTGGCGAAAGCCATGAATTCAGCCTCCAGATCCTCGTGGCCCGGAGCCATCACGAAGCAGACGTTCATCATGGAACGGTCTTCCTTCACGGCCGTACCGACGAACATCGAGTTGCGGTCGATCTCGTTGTACAGCGTCTCGGCCTTCTTCTTGTTGATCTTATACATGGCCTCGACACCGCCCTGTGCCTTCACCCACTTCAGGGTTTCGTGCATTACGAAAATCGGGAGTACGGGAGGCGTGTTGAACATCGAGTGGTTGCGAGCCTCTTCGGGATAGTGCGTAGCGTAATTGACCATCGTCTGCAACGGACGCTCCGAGCTGCCGATCAGATCCTTGCGGATGATGACGAACGTCACGCCGGCAGGACCTACGTTCTTCTGCGCACCGCCGTAGATCATACCGTACTTCTTCACATCGACCGGACGGCTCATGATATCCGACGACATATCGGCAACGAGCGTGATAGGAGAATCGATATCCTCGTGGATCTCCGTACCGTAGATGGTGTTGTTGGTCGTAATGTGGAAATAATCCGCATCGGTCGGGATTTTGTAACCTTTCGGAATATAGGTATAGTTCTTATCCTCGGAAGAAGCGACGATCTCCACTTCGCCGTAGAACTTAGCCTCCTTAGCAGCCTTCTTCGCCCAAACACCGGTCTGGAGGTAGGCAGCTTTCTTTTTCAGCAGGTTCGCCGGAACCTCGAAGAACTGAGTCGAAGCACCGCCGCCCAGGAACATTACGGCATAGTCGTCGGGAATGTTCAGCAGGTCGCGCCACAACTGCTCGGTTTCGGCCATGATACGCTCCCAACCCGGAGTACGGTGAGAAATCTCCAGCAGGCCGATGCCTGTGTTGTCGAAATCACGGATAGCCTCAATGGCAGATTCTACCGCCTCTCTGGGCAATACGCAGGGTCCTGCGTTGAAATTGTGCTTTTTCATAAAACTTTAACAGTGATTAAATTATAGCTATTATTTCAGGTATTCTTCAAAATTGCACACAAATATAGGAATTATTTCACCAATCCGCCAAGGAAACCCGATAAATTTTCCCTGCCTCGGAAAAGGGAGCTCAACAAGGCCGGAATTAAATTGTTTTTACTAAATTTGCACGAATTTAACTTTCGACGAAACCCACATGATAAAATCCATGACGGGCTTCGGCAAAGCCGAAGTCGCAATCCCCGATAAAAAAATAACGGTCGAGATACGCACGCTGAACTCCAAGCAGTTGGACCTCGCCGTCAAACTGCCTTCGGCCTACCGGCCCCTGGAATACGAAATCCGGGCTTTGGCGGCGAAAGCTCTTCAGCGCGGTAAAGCCGATCTTTACATATCCGTGGAATCGACCGCCCGGCAGACGCGCGCCTGCATCGACGAAGAGTTGTTCCACTTATATTATAATCAACTGCTGAAAATCTGCCGGGAACAACCGGAAATCGGCACTCCGGGCAGCGCGGAAAACAATGCTCTCATCCAGTCGATCCTGCGCCTGCCGGACGTCGTTTCTTCACAGGAAGAGAGTGTAAGCGAACAGGAACACGCTGCCGTACTGGACGCAGTGGGACAGGCGCTCGCCCATCTGGACGAATTCCGCACGCAGGAGGGAGCGATTCTGATCGCCGATCTTTTGAAGCGCATCGACCGGATAGAAGCGTACAAACAGGAGGTCATTCCTTTCGAAAAAGCCGCCGGGCTGGTCATGGTGCCCGCCGGGCTTGCTTCTTTCGAAACATCCAATCCGGAAGCAGGGCGGCAGGAGGCAGGCGGGACGGAAAAGCGCTTGCGGGGGGATTGAAGAAAAAAGCTGTAAACTGTAATATTATTAAATAGATATGATCTTATATTTCCAACTTGATAATGTGTTCCGCGCGTTCCCCGCCTGCCAGGGCTGTATGGGGATCGTTTCTTTGCCGGTTTTCTTCCGTTCGCCCGTGTGGGCGTATCAATGGGCGGCGTTGAGGAGCGCCCCGCAAAAGGTTTCCGGGCTTCCGGTAAAGCGATGGAGGAGGCGAGGCGGTACAGGCAATCCCTTTTGGGTTTTCCCTATGCCCATGAAGGCTTGGGGAACCGGCACACCGCAGCCGCCAGCCGCAAACAGGCCGCTTGCCAGGGCGATACATGCCGGATGGCATCCGTCCCCGTTGGGGGGGCGCCGCCGTACGGTACCCTCTGAAAACCCGTATGAAATTTTGTATGGCAATAAATTGGCTATGGTCAGGTGGCGGAAAATGTTCGCCATGCTTCGTTGTGTTTTTCCATTGAAATTTTCGTGATGGATACGGTGCCGCCCCTCTTGACATCACGTGAGGAACCAGTTTAGTTTTATATTACAAAATGAATTTCATATAGTGAACTAAAAACGCCACGGCAAACACCAGCAAGCGGGCCTTCCCATTGCCTCGGGAAGCGGCCCGCACAAGGAACGGGGAAACGCGAAAGCGCCTCCATATGCGGTTGATGCAAGCCGGAAACCCTGGGGTTTCCCGGTGCGAGAGAACCCTCAACAGAGGAGTCACAGTATGAACCGGTTACATGTTCTTGTCTTGTTGGCTGCAATAAATTCGCAGCCAATGAGTATACCATTTTTGAGCGTCCCATCGAGGGAGAAC
>OGZC01001470.1_pt1 | contig 12590 bp, 10 predicted proteins | sample 1576751 | NCBI WGS metagenome assembly OGZC01 (sample SAMEA3541486, study PRJEB24748) | human gut metagenome | biome: human gut; feature: human-associated habitat; material: faeces | place: China | collected 2012
TTAAAGCCGGACGAATCAATATATTGGTAGCTACGGACATCGTTGCACGTGGTATTGATATTGATGATATCCGCCTGGTTATCAACTTCGACGTGCCTCACGATAGCGAGGACTATGTGCACCGCATCGGCCGTACGGCACGTGCCAACAATGACGGGGTGGCACTTACGTTTATTAACGAAAAGGAACAGAGTAACTTCAAAAGCATTGAGAATTTTCTGGAGAAAGAGATTTATAAGATTCCTATCCCTGAAGGATTGGGAGAGGCTCCGGAATACAAACCGCGTTCGTTCAACAAAAACAGGAACGGGAATTTCTCTAAAAGAAAAGATTTCCGGGGAAAAAGAAACAACGGAGGGAAGAAAAGCAACTACCCTGCGCCCAGACAGAAATAAAATCTGTATTTCCTTGTTTGGATAGAATCTGTATTTTTTATTGGGGAAAACCTGATTTCTATTTGAATAGAATGTAGAGTCCTTATTTGGATGAAGTAATCTCCAAATCGCCTTTAAAGCTCACTTCCATATTTACAACGCTATATATGGAAGTTTCCGGAATGGCTAAAACTGCTTGATAATGAAAACCATTCCGGTTTACTTTCACAAACTTTGTATCTGACAGGATTGATTGCGCCAAGAAATCCGCAGGAACCACTTTGTCGAACATCTGTTTGGTTATATCGCTGGCAAACAAGCTCTTTTTACCTTCATACACACAGATGTGCATCACATTATCATAGTACACATTATCCATACTAATCCCGTCTTCGGAATAAGTCGTCTTGATCACTCTCATTTTAGATGGGTTAATATATACGTATGCACGATAGCGAGTGCCGTTGTAGGTCACTACACTATCGCGTTTGGTTACTTCCGTATAAGTCGGAACCACAAGTTCCTGACGGACAAAATAGATAGAATCATTGAGGTCTTCGGATTTATGCAGTTTTATTACATTATCCGTAATGGAATGAAACCAAAATATATGTTCTCCCTGCTTATCAATCTTGTAATAAGTGGTATCATTTCCATAAGTGTAAAGAATGTCCCGCATTATTTTAAATGCAATGGGAGTACTTTGTGCATCTGCATAGTAGATGGTATCTCCTTCCACACGCATCAACGGGCTCTCCGTTTCATCGTCCAGCCAAATTCCCTGCAGTAACTCTTTTGCGCTAAGATCCTCTTTCTCCTGTTGAAGAGAATGGGGACTCTTATTGCCGCTACATGCCGCGAAAAGGATTGCCATTAACGATACAGCCACATTTTTCATCATCTATCTTAGTTTTGTATAAAGATACTCCTATTTTTTTATTTACCAATACAATGGTAAACAAATCCGAGCTCTTCCATCTCTTTTTTATCATATATATTACGTCCGTCCAACACAATCTGCTGGGCCATCGTCTTCTTGATAACGGCCCATGAGGGCAGACGGAATTCTTTCCATTCGGTAACCAGCATCAATACATCAGCATCCAACACTGCATCGTACATATCACAAGCATAATAGATTTTTTCTCCAATTCTACGCTTGCACTCTTGCACGGCAGCCGGATCGTATGCACGCACCCGACAACCAGCTTCCAGCAATTTATCGATCAGGACTAATGCCGGAGCCTCACGCATGTCATCCGTTTCCGGTTTAAATGCCAGTCCCCACAAAGCAACAGTCTTACCTTGCAAATCACCATTAAACTGTTTCTTTAGCTTCTCAAACAGGACGCTTTTCTGTTGTTCGTTCACTTCTTCCACAGCACTAAGCACCCGCATACTATAACCGTTCTGTTCCGCAGTCTTAATCAATGCTTTCACGTCTTTAGGAAAACAGGAACCACCATATCCGATGCCCGGATACAGGAACTTACGTCCGATACGGGTGTCCGAACCTATTCCGCTACGTACCATGTTCACATCCGCGCCAACGATTTCGCATAAGTTTGCGATATCATTCATAAAGCTGATACGGGTTGCCAACATCGAGTTTGCAGCATATTTAGTCATTTCCGCAGACGGAATATCCATAAAAATCACACGGAAATTATTCAATAAGAATGGTTTATATAGCTTGGACATCAATTTCTCCGCACGTGCCGACTCCACTCCCACTACCACACGGTCCGGGCTCATAAAGTCACTGATCGCATTTCCTTCTTTCAGGAATTCCGGATTAGAAGCCACGTCAAAATCAACTTTCACGCCTCTCTTATCCAATTCTTCCTGAATAACCGCGCGAACCTTACTGGCAGTACCCACCGGAACGGTACTTTTGGTAACTACCAGTTTATATTGTTTCATATTGCGACCAATGGTACGGGCCACCTCCAACACGTATTTCAAATCAGCGCTGCCGTCTTCATCCGGAGGGGTGCCAACCGCACTGAATATAACTTCCACGTCGTCCAGACAACTTTCTAATGAGGTTGTAAACTTCAATCGCTTTGCTTTCATATTACGGAGCACCATCTCTTCCAATCCATTCTCATAAATCGGCATATTCCCCTTTTGCAAAGATTCGATTTTCTCCTTATTCGTGTCTACGCACGTTACATTCACGCCAATTTCGGCAAAGCATGTACCTGATACCAGACCCACATACCCTGTTCCCACGATTGCAATTTTCATACTTAATCTATTGTTTGTTTAGAAATTCATTCAAAATAAGCGGCATCTTTAAAGGCAGTTCCCTCTCTGTCTTTCGCCGATAATACCATTTGCGAATCTGCCAACGGCCAGTCTATCCCCAACGTTTCATCATTATACAAAATAGAAGCTTCCGCCTGCGGAGCATACTTGTTATCTACCTTATACGTAAAAACGGCTTCTTCGCTCAAGACTGCAAAGCCATGAGCAAAACCACGGGGAATGAAAAATTGTCTCTTGTTTTCCTCACTAAGCAACACGCAGACGTGCTTTCCAAACGTAGGCGATGATTTACGCAAATCAACGGCAACGTCCAGCACTTTTCCTTTAAGAACACGAACCAGTTTCGCCTGACTGTATTCTCCTTTCTGATAGTGCAATCCGCGTAACACGCCAAAAGATGATTTCGACTCGTTGTCCTGTATAAAATCTACGGGACCAATATTGGCATCAAATTCTTCTTTCTTATAGGCTTCCATAAAATAGCCCCGTTCATCGGAGAAAACTTTAGGCTCTATCAGCCATACTCCGTCTATTTCCGTCTGTATATAGTTCATTATTGATAGTGATAAATAAAACGATGCAAAAGTAGTGAATTTTTCGAAGTTTTCTGGGATATATTCAATTTATCTCGTAATTTTGCAGACATGATTGAATTGGCACAACATATAGAGACTTTACTACTGGAAAACGATTGCGTCATTGTTCCGGGGTTTGGCGGTTTTGTAGCGCATTACTCGCCTGCAACCCGCGTAAAAGAAGAAAATATATTTTTACCTCCTACCCGCACAATCGGCTTTAATCCTCAATTAAAACTGAATGACGGCGTATTGGTGCAATCTTATATGTCAGCGTATGACACGAGTTTTGCTGACGCCAGCCGCATAGTAGAAAAGGAAGTAAACGAATTCATCGGTCTCCTTCATGAAGAAGGAAAAGCCCATTTGGATAATATAGGCGAGATTCACTATAACATTTATGGTAACTATGAGTTTGTTCCTTATGACTATAAGATAACGACTCCTTCATTATACGGTCTCGACTCTTTTGAAATGCATGAGCTTTCCGTTCTGCAACAGAAAGAAAAAGTATGGATACCGGCTCATCCGGAGAAGGAAAAGAAGACTTTTGAAATTAGTATCAATCGTGCATATCTTCGCAATGCTGCAGCAATGATTGCTGCCATCGTATTGTTCTTTGCCTTTTCAACTCCGGTAGAGAATACAGACGTTCAAAAAAACAATTATGCACAATTATTACCCAGTGAGCTTTTTGAGCAAATAGAAAAGCAATCGGTTGTAGTAACTCCTGTGTATGTTAAGAGTGATGCAATGCAACAGGCTAAGAAGCTTTCCGCTACTGCTTCAACTTCTTCTTCAACGAAGACTTCATCCACTAAAAAGAATACAGCGGATAAGACTTCCAAGCCAATCGCAGTTAGAGAAGTGAAAGTGGCCAAACAGGAAACGGCAGCTACTGCCCCTGCGGTTAAATCTCCAGAAAGTGCCAATCATCCTTTCCATATCATAGTGGCAGGAGGAATCAGCCTGAAAGATGCAGAAGCCATAGCAACTCAATTAAAATCAAAAGGGTTTGCTAATGCAAAAGCGCTGAACATGGATGGAAAAGTACGTGTCAGCATCAATTCATTCGACAACCGCAATGAAGCGACCAAGCAATTACTTGAGCTAAGAAAAAACGAAACTTATAAGAATGCCTGGTTACTGGCTAAATAAAAATCCCTTTTTAAAAGCATGAAACGAATTCTTTGTCCTAAATGTGAGAATTACCTTTTTTTTGATGAAACCAAGTATAGCGAAGGCCAATCACTGGTATTTGAATGTGAGCATTGCGGCAAGCAATTCAGCATCCGGCTTGGAAAGAGCAAAGTAAAGGCTCTTAGAAAGGAAGAAAATCTGGAAGAAGAAGCTGAATCCCATAAAGAAGAATTCGGATATATCACTGTTATCGAAAATGTATTCGGTTATAAACAGATATTGCCCTTACAAGAAGGTGACAATGTCATAGGCCGCCGTTGTGTGGGAACTTCTATCAATACGCCCATTGAAAGCGGTGATATGAGCATGGATCGACGCCATTGCATCATCAATATCAAACGCAATAAGCAAGGAAAACTTGTTTATACATTACGGGATGCTCCCAGCCTGACAGGTACTTTCCTCATGAATGAGATTCTGGGAGATAAAGACCGTGTACGCATTGAAGATGGCGCTATTGTGACTATCGGAGCTACTACATTTATTTTGCATGCGGCTGAATGAATTTATAGTTTATTTTGATATTCTCGCATAAATTCATCAGCGATATAGAGATTGCCATAGAGATAAAGCCCTGTCTCCTTGTCATGCAAGTCAGCACAAGTCTTGCTTTCATAAAACAATTGTAATGCTCTGATCGGAGCTATTTCCAAACGCTTCGCAAGTTCGGCAGCAATACTACCGATACGATTACTTAATATTATCTCTTGGATTTCAGGAGACTTCACAGGGTCACCTAGCCAATTCTGTTCCATCATAGGTAAGGTATTTATCCGTTATATCTTGGTTTAACAAACAAATCTGGTTATTCGGTTGGTGTTGAGCTAGACGTTGCAATGCTACATCAGTACTCATCAAACCAGACATATACAGATTTACTGTATCAATTACCCGGTCATCAGCAACACCTCCCTCTATATAATCATAAATTGCCGCCGGATTCAGTCCATGACGACTGGCTACAATAAATTCCAACCATTCCGAATCGTAAGCTTTGAACACCTTACAACGAGCCTTTTCCAAAACAAGTTCTCTATCAAGTTGGTAAATATTAATAATGGCTTGAGTATTGCGTCGCTTAGCCGTTGCAATAGCCCAACGACAAGCCTGCTCTTTGATATCTGTAACATAAAATCCACGACCAAAATCAAGATTCTCCCTTCCTAAACGACAAATAGGAACATCAACTCGTTCCGTTCCTCCATGATATACTGTTATTTTCATCGTTTTGCCTCCCAAGTTGTCAGACATTCTATCATATTATCAGTCACATGCTCGCGACTCTCAGTATGTAATACATCATAGCAAGGCAAGATGTAATTCTCAATCATACCTACACGCTTCATGCGGGTAAAAACCTCTTGATATGATTTACCTAATCGGCGTGCCGTACTTTCAATGCAGGACGCTACAAATGCTAATGTCACTTCAGTATGTGATAATTCAATCAGATTTCCCATATTAAATTCTGTATAAAGCTAATTTGAGCTAATTACAAAGTTAATGAATATATCTGGAAACAGATAAAGTTTAATCTTCTTTTTATTGTTTTTGAATCATTCGATCCGTAGGAAGCACAATTCTAGTTCATATTAAATGGCATTACTAATATGAACAGAAATAAAAAAGGATAGGAATCTATATATTGGCAATATTCCTATCCTTTTTTCATTGTTTTATGTTCAAGCTATATCCAGATGTTCCGAAGAATACAATTTATGAGCTTTCCCATAAAGACAATATCCAATTATAGCCGTAAGAAGTGAATAACCGAAAGAGGGAATCCACCAATAATAGTCTACAAATCTCCAAAGAAAAACAGAGCTTGCTATCCACATTAAAATAACACTCCATACAAACCATTGAGTTACTTTTTGAGTTGAGATAAACTTAGGCAGCATATTATTAGGTACACTTCTATCCGGTTCTCTCATTACTTTTCCATATACAAATATTTCAGATGAAACCGGTGAGATATTGGATGGTTGACTTGAAGTTGTTTCAAAGAAATCGACCTCTCTCTTTTTCACGATTCGTATCCAACTCTTCATCCATTCATAATGTCCGATAATACTAGCCAGCCAACACATAGAAGCAAACCATCCTAAAGTAATAATCAAAAGTGGTAGCCATATACTATCTAAAAATGAAAAAATAGTTCCACTGCAAGGAGTGCATTGAACATTTTCTGATTGCGGTATAATGGTATAAAATGCCACAAACAAAGCGCCAACAAAAATGGCGTAATAGTTAACCCATGTATGATAACGCTGTACATGGAACTGATAGGCTTCAACAGCCTTGTCGTATGCGACTTGTTTTTTACAGATTTGGTCGCAAGGATTTGAACTTAAATTTGAGTTACACATAATTATATAGTTTAAAATTCGATTTCCTCAATTAAAGTAAAATATTTCCATTGTGGATTAGTTGAGTACTTGGCTTTCAAGCCTATTGAAACTCCTAAATAACGAGGATACCGTGTCTCACCTGAGTAATAATCAGAGTACCTACCAAAAGCCGTCGCAAAATAATGATTCTTAATCTCATATACTCTCAACAATGGACAGGTCAAAGCTTTACAAAAGACTTTCGAAAATCTTAATATGTCTCGTGGAAAATTGTCAGATGTCATATAATCCGTAAATGCAAAATAACCTAATTCTTTCACATCTGTTCCAATTGTTAAATATCCGGTAAATCCGATACATCCATTAAAAGCCCAATTGCCAATAGTCTCTACCTTGTCAGGAATAATTAAATTACCAGTAAGTCCTGCACATCCTTCAAAAGCATGATCGTCAATACTCTTAACATTTTCTCCAATAGTAATTTTTCCTTTAAAAGAGCTACAACCATGAAAAGCATAAGCCGGAATATCCGTTAACGCATTTCCTATACTCAATGAACCTGTAAAAGTAGAAGATTGAAATGCAGACCCTTTCATACTTGTTACACTATTCGGTATCACTAAGTCTCCTGTTACTTTGCTACAACCAGCAAATGCTGCTGTTCCAATACTCTGCACTCCCTCTTCTAATATCAAAGTCCCGTTAAAAGCAGAATATTCAAAAGCGCGTTCTCCAATAGTTGCAGTTTTTGAAGGAATCACAATATTCCCTGTTAATTTAAGAATGTTTGCAAAAGCATATTGACCAATACTTTCTACTGTCTGAGGTATATAAATGGAAGTAATAGAACTATTATAAAACGCTCTATCTGAAATTGTTTTTAAATTCAGTGGCAATAACACTGTAGATACCAGAGAATTATTAAAGGCACTAGCCGGTATACTTGTATCACTCAATTCTGAAAGATCTACCGTTTTCAAGTTAGGCATAGTCTTTAAAAACTCGTAATCAAAGGTATTCAGATGTCCTGTGATTTTCAATTCTTCTAAAATTTTAGCGTCTTCACTATTGATTTGTTGTTCCAAAGTTCCTGCTGTTGCCACGTAAATATCCTGTGAACTTCCTCCACGCTGAGTAATCTGTATTGTTTCAGAAGTAACTCCCAATTTGTCAACTAATTTAATAATCGAATAACGCAATTGAGTATTATTATTCTGTTGGACATTAAATGTAATCGTTTCATCCCGCATTATGGCACGTGATGTCGGAGCGATAGAAATCCATGTTTTATCCGCTTCCGGAATTTCTATGGTATAATCAATATTAGTGGAAAGCTGCACACTCACCGTACCACCGGTATAAGGAACCGTATAAGAACGGTCGGTGATATTAATCACTCCTTCCACAAAATTGATGGAACGCATGATAGTACGTTCTTCGCCATCGGAAACGAAAACCAATACCTCACTGCTAAGTATCGTTCCCGGTGTAGTCACTTCAATTACTCCGGAAGCATTACCCAAAGATTTTACCACAGCACGGAAACCATCTTGCGCCAAAGCTTTCAATACAGTCTTATCCGTAGCCCCCGTAATAGTATATTGAATGGGATAAGTCTGATTGGCTAATACCCGTATATCCTCCGTTTCATTGAAAGTGATAGACAGCTTTTTGTGTTTGGGTACGGAGATAATGTTTCCGGCTTGCATCTCCAAATAAACATAATCATCATCCTCCGTCACATTCTTGAAGAAAGCGTCTCCACTTGTTCCATCCGCACCAGTCGCTTTTCCTAGTTTTGTCCAGTTCGAACCATTGTCATAAGATATATACCAATAGCCGTCTTCTTCTATCTTCAACTGTGGAGTGACACCATTAGTACCATCCGTGCCGTCTTGTCCATCCGAACCATCAACACCTTGCGCCTTTATCTTATTACCATTATCATCTTTCATCCAATCGCTATTCAACGTCCAATAATAGATACCGTCGGTATCTTGTTTCACTCCGACAACAGGTGTCACCCCATCCTTGCCATCCGAACCGTCTTGACCATCATTACCATCTGCCCCATCTTTACCATGATATATGGTTATCGGTTCACGTTTTTCAAAATAAAGTTTATAACCAATCACCTTCCCATTATCATTCAAAGGTACCACATTAGTTATACCATCTTTTTGTTGTAGTGCTTCAATGATTGATTGTATAGACGAAATATCAGTATTCATCTGTTCACACAAGCTTTGCAACTCGCCAAAAGCATACCAAGTCGGCAGTTTTATAACAGTTCCATTCGACAAGGTGAAAGTAACAAAGTCCTGACTGGAAGTATAATCTATATCACTAAACATATCGTCACCATCCACTCCATCTTTACCAGTATCACCTGTAGCCTGCCCTATATTCGACCACGTACTGCCATTATTCATCGACAGCCACCAACGACCATTTTCTATTTTCAATTGTGGAGTAATGCCATCCATACCAGGTTTACCATCTATACCATTTTCTCCATCTTTTCCATTTTCACCTACTGCCTTTACTTTATTCCCGGCATCATCAATTAACCATTCTCCGTTTAACGTCCAATAATAAACATTATCCGCATCTCGTCTCACGCCAACCACCGGCGTTACTCCATCCTTACCGGCAATACCCGTATCACCTTTATCCCCCTTTTCTCCATGATAAATAGTAATGGGATCTCCCTTTGAAAAAGAAATAGTGTAACCAACCGTCTTACCACCTTCTGTAACAGGATTTACTTTTGTGATGCTTACATTACTTTGCAAAGCTTGTAGTAACGTTTGCAACGCTCCAATGTTTCCATTCATCTGTTTACAGAGTTCTTCAAGTGAAGTTACCCTGCCATCCAATTGATGAATACTATCCCATAAATCATCAGTGTTTGTTTTGCAGCTATAGAATGAAGTACTTAAAGCTGCAATCATTAAGAAAAAGAATACTGTCTTTTTCATCATAATTATTAGAGTTTTTGTCGCCACCTCAACTCCTTAGCAGTGGTAAGTCTATAAAAAAAGTGTGGAGTCGTTAGTTTATCTGTTAGGAGGTTCTGGTAAAACCTTGACATAAATAAACAATACCCCACACTCGTATATATATGTAATATAAAATTACACACGACTATACAAGTGATGAGTGTTATTGCTATCCTTATGTCAATTGAAATTTACCAGATTTCCTAACAAGGATAAAAGCTAAACACTTTCATCTATTAATATGTAATGTTGCACATACAAACACTATTGCTGCAACGCTACAAAGATAGAAAATATTTCGCATAAACAACACTCTTGGGGTATTGAGACTGCAAATTTGGGATAAAATGAGATGAAAAGCAATATTGAAGATTAATTATCTTCATTGTATCTTGAGGATAATACGCGTTTGAACAATCTACTGCTATAACGCGGCAAAGATTGAAAATATTTTCACAAATAAATTTTCTAGAAGAAGCTAACAGAAGAAAAATCAAGATACTTCTTACTTTTTGATAAAATAGGTGATAAAAAGAGATAGGAAAACAAATTATAAATCCAGTAGAAATCCTACTTTCCGCATACAAATCTTACTAAAATTTTGCACCTAACAGTAAATTCACCGTTGGGCAACGGCAAAAATGTCGTTAGGCAACCACAAATTCACCATTGCCCAACGGCGAATTAGAGCATTTCTACCCGAAATATCAAAAAAATAGGGAAAGCTCCTGAAAGAACTTTCCCTGTCTAAAGTTATTTTTTAGTAAGAATTAAGCTGCCGGATCCGGAGCTTCTCCTGAATCTCCTCCAGAAGAGCCACCTCCTTCGCTAGGTTCTCCACCGTTATCCCCGTTAGGATTGGTTACGTTATCTCCAAACAGTTCTATACTAGCTGATCCAAGCATTTCCTTGAATGCACCTCCCGGAGTAAAGACTATCTTCCTCCTAATAATAGTATTAACACTCACGTCTTCAGCTTTATCTTGGCTCTCGGCATTAATAGCTGGACGAAATGAACCGAACTCTCCCAACTTTACAGAGAATCCTTCTTCTAAAAATGACACCATAGTATCTTGCACTCCTTTCAGTACCACATCCACCATAGCCCGATGAACACCTGTCCGCTGATTTACTTCATCACATAACTTGTTATAGTTGATGCTCCCAACTAGAACGTTTGCTGCAACATACTTTTCTACCTTATTTTCCTTATCGAAACATAAGGTAATTTTTTTCTTTTTATATCTGATAGCCATATACGCCTAAGATTAAAAAGTTAAACAATATTAGGAAGCCACACTATTGACTTCGCAACAAAGGTATGAACACATTACGAGATTTACAAGCAAGATTACCATGGTAAAAAAGGTCTTGATTCATTGTATTTTACAGATGACTTTTTTATGCAATATTCATCATGTCAAATTCGTTTTCTCCTTATAAACCAAGCATTTATAAAACAAAAAAGTAGAATAATAATTCATACAAAAAGAGACAAAATTGGTCATTAAGGATTTGAGTCCTTTCAAACCGTGAAAATGAAGAAAAAGAAGGTTATGGAAATAAAAAATACGAAGAATGCAAATTTGATCTTTAACAATTAATAACTTACCGTCTCTTAATTATCTAACAGTTAAGGGCATTTTGATAGTTGTATACTCTACCAAAATGCCCTCTACTTTTATCAACCTTAGGTTATATCTTATATCTTACAGAATACCTTTCACAGTTTCAAGCATTCCTTTTTCCTGGATAGAATCCAAGTTTGCTTTTACAGCTTCTGCCAATCCCGGGATCTTATTCAAATCTTCTCCCCAGATAAAGTCAGCAGCCAGTACACCTTCGGTTACTTTCTTTGTACAACCGGTTGCCCAAAGTTCTTTCAGCAGGTTCATGATTTCAGGAGCATCATTTGGTACAATTTCAGCGCCGTCAGCACGTACACCACCTTTATAATAAGTAATGATAGCGGCCAAACCAAGTACCAGGCCTTTAGGAAGTTCGCCCTTACGTTCGAGATAAGTCTTCAATCCCGGTAAATCACGAGTTTCATATTTTGGGAAAGAATTCAGCATAATGCTTGTCACTGCGTGATCTACGAATGGATTGTTGAAACGTTCCAATACGTCGTTGGCGAATTTCTCCAACTCATCTTTCGGTAAATTCAATGTTTCCATCAATTCATCGAACATTACCTTGTGGATATATTTACCAATAACCTCATGTTCACAAGCTTCACGCACAATATTCACACCAGAAAGATAAGCAACCGGAGAAAGAACTGTGTGCGGGCCATTCAACAGAGTTACCTTACGTTCGTGGTAAGGAGCTTCCGAAGGAACAAACAACACATTCAATCCTGCCTTATCAGCCGGGAACTCTTTAGCAATTTCCTGCGGAGCTTCAATCACCCACAGATGGAAGATTTCAGCCTGAACAACCAAGTTATCATCGTATTGCAGTTTTTCTTTGATAGCAGCAATATCTTTGCGCGGGAATCCCGGAACGATACGGTCTACCAATGTTGCATATACGCCACAAGCTTCTTCAAACCATGTTTTAAACTCATTACCCAGGTTCCACAATTCAATATATTGATAAATAGTTTCTTTCAACTTATGTCCATTCAGGAAAATAAGTTCGCAAGGGAAAATAATCAAACCTTTTGTCTTATCACCATTGAATGTTTTGAAACGATGATACAGCAATTGAGTCAGTTTACCTGGATAAGATGAAGCAGGAGCATCTTCAAGTTTGCAAGACGGATCAAAAGCAATACCAGCCTCTGTAGTGTTTGAAATAACAAAACGCATTTCA
>OGZC01001480.1_pt1 | contig 12563 bp, 10 predicted proteins | sample 1576751 | NCBI WGS metagenome assembly OGZC01 (sample SAMEA3541486, study PRJEB24748) | human gut metagenome | biome: human gut; feature: human-associated habitat; material: faeces | place: China | collected 2012
ATGTCTCGCTCAAGCCAGGTATTGATATGCTGCCATTTATTTTTGCTACCTGATGAACTGTCGCTACTGTTATAACTCCAGGTGGTATTGTCGCGTAAACGCCACGCACCAATATTTAACCCACTCTGTAGGTTTAAATATGCATAATGGCTGTTACCCCTAATCCGATTCTGTACACTATTTCCGCTGAAATTATAATTGAGCAATCCGGCATTAATACCGGGATCCCATAACTCAGGAGGAATATAACCACGCGCGCGATTACTCATAAATGCCTGAGGGATCGTCAGGTTGAGTCGCTGCTGACCAACATCTAAATGCGCAGTAGCGTCATGGATCATTGAGGTTAATGGCACGCAGGCATCATCCGCCAGCAGATTCATACCGGAGACAGAAGCCGTATTCAGCCCCATACTGGCAAGTTGCGCGCGTGTCAGGCAGGGAACAATCCCTTGTTCGCTGTCGCCCGTATTAAATGTGACATCACGCGTTGCCATATAACCATTATTCAAATAGATATCGACACGATACGTCCCTGGCGGTAATTCTTGCCCATTTTCAAAACGCGATAAATCGGCCACAGCCTGGGGATCATCCGCTAAAAAGCGCGGATTAAAATAGAGTTCGGCAGATGACAAAGGTGCCTGTGCGGCAAAAGCACAGGCGACAACGAGCCGGACAAAAAAACCAGCCAAACGATGCTTACGAATATGCAAGCATTGTGTGTTTCGCTGGTAAAGTCTTAAATTCAGATATGACATTATTCCTCCGGTTTAAAATCACCCGGCAGTCAATTCTTTTTATTCAGGCGAAAAATTCCCCCTGCGTTATTCCATTACGCCCGTCATTTTTGGGGTAAGTGCACCATAATCATTTATTGTTCGGTAAGTAATATTGCTTCCCGCATCAGAAGGCAATTTAACCGTGCTTTCGCCCATTGGAGGCACCAAGGCATTTTCAAGAACCCGGGCTCCGGCATTCAACTCTGTTACCGTCAGGTAATAGGGTGTCGGGTTAATCAGCGTCAGAGAATTCGCGCTACGACGAAATCTTAATTTTTCTGCGGCCTGATCGGGTGGCAACGCTAATTTAGCCGGGCGATAGTACAGTTTAATGCGGCTGATAATTGCGAGCTGTAGCGTATTCTCAGTCAATTTTGATTTATCCATTGACGGAATCGCTTTAACGTTCATCCAGAATAAACTTTCCCGGTCCTGTGGCAATTGGTTATTTGTTGCATCAAGAATACGCAAGGTATTCTCTTTTTTTCCCTTCATCGCAAACAGAGGAGGCGTCACGATAAAACGACCATCCTTTACACCATCGGCATTTTCCACCCATGATTGAATTAAATAGGTACTATTTTCATCATTATTTGTCACGGCAAGTTGCACTTGTTTTTGCCCTGCCGGATAAATTACGCGAGTCGCACCTAAGGCCACTCCCGCTTCAGCGCGTCCGGCAACCATCATTGCCATGAACATCAGGATACCTGCCAGCAAGCAGAATGTTATTTCCTGCGATTTCCTTACATTGACGTTTTTATTACTCACAGTCCTGTTCCTGTTATCACATTATCTGCTGAACAATTACTGATAGGTTAAAGAGAACCAGGCCTGGGCATTGGCGATGCCGCCAGTAACCCGACGCCCGGTAGCACGATATTTGGCGATGAAATGTAGCGAAGTAGAGCCTGAGTAAAGCCGTTTCCAGTTTGCTGGAGGACGATTAATCGGTACGAGGTTTCCTTCATCATCAAACAACGCTACGCCAATATTGGTGGCTATCCCTGGCCCCTCTCCCACGGAAAGCACATCCGGATTTTTACCATCCGCGACACCGTGAAACGCCACACCCACACGTTCACTCACCACCGTGCTACATTCCCGTAAATGAATAACAAAAGGCACCGGTGCGCTATCTTCCCCTACCGCATGAAACCGGTTACTGCTGATTTGCCCCATATTGACCGTCATTTGTTTATCACCGGCTTCAATCCGGCAAGTTTCCGCAATAATGATGCCCTGAAATTGCATATTTCCGCCGGGCAGCGTGGTATTCCATTTATTTCCGGCCAGAGCAAACATTGGCAGCAACGACGCTAATAGAAATAATCTCTTCCTTTTCATCGTTATTTTTATCGCACAAGGGTGGGCATCCCTGCCCGTAATGACGTCCCTGAACCTGGGTAGGTTATTGATACTGAACCTTGAAGGTCGCATCCGCATTAGCAGCACCCGGGGTTGCGGCACCGGTTGCAAAATAACGCGCCTGGAACGGAATGGTGTTGGTTCCGTTATTCAGGGTTGTTTCTGAACTAAATGTCGCACCGTCCAGCGCCAGCGCAGCACCCGTTCTGTCCAGGATCTGCACACCAACGTTTGTTGCGCTACCCGCAGCTGAACTCTGCAGAGCCAGAACGTTGGTATGACCCGCATCAATCGCCGTACCTAAAAAGGCAACAGCGGCTTTAGATGCAACATTGGTATCGCAATCATTCAGCTGAATGTTAAAACCGACAGCAGAACTGGTCGCTCCTTCCTGTGCCAGCGATGCGGTACGAACCTGTCCTAACTGAACGGTTTGATCAACAGAGCCTGCATCAACTGCGCAAGCGGCGTTAACAACTTCCCCTTTAAAGTGAACGGTCCCACCATTTACCGTCGTGGCAGCGGCCAAAGCCGCTGTAGAACTGAGGGACAGAGCCGACAGAACAACGATTGCCAGAGTTTTAATTTTCATGCTGCTTTCCTTTCAAAAAACTATTTCTAAATCGACATGGGCAGTCGTTCTGTACACTTTGTTTTGTCAACGAGTTTGACTGCCAACACTGCACAGTTTTCCCCCAAAAGATGAAACATTTGGGGCCATTTTGACTCATAGAGGAAAGCATCGCGGACAAACTTTTTCAGTTTATTTGTTGGCTTAATATTCTATTGTTATCTTTATTTATAGATGTTTATATTGCATGAGGTGGTTTTTGGAGAGAAGAATGAGGAAGATGCGTCGAGCCATAGAAACGTTAGCTTTACATATAGCGGAGGTGATGTGAAATTAATTTACAATAGAAATAATTTACATATCAAACAGTTAGATGCTTTTTGTCGTTTTTTAATATTTTTATGCTTGAGAAAAAATACGTAACTTATTTATGATATGGACAGTTTGGCCCCAATTGTCTTGTATTTATTTGTTTTTTAACTTTATTATCAATAAGTTAAATCAAACCTCTTCTCTTTTTAATTTTTCGTTTATGAGATTATTTCTTTCCCATAATCCGGCAAAACGAGCAGCATTACTGGCGGTATAACGCACAGTATGGCGAATATTTCGATGCCCGAGATAATCCTGAATTAAACGAGTATCTGCACCACGCTCCGCCAGTTCATAACCGCAAGCATGCCTTAACATATGAGGATGAGTCTGCGTTACGGTTCCAGCTTCAATACCGGCATCGCGAATAATGCGATAGGCCTGCTGGCGAGAAAGCCGACTCCCGCGGCGAGAAATAAATATAGCGTCAGTCCGGTCAGCGCCTTTCCAGTTAGCACGTTCCTGGGTCCAGCGTTCCACGGCTTCACGCTCATCAAAACGTAACGGGTGAACGGTAGAAAATCCGTTCTTCAGTCGGCGAATATTTATTCTACCTTCATTAAGGTCAAGGTCCTGATAATGCAGATCAAGCAGTTCACTAATACGCATCCCATGCCGATATGCCAACAGAATAAGACAATAATCTCTGGCTCCCGTTGCCCCGTAACAAACCGCCTGCATCATGGCCTGAACTTCTTTACCGGTAAGATAACGACGTTTACTCACAATAGTAGTACTCCTAACTGAGATATATTTAAATGAATACCTATAGGAAACCTCAATCGGTCAAAATTAGCCCAATAGATAAAAAGATAACCACACACGAAGTGATGTGGCTATCAGTCAATTACATTAAATATCATACAAAAATAAAATATCACTGATGTGACAACATCTATTTTCATTGATTTGATTCAATATAACAATAGATTGCAGTGGATTAACTTCCAGTTGCTTAAAAAATAAAGAAAAAAGTGCGGAAACAGGAGAATTTAAGTGATGTGTAAATTTATGAATGATTTTGTTTATTTATTTTGAAGAACATAAACCATTGTATTTTGTATGGATATGGTTAACTTAATGTTTATTATGAAAATTAATAATCACACTTACAATAACATCAATTAATAAATGGTTAATCATTTTTGATATATCGTAAGAATAATGTAGTTTTTAACACCATCCCTGGTATCTCAACTATCTCTATAAAACAGCGTGACGCTGTCGTCCTCTGGCTCTATCCCAGATGCCGTAAAAACGCCCTGCATTGCTGGCGGTATACCAGACAGTATGACGAATATTGCGATGCCCAAGATAATCCTGGATAAGTCGCGTATCTATTCCCATATTCGCCAAAGCAAAACCACACGAATGGCGTAACATGTGCGGATGAATCTCCAGTGACAACCCGGCATTACCACCGGAAGTCGAGATAATATGGTAAAACTGTTGCCGAGAAAGCGGATTTCCCTTACGAGATAAAAATACCCACTCGCTCTCAGCATGCGGGTACGAAGTACGGATACTCAACCAGTTTTTTAAAGCCTGAACTTCTTTGTTCAATAGCGGATGCGTTGTTGAAAAGCCTTTTTTTAATCGATGGATATATATACACTTTGCCTTAAGATCAATATCCGAAATCCTCAATCGACAAATTTCACTCGCCCGGAAACCATGAATAAAACAAAGCAAAGTCAGACAATAATTACGTGCTGCATGAGGCCCGGTATTTGCTGCTTTAAGGAGTGATTCGATTTCACTATGGGTCAGGAAGTTCCTTTTTTTGTTATCAGCCTTATTCTTCATCGTTTTTCCCTTATAATTACAGACGCGCACTAGCTGTGCTGGGTTAGCAATAATCCAACATTTTTATCCTGATTATGTTTATAAAAGCGAACGTTTGCTTAATAACTAACGTAAGTGGACCAGTTCTTCTGAGTGAACTTAAATGGAGTAGCAACAGTTAATTATAATAACGTTGCCATACAAACGCCATGCTCTTGCATGCTATGTACCTTTATATATTTATCAATCGGATACGAATCTAATAATAACCCTCATCATTAATGCAACTAATCTTATCTATATATCATGTGATATGTTCTGTAACAAGTAAAATCAACATAAAAAATTCAGCAAAATTTAATATTCGTTCAACTAGCCGTCTCACATATGACATTATTAGTCAACTCCATTTGCCACAAAATGGCTATTTCATGGAGCGCAGTAATTTCTTAGTGGCTATTATCATGCTAATTCTTAGGTCCCTAGCGATTATTCCTGGCTGATTCGTCAGCTTACGCCATGAGATTGTTACATTCCTTTTTATCCTGGAGATATGGGGAACGCAGGAGATGATTTTTTCATCTACATTCGTTGGTAAATATAGCTTTGGTCACTACGACTTAAACCTTCCTCAATCACAGCCATTCGCCGGGCGATACGGCAAACAAACTAAGTGAAACATCATCCTGAAAACACCAACATCAACAAGCCTCTCCAGATCGACTTCAGAAGTGACCAGTTACAAGCCACAAACCAGGAAACATATTTCATGATGAGAATTATGCTCAGCCTGATGGCGGGTAAACACTGATTTTCACCACGCTCACTGAGTTAGCTTGCAAATCTTTCCTTGTTTATACTTTAAATAAATTAATTATAAAACAGATAATTAAACAACAATCTTTGGTTTGTGAAGGCCTCCGCAAGTGTTCGTCTGGCTTCACATGGCATCTTCTTCTTAGAAAAATATCGACATATTTTGTGACACGAATTGCAAATCTGGTTTTGTTGTATGGATTGCGTGATTTTTGATCTGGTATAACAGGTATAAAGGTGCACCAAGATAGTCAATGAGACAGGGCATCTCGCAATCTATGGCAAACATCACTTCAGTTCTTTCTCATCGGGTGATGAAAACGCACTTCAGTCTGAAAGGAATATGAAAATGAGATCAACAGACATTCTATTTTATGACTCTGGGTAAAATGGATTGAGTAAGTGATATAGCTTACGAACATTCAAATCAATTAAACATCAGAAGAGATTTTATACTCAGGTATTTAATCTGGATCTCTGTTTATTTAAATAATGTGAAAAGAGATTTTTCACAGGAGACATTATACAAAAAAATATAAAATACAGCTACCGGTTGCCAAAGACACTATAAGCCTGGCAAAAAAATATTACACAACATAAATGCTAATTGTTTATGCGGGCTTTGTATTGCTTTCTGTATCCTACAAATGAGTGAAATTTATGAAAAAGGCTAAAATACTTTCTGGCGTATTATTACTGTGCTTTTCGTCCCCATTAATTTCTCAGGCTGCGACACTGGACGTACGTGGTGGATATCGTAGTGGAAGCCACGCCTATGAGACTCGACTCAAAGTCAGTGAGGGATGGCAAAATGGATGGTGGGCAAGCATGGAAAGTAATACCTGGAATACCATTCATGATAATAAAAAGGAAAATGCCGCACTCAATGATGTTCAGGTTGAAGTTAATTACGCGATTAAACTTGATGATCAATGGACGGTGCGCCCGGGAATGTTAACGCATTTTAGCAGCAACGGCACACGCTACGGACCCTACGTAAAACTGTCCTGGGACGCGACAAAAGATCTTAATTTTGGCATTCGCTATCGTTACGACTGGAAAGCTTACCGACAACAAGACTTATCCGGTGATATGTCTCGTGATAACGTTCATCGTTGGGATGGATATGTCACTTACCATATTAATAGTGATTTCACCTTCGCATGGCAAACGACGCTATACAGCAAACAGAACGATTATCGCTATGCAAACCATAAGAAATGGGCGACGGAAAATGCATTTGTTCTACAATACCATATGACGCCCGATATTACGCCATACATAGAATATGACTACCTGGACCGTCAGGGTGTTTACAACGGCAGAGATAATTTATCGGAAAACAGTTATCGCATTGGTGTGTCATTTAAACTGTAGTAGACAGGAGACAGTCACAATGAATAAAACAATAACGGCGCTTGCTATCATGATGGCTTCATTTGCCGCAAACGCGTCTGTATTACCTGAAACTCCTGTGCCATTTAAAAGTGGTACCGGAGCAATTGATAACGACACTGTCTACATTGGTTTAGGTAGCGCAGGTACGGCATGGTACAAGCTGGATACACAGGCCAAAGATAAAAAATGGACAGCGTTAGCTGCATTCCCTGGTGGACCAAGAGATCAAGCAACCTCGGCATTTATTGATGGCAATCTGTATGTGTTTGGCGGCATTGGCAAAAATAGCAAGGGCTTGACTCAGGTATTTAATGACGTACACAAATACAACCCCAAAACCAATAGTTGGGTTAAATTGATGTCGCATGCACCGATGGGCATGGCGGGTCATGTGACTTTTGTACACAACGGCAAGGCTTATGTTACTGGCGGTGTTAACCAGAATATCTTCAATGGCTATTTTGAAGATCTCAACGAGGCTGGAAAAGATTCAGCAACTATAGACAAGATCAATGCCCATTATTTTGACAAAAAAGCAGAAGATTATTTCTTCAATAAGTTTCTGTTGTCTTTTGATCCCTCAACACAGCAATGGAGTTACGCTGGCGAATCTCCCTGGTACGGAACGGCTGGTGCGGCGGTTGTGAATAAAGGTGATAAAACCTGGCTTATTAATGGCGAAGCCAAACCAGGATTGCGAACGGATGCCGTATTTGAACTTGATTTCACCGGTAATAATTTAAAATGGAATAAGCTTGCTCCCGTCTCATCACCAGATGGCGTCGCTGGCGGTTTTGCGGGGATAAGCAATGATTCTCTTATATTTGCCGGAGGGGCCGGATTCAAAGGTTCACGAGAAAATTACCAGAACGGTAAGAACTATGCGCATGAAGGCCTAAAAAAATCATATAGCACTGATATTCATCTTTGGCATAACGGGAAATGGGATAAATCGGGTGAATTATCGCAAGGTCGGGCCTACGGAGTATCATTGCCCTGGAATAATAGTCTATTGATTATTGGCGGTGAAACTGCAGGCGGCAAAGCGGTGACGGATTCAGTTTTGATCTCTGTGAAGGATAATAAAGTCACAGTACAAAATTAACGCTTCAGGGCCCCGGTAAAGGGGCCCTGCTATCAATTTGTCATTTCAATTACGCGAAATTTATATGAACGCAATAATATCGCCCGATTATTACTATGTTCTTACCGTTGCTGGTCAGTCTAATGCCATGGCGTATGGCGAAGGACTGCCATTACCGGACAGGGAAGATGCGCCTCATCCCAGAATTAAACAATTAGCGAGATTTGCGCATACGCATCCCGGAGGCCCGTCATGTCACTTTAACGACATTATTCCACTGACTCACTGCCCACACGATGTTCAGGATATGCAGGGTTATCACCATCCTCTGGCAACGAATCATCAAACACAGTACGGCACCGTTGGCCAGGCACTGCATATTGCACGGAAATTACTACCCTTTATTCCTGATAATGCAGGGGTTCTCATCGTTCCATGTTGCCGTGGCGGATCGGCTTTTACCGCGGGCAGCGAAGGGACATATTCAGAACGGCACGGAGCCAGCCATGATGCTTGTCGTTGGGGAACGGATACTCCGCTGTACCAGGATTTAGTCAGCAGAACGCGAGCCGCACTGGCAAAAAATCCGCAGAACAAATTCCTCGGCGTATGCTGGATGCAAGGCGAATTTGACTTAATGACCAGTGACTACGCGTCACACCCTCAACACTTTAATCATATGGTTGAAGCCTTTCGTAGGGATCTAAAACAATACCATTCTCAGCTTAATAATATTACTGACGCACCGTGGTTTTGCGGCGATACCACCTGGTACTGGAAAGAAAATTTCCCTTATGCGTATGAAGTTATTTATGGCAATTATCAAAATAATGTTTTAGCCAATATTATTTTCGTCTACTTCCAGCAACAAGGTGAAAGAGGACTGACGAACGCGCCTGATGAAGATCCGGACGATTTAAGCACGGGATATTACGGTTCAGCGTACCGGTCACCGGAGAACTGGACGACGGCACTGCGAAGCAGTCATTTCAACACGGCAGCCCGTCGGGGGATTATTTCTGACAGGTTTGTAGAAGCAATTTTGCAGTTTTGGCGCGAAAAGTGAGCGTTCATTAATTTGATTTATTCGCATCCATCAACGCTTTTAACTCCTCCGGCGTAAACGGTGGTTTGCGTCGGTGCAGCATCGCATGGCAATTAGGGTACACAGGCAGCAAAAAAACAAATGAGATCAAAGTAATATATCTTCACTTGCAGGCTTGAACAGCCGAAAATTTGCGAGCATGATCGCAATTATTTCACTGCCAGGGATATCAATGGCTTCCAGTAAATCGCTACAGCAGGCAATTGCCAATATAAAAATCTGGCATAAGGGTGAACAGCGCGCACCGCATAAACCATTGTTATTGCTATACGTATTAGCGGGATACCTGAATGGACATCCACGCCTTTTCGATTATGGATCGGAAATCTACGAACCTCTGCACAGTTTACTGGAACGTTTTGGGCCACAGCGTTCACAGTACCGACCTGATATGCCGTTCTGGCGATTACAAGGCGACGGATTCTGGCAATTACACAATGCCGAGCTTTGCTCAACAGCAGGGAGCAGCCGACAACCGCCAGTGAAGGAACTGAACGAATACCACGTTGCAGGCGGTTTCGATGAACAGCACTACGCCCTGGTAACCGGCAATAAAAAACTCATCAATACTCTGGCGCAACAGATACTCGAAGAGCACTTCACCGAGAGTATTCAGGAAGAAATTGCTGACGAGCTGGGTTTTGATCTCCAGCAAATCCGTAAACAGCGCGACCCGTTATTTCGCAAAAATGTATTACGCGCTTATAACTACCAGTGCGCGATATGTGGCTTTAATATGCGCCACGACGACACCACCGTCGCGCTGGAAGCGGCGCATATAAAATGGAAACAGCACGGCGGTCCTTGTGAAATTCCTAATGGCCTGGCGCTTTGCGCAATTCACCATAAAGCCTTTGATAAAGGATCGATTGGCCTGGACGAAAATATGCGGGTACTGGTCTCGGATGCGGTTAACGGCGGAGGGATCGTTGAGAGATTATTCTGGGATTTTGACGGGAAAACTATTGCGTTGCCGCAGGTGCGTAGAAATTACCCTTATGAGGGGTTTGTGGAGTGGCATCGGAAAGAGGTTTTTAGGGGGTGAGGTTGATAATACCGTGCCCCCATAATATTGCCATCTCTTGCATTGAGATATTACAAGCTACAAATGTTCTCCCCATTTTTCAATGTAGACATTTATAGCAATATCAAAATTTATTGTTCAGCTTTTTCAACAACAAAACCATTTTGCCGTACAAACTCAATCAAGAGTTCAATATTAACAATACCCCATTGATTAGAAATAGCAACAATTTCACCAGAAGGAAGTGTAATCAATGCATCTTCATTGATATGATAGCGACTCTTTTGCTTCTCTGGTATCTGATCGACAAGCATAACTGTACGTTTTTTAAAGTCTTCATTTAATCCATTTATTAAATCATTATAACTTGCTGGATTAAATTGTCTTATCCAATCACGTAATAATTCAAGAGCTAATTTACGCTTATTAAGTTCTTTATCTTTATATATATACCACGTATAGTCCTTCTCTTTTTTCTGACTGCTAATTAGCTGCTCATCACGTTTTTCACGAAATTTAACTTGATATTCTTCCAATTCAGGAACCGGTATGATTTGCTCTGCATTGATAAGAACATCATCATTAAATCTATAAGGCGTCAGACGAACGCATCGAATGTCTACCCCCTTATCTCTTAACCAAATCGCAGTGGTAGTCAGTTCCTTGCTAAAATCCGATGAAGCCAAAACAATTCTGATATCTTTTCCGAAATCAACAAGCTCAGTTTCATCCAGCTCAACAAATTCAAGTATTTTTTCTTTCGCATCGGCATCGCAGTTTTGTTTTTTCAAATACGTCTGGAAATATTCACATGCTTTCGCAAAACTCATTGTGGAAATCATCGCCGCATATCGTAGTGCCTGTAACTCCATATGCGCACCCGTTTCATCACGTTTTAATTCGATAACCACTAAATTTGCCTGTTTATCGATTGCCAATAAATCAATTCGCCGACGACTATCTTCCCAGTCAGAAAACTCTTCGGAAATTACCAGGCAATCAGGAGCAATAATATCTATGTTTTTTTTGATTGCTTCCTGTAAATCATAACGTTCCTGTAATCCTTCCAGAGTAAAGATCGTTTTTTCTAAAGCATGTAGTTCTTTATTTGCGATATTGTACAGCGCCACGTTTATCTTCCTTTTTTAACTAATTTTACAGGAATTTTAACACAGTTAAAATTTTATTTCCTGAGCTGTAATCGATTAAGCTGATGCAGTCAATGGGAATGATATAGGGTCATTTCTAGTCGCACTAACAGAAACGGCCAGGGCATACTTGAGGCCACCGGCTACGAAACGAAGAACACTGAACGGCCTTTCTGACAGGCCGATATACTGCACGGATATGGGTAATTTCAGACACAAAAAAAGCCGCCCTTGAGCGACTCGATTTGCATATGATGTGGTGCGAAGGCCGGACTCGAACTTCAAAGATAATAATCTGAATTTTAAGCAATTAATATCAGGGTAATTGATGTTATATACTTACATGTATACTCAACTGCTTCCCTTCGAAGATCAGTGTAATCACAAAACTCCTGAATCATCTCACCGATGATGTAGCGATTATACTCGATAGAATAATTTCAGCCAGGAACCTTTTTTCCAATAACAAACCAACAACTGGCATTTCCACGACAATGCTAATGCTTTCTATCTCACGGTTGCAGAAAAGTGCTCCTGTAAATAAATCAATATGTTATCTTCAGTACATTTAGGATTGAGAAGAGAAAGATGATGTTCACAATGTTAAAAGATTTTCTTAGTATCCCAGTTATCGCAAGCGTTATCCTTGCCATTCTCGCCTCAATAGTGAAAAAGTATACACACTTCAGTCGAAGAGATTTCTTTTCTCATTCCCCTTTAGAGCAGATCGAAGCTGTCAAATGGCTAAGACAATCAAAAACAGCATCTCCAAATCCACTGGATGTGGCTGAACAACAATTTCGCTTACTATCATTAGGTCTACATAGAGACCGAGATTTATCCTACAGGCTAGTGGCTTTTTACTCTAGCCACTCACAAACATATATTCAATTGCTAAAGACGATATTACGTTGGCCGGGGTTATATAACATCGACGATGGCAAGATATATCTCCACAGCCATTTAAAGTGGGATCTGCCACTCATGCTGATTGTTATACTAACCATTATGGGTTCAGAGGTAATTGAAAGCTACTCACGTGAAGATGTCAGTCAATTGATCTTACCCAGCAATAGTGGACACGCGGCTAAGTGAGTAAACTCTCAGTCA
>OGZC01001485.1_pt1 | contig 12533 bp, 10 predicted proteins | sample 1576751 | NCBI WGS metagenome assembly OGZC01 (sample SAMEA3541486, study PRJEB24748) | human gut metagenome | biome: human gut; feature: human-associated habitat; material: faeces | place: China | collected 2012
TCGTGAAGCCCAACTTAATGCAAATGCACTCAAGCTATGTTGTAACTGACCCGAAAGGTACGGTTTTAGTCGAGTGCGGCAAGCTCTTACAGCGGGGCGGGTATCGGATAAAGGTACTGAACACGATTAACTTCAAAAAAAGCATGAAATACAATCCCTTTGCCTATCTCCGCAGCGAAAAAGACATTTTGAAACTGGTAAATACCTTGATTGCCAACACCAAAGGGGACGGGGAAAAAGCCGGGGAGGATTTTTGGGTAAAATCGGAACGTCTCTTTTACTGCGCCCTTATCGGCTACATTTGGTACGAAGCCCCGGAGGAAGAAAAGAACTTTACGACGCTGCTTGAAATGATAAATGCCAGTGAAGCCCGCGAGGACGACCCGGAATTTCAGTCCCCCGTTGACCTCATGTTTGAACGGTTGGAGGAAAAAGACCCGGAACACTTTGCTGTCCGGCAGTATAAGAAATTCCTGTTATCTGCGGGAAAGACAAGAAGCTCTATCCTCATTTCCTGCGGAGCGCGGCTTGCACCCTTTGACCTTAAAGAGCTGCGCGACCTTATGGAAACCGACGAAATGGAGCTTGATACCATAGGCGACCGCAAGACCGCCCTGTTTGTCATTATCAGCGACACCGACGATACTTTTAACTTTGTTGTGAGTATTCTTTACACGCAGCTTTTCAATCTCCTTTGCGACAAGGCAGATGATGAATACGGCGGCAGGCTGCCCGTTCATGTGCGCTGCCTGTTAGACGAGTTTGCAAATATCGGGCAGATACCGAAGTTTGAAAAGCTCATAGCCACTATCCGAAGCCGGGAAATCTCTGCGTCGATTATCTTACAGTCGCAAAGCCAGTTAAAGGCAATCTATAAGGACAACGCCGATACCATAGTCGGCAACTGCGACACCACCCTTTTCTTGGGCGGCAAGGAGAAAACCACCCTCAAAGAAATGTCGGAAATCTTGGGGAAAGAAACCATTGACAGCTTCAACACTTCCGAGAACCGGGGGCGCGAGGTATCGCATGGGCTGAACTATCAGAAGTTAGGCAAGCAGCTTATGACGGAAGATGAAATAGCGGTTATGGACGGCGGGAAATGTATTTTACAGCTACGAGGGGTGCGCCCGTTCTTCTCTGATAAGTACGACATTACAAAGCACCCCAACTATAAATATCTTTCCGACTATGACAAGAAAAATACTTTTGATATGGAAAAGCATTTAAGGCGCAGACCCGCCCTTGTGAAGCCGGACGAAGTATTTGACTACTACGAAATCAGCGAAAGCGATTTGCAGGAGGACACCGACCATGAATAGACGTATCAGAAAGAAAAAGGACAAGAAAATCACAGAAGCCATAAACGGGCTTGTTTCGATTGCTGAACGACGGGAACAGCAGCGGCAGGCTGCTATCCGGCAGTTTGTGAAACGGTGTGAAGCCCTGTATGAGCAGCAGCGAAAAGAAAGGAGGAATTGACGCAGTAACAAAGAAAAAGACAACTTGCATGATACGCGCCCCTACAAAAATTCCTATCGCCCACACTGACAACTGAATACCGCCGCGCAGCAGACATTTAGGCAGCGCGGGGACTTATGACCGCGGCAGTTTGAAAACTGACCGCCGTTTTTTATGCCCTTTTACGGGCAAGCCGCATTTGCGGCAGAAAGGAGTTTTATGGAATTTTTCAACAGCGCAATCGGCGTATTACAGACTTTGGTTATCGCTCTTGGAGCAGGACTTGGCATTTGGGGCGTTATCAATCTCTTGGAGGGCTACGGAAATGATAATCCGGGCGCAAAATCACAGGGCATTAAGCAGCTCATGGCGGGCGGCGGCGTTGCCCTTATCGGCACTATCCTTGTACCTCTGCTTTCCGGCTTGTTCGGTTAAGCGCGGGTAGCTGCCTATGCAGAGCATACTTGACGCGATTAACGAATGGATAAAGGAAATCCTTATCGGAGCGATAAACGGTAATCTGTCAACTATGTTCGGGGACGTAAACGAAAAAGTCGGGACTATCGCAAACGAGGTAGGACAGACCCCGCAGGGTTGGAACGCAAATATTTTCAGCATGATACAGACCCTTTCTGAAAATGTAATCGTTCCGATTGCGGGGCTTGTCATTACCTATGTCCTATGCTACGAGCTAATCAGCATGGTAACGGAAAAGAACAATATGCACGACATAGAAACATTCATGTTCTTTAAGTGGATATTCAAAGCCTTTGTTGCCGTTTTCTTGGTAACGCATACCTTTGATATAACAATGGCAGTCTTTGATATGGCGCAGCATATTGTGTCCGGCGCGGCGGGGGTAATCGGCGGCGATACGAATATCGACGTAACCGAAGCCCTTGCCGCCATGCAGGAGGGACTAAAAGATATGGAAATCCCCGAACTACTGTTACTTGTCATGGAAACGAGCCTTGTAAGCCTTTGTATGAAAATCATGTCCGTACTGATAACCGTTATCCTCTACGGCAGAATGATTGAGATATACGCCTACTGTTCCGTTTCCCCTATCCCCTTTGCCACCATGACAAACCGGGAATGGGGACAGATTGGGAACAACTACCTAAAGGGGCTGTTTGCACTGGGCTTTCAAGGCTTCCTCATTATGATATGCGTCGGCATTTACGCGGTTTTGGTAGGCGAAATGGTGATAGCGGACAATCTGCACAGCGCGATTTTTTCCCTTGCAGCCTATACCGTTATCCTCTGTTTCTCCCTGTTCAAATCCGGCGCACTGGCAAAATCCATATTCAACGCCCACTAAGGGCAGAAAGGAGGTTTTTTCTTGGCGTATGTACCTGTACCAAAAGACCTTTCCAAAGTCAAAACAAAAGTCGCTTTCAATCTGACAAAGCGGCAAATCGTTTGTTTTGCGGCGGCTCTCTTAATCGGACTGCCGCTGTTTTTTTTGCTCAAAGGCAGCGCAGGGACAAACCTTGCGGCTATGGCGATGATTGTCGTCATGCTTCCCTGTTTCCTGCTTGCCATGTATGAAAAACATGGGCAGCCCCTTGAAGTGGTGGTAAGAAATGTCATTCAGACAAAGTTTACCCGCCCAAAGGAGCGACCTTACAGAACCGAAAACCTATACGCTGTCTTGGAAAAGCAGCGAAAACTTGAAAAGGAGGTATCAGCGATTGTCAAAAGGACAAACAAAAAAGACGCGGGAAGCCGCAGGAAACAGGCGTAAGCTGACCCGCGCCGAAAAGAAACAGATTGCCGAAGCTATCCGAAAGGCTAAAGGCGACGGCAAAGCCCGCACCGCACAGCAGACCATTCCCTACCTTGCCATGTACCCGGACGGTATCTGCAAAGTGGCACAGCGGAAATATTCAAAGAGCATTGCTTTTGAGGACATTAACTATCAGCTTGCACAGGCAGACGATAAGACCGCCATTTTTGAAAACTGGTGCGATTTCCTCAACTACTTTGACGCGAGCGTGAGCGTGCAGCTTTCTTTCATCAATCAAGGAACGCAGCGGGAACAGGCAGAAAAAGCAATCTCTATCCCCGCACAGGAGGACGCTTTTAACTCTATCCGCACCGAGTATTCGGATATGCTGAAAAATCAGCTTAGTAAAGGCAACAACGGGCTTGTGAAGCACAAATACATTACCTTTACCGTTGAAGCCGATAACAAGGCGGCTGCAAAATCAAGACTTTCCCGTATCGAAACCGACGTGTTTAACAATTTCAAGGTGCTTGGCGTAACCGCCCGCCCCTTATCCGGCTATGAACGCTTAAAGGTGCTGCATGGGGTATTCCACCCGGAGGGCGAGCCGTTCTCCTTTTCCTTTGACTGGCTTACCCCGTCGGGGCTGTCTACAAAGGATTTTATCGCCCCGTCCTCTTTCCGTTTTGGCGAGGGCAGATATTTCCGCATGGGGAAGAAAATCGGCGCGGCGAGCTTCCTTGAAATCCTTGCGCCGGAGCTTAACGACCGTATGCTTGCCGACATACTGGACTTGGAAACAGGGGTAATCGTCAATTTACATATCCGCAGTATCGACCAGTCGGAAGCAATCAAGACCATTAAGCGCAAAATCACAGACCTTGACAAGATGAAGATTGAGGAACAGAAAAAAGCGGTTAGAAGCGGCTATGACATGGATATAATCCCGTCCGACCTTGCCACCTTTGGCAGCGAAGCAAAGAACTTGTTGCAGGACTTACAGAGCCGCAACGAGCGAATGTTTCTCCTTACGTTCCTTGTGGTAAACATGGCAGACACGAAGCGGAAACTGGAAAATGATATTTTCGCTGCGGCGGGTATCGCACAGAAATACAACTGCCGCCTGACACGCCTTGACTATCAGCAGGAAGCAGGGCTTTTATCCAGTGTGCCGATTGGGGAAAACCTTATCCCGATACAACGGGGGCTTACCACATCAAGCACCGCTATTTTCATTCCCTTTATCACGCAGGAGCTTTTTCAGACGGGGCAAGCCCTGTACTATGGCTTGAACGCCCTTTCTAACAACATGATACTCTGCGACAGAAAGCAGCTCAAAAATCCCAACGGGCTTATATTGGGAACGCCGGGAAGCGGAAAATCTTTTGCGGCAAAAAGGGAAATCCTCGGGGCCGATTCCCCGACCCGTATCGCTGACACGGAACAGCAGCCGCCCCTCTTCCAACCAGGCGTCAAACGCGACGAACCCCCGGTCGGTGAACTTGATCGCATTGGAAAGCAGGTTCTCGGCGATCTGCCGCACACGCGAGGGATCGCCCGCGACCTGTCCCGAAAGTTCGGCGGCGAGCGTACACCGCAATTCGATTCCTTTGGCCGCAGCCACCGGCTCGAACCCGGTGCAGACAGCCGTAAACAGATCGGCCGGAGAGAAGGCGATGCGATTGACGGCGACTTTGTTGGAGTCGAGTTTGTAGAAATCCAGCAGGTCGGTCACCAACTCCAACAGGTGATCGGCCGAGCTCTTCATATGATCCAGATAAAGCGCACCCCGCTTGCCCAGGTCCAGACGCGTAAGCAGATCGATATAGCCCATGATCGAACCCAGCGGGGCCTTGATGTCGTGCGTAATGGTGAGCATCAGCTTCTCACGGGCCTCCAGCAAGGCTTCGTTGTGGCGATTGGCCGCTTCGAGCTGGCGTTTGTAACGGTTGCTGCGGTTCACGTCCCGCCAGAGGATTCCGACGAAGAGCAGCATCACCAGCAGCGATCCGGCAGCCACCGAGCCCAGAATGACGAGCGAGCTGCGCCGCACCTGTTCACGAGCCTGCATCCGCTCCCAGAGATAGGCCGTCTCCTCCTCCTCGAAGTCGATAATCAGGCGGTAAATCCGCTGATTGATCTGCTGGTTGTTGCGTTGCAGCCGCAACCCCTCCCGCCACGCCTTGTCGTAAAGGGCCAGCCGCTCGCTGGTCACCCGCTGCTCCAGATCCTGCAGCACTACGGCGATGGTATCCCCCAGACTCATCTGCCGAGGCGGAGCGTCGATCCGCACCCGGGTCTTCACCACCACCTGCGAATCGTTCTTGGGCGGGCTGAACAGGTCGCCGAACCGGCGGAAGAAATTGCGCTTCTTTTTCGGAGCCACGCGCACCGTATCGCGGACCAGGATCGTATCGGGTTCGATAGTCGGTTGCGACAGGGAGTCCAGCATGGGAATCATCCGCTGGATATTTTCGCTCAACAACGTCGCCGTGCCCGCCGAACGCAGGTTGCGGTCCAGAGCCTTGATCCCCTGCTCCTTGCCGGCGATCAGCCGCACGATCGTGTCCAGACGCATCTGCTGCGACTCGTCGTCCGCACGCATACGGAGCGAATCGATGCACTCCCGTACCAGCCGGAGTTCGCGTTTGTAACGATTCTCGTAGCTGGCATAACCGGCCACCAGCATCTGACCGTATGTTTCGGCCTCATAGAGATGGTAGAGAGTCTGATTGACCAGTCTGCGCCGCCGCCGAAGCTCCTGCTGGCTGTGGTCCGGTTCGAGGAGCGCTCCGGTCTGACGCCAGACGTAGATCATGGCCGTCAGGCCGATCAGGGCGATCAGCACGTAACCCACGACGATTTTGGTGCGTACGAATTTAGACTCTTTCATCATAGCGGATCGACTTATCCTTCGCCCAAAGATAGCATCTGTTTCGGTGATTTTCGCTGCGGAAAGCCTTTTTCTTTCCAAAGCCTTTCCGCAAGGGGGTCTGCACCCTATTTGATCCGGGCGATGATCCTCTCCAGCGTCAGCTCACGCACCGCATCGCGTCCGATCCGGCGGGCTGCCGCCCCCTCCTTCGCCGCCAGTCTACGGGCCAGCGCCAGCGCATCGGGGTAAAGCCCCCGGCTACGTTTGCCGATCTGCCGCAGGGCCCAATTCACGGCTTTTCCGATCCGGACGCGGGAATCCTCCGCACCCCGTTCGATCAGCGGCAGAAAGGCCCTGAAATCGTCGTCCGAAGCCCGTTTATCCCCGACGGCGAGCGTAGCCAGCAGAGCGAACCCCGCCCGTCGGGTAAACTCCTCGTCCGAAGCGGCGTATTCGCGCACCTTGCCGTAAGCGTACGACGTATAGCGGAACAGGTTGATACAACACTGGTCGCACAGGTCCCACGACCGAAATTCGGCGACCCAGGCATCCATCTCCTCCGGACGGAACAGCGCCGGATCGGCGATCATCGACGCCAGGATCCGCCCTTCGTGCACCGGCCTGCGGTAGAGTTCCAGCGCCAGCGCATGATCCCGGCCGATCTCCCGCGCCAGACGCCGCAGATCGACCACCCGCACCCCGACCGCCAGCCGGGCGTCGATTCCGAACCGCACCATTCCCTCCCGGAACTCCGGATTGGCATGGGCCGCAAGCCACTCCAAGACCTCTTCGCAGGTCATATCCTTTCCTTTTTTCGTCTTCATCTCTATCTCACTTATCCGCACGAATGAAATTCTAAAAATAGTCATTTATTTTATTTCTGCAAACCGATCCGAAAAGAAGGACGGTTTTCATACCCCGCAATGCGTAAATTTCATCCGACCGTTTTTCAACATCGAAAAGGGGAGAACGCTGCGAGCGTTCTCCCCTTTTCGATTCGCGGACATGCGCCTGCAAAGCAAACGCACATTCGCCGTATTTCCAGTTACTTACGCTTCTTGTCCGCTTTCTTGGCGTTTTTCTTCGAAGCCTTCGTCTCCTTTTTCTTCACATCCTTCTGATCGCATGCCTTGGTGCAGTCGCTCTTCACGAGGGTCATCTCGTCGAGCAGCCAGTCCGCACCCGCGAACTTGTCGATCACGAAGAGCACATAGCGAACGTCCACGCCGATAGTACGCTGTACATCCGGCTCGAAGGCGATATCGCCCGACATAGCCTCCCAGTTACCGTCGAAAGCCAGACCGATCAGCTCGCCGCGGCTGTTCATCATCGGCGAACCCGAGTTACCGCCCGTGATGTCGCAGTTGGCCAGGAACGCTACGGGAAGTTCGCCCTTGCAGTTGGCATAGGGACCGAAATCCTTCGCCTCGTAAAGCTCCTTGAGCTTGGCGGGAACGACGAATTCGGGATTCGAAGAATCCTCCTTCTCCATCACGCCCTTGAGCGTCGTGTAGTAATCATATACCACGCCGTCGGCAGGTTCATAAGGCAACACCTGACCGTAAGTCAGACGAATGGTGAAGTTCGCATCCGAATACCAGGCCTTGTCGGGCTGCATGCGCATCAGACCGGCTACGTAAAGACGATGTCCGTCCGCATATTTCTGCAGGTTGGGTACGGCCTTCTCGCGCAGCTCCTTCATCTTGTTCAGAACCGACGTAGCCAACACTACCGCCGGATCGTTCTTGATCTGCTCGGACGTAGCGGCCGATGCCTTGGCCTCGTCCGTGAAGACCGAATTGTCGTACAGGTAATCCACATAAGCGTCGATGTCGCCGCCGAACTGCGCGTCGATCACCTCCGCGAAAACGGTCGGCAGATCCTTCACGTTCTCCTTGACCATCGAAAGCATCTTCCGGGCTACCTTGCGGTCCGTCGGCAGGTTGTAATCCTTGTAGAAGTTGGCGTAATACTCCTTCGCCTGCGCTTTCGCTTCGTCGCTTACCTCCTCGGCCGTCAGCATCCGGTTAGCCACCAGAGCCGGGGTCATGATTTCGACCGAACGGACCATCGCCTCGCTCAAATACTGGAGCGGACCGGTGTAGGCCATGTTGTCGTTCACCGCCTCGCGGATCATGCCGAGCGCATCGACGAATCCCTCTTCAGGCAGCGTATTCTGCTCGGCCCAAGCCTGGAATTCGGCTTCCTGCGCCTCCTTCAAGGCTTTCACGTCCAGTTTTTTCAGACCGCGCAGCATGCCGATCGTATTCTTCCAATAGTTCGACGAATTGGCATATTTCGAAGCGTACTGGATACGCACCTTGTCGCTGGCGGCCATGTCCTCCTTCAGGATGTCCTGACGGGCGCCGCGAATGTCGATGCGCTGCGGACCCGAAACCTGGAACATCTCGTCGATCTCGTACGAAGTCATGTAACGCTCGGTCGAACCGGGGAAGCCCATGATCATCGTGAAATCGTCGGCCTTGTAACCGTCGAGCGACACCTTGAGGAACTCTTCGGCCTTGTAGGGTACGTTCTCTTCCGAATATTCCGCCGGACGGTTGTCCTTGCCGGCATAGATGCGGAAGATCGAGAAGTCGCCCGTATGACGCGGCCACATCCAGTTGTCGGTTTCGCCGCCGAACTTGCCGATCGACGTCGGGGGAGTACCGACCAGACGGATGTCCCGATAAACCTCCATCACGAACGCGAAGTACTGGTTGCCACCGAAGAACGGCTGGATGTTGATCGTCATGCCGGGATTCTCGGCCCGCAATTTCTCGTACAGCGCCTCGATGTTCTTATCCTCCATTTCCGAACGCTCCTCGCCCTTGGCGATCGAGGGGATGTTGCCCAGCACCTCGGGCGTTACGTCGATGATTCGACGGATGAAAGTGACCGTCAGCCCCGGAGCCGGCAGCTCCTCCTCGTTGGACATGGCCCAGAAACCGTCCTTCAGGTAGTCGTGCTCCACCGAAGAGAGGGCCTGAATCGAACCGTAACCGCAATGGTGGTTGGTGAAAACGAGTCCTTCGGGCGATACGACCTCGCCCGTACAACCGTTACCGAAAATGACGATCGCATCCTTGAGCGATCCGTGATTCACCGAATAGATATCTTCGGCCGTGAGCTGGCAGCCCTTGGCTTTCATATCCCCGATGTTCATCTTCTGAAGATAGGGCAGAAGCCACATACCCTCGTCTGCAGCGGCAGTCAGCGATACGACTGCCGCAGCCAGGCATAAAATCAGTTTTTTCATCTCTCCTTAAAATGTTTGTTTACTTGGTTTATAAAAAATATATAGTTGAATTTCTCTGTTCGCACTTCATACGACCGGCTCCGCATCCGCCCAACCGGATCGGAATGCCGCACTCTCTCCGTTCCTTCCCCTGTTCTCTTTTTTCGTCCTTCGCCGCAACCGGCCGGGCAGGTTCTCCCTCGTTTCTCCTCTTTGGCCGCCGACCGGAAATCCGCCGTTCCGCCTCCGTAACCGCACAGGCCGTGCGACCGGAGGATCGCCCTCCGGCGAGCGAAAAACCTACTTGATGGCGATCATGTTGAGGATCGAACGCTCGGCACGGCGGCGTACCTCCTCGTCGAGCGATATTTCGGGCCGCTCGTCGCGCAGCGTGGTGAAGATATTCTCCAGCGTAATCATCTTCATATACCTACAATTGTTGCATCCGCACGCCTCGTCGTCGGGAGGGGCCGGGATAAACGTCTTCTCCGGATAGCGGCGCTTCATCTCGGTCAGAATCCCCGCTTCGGTCACCACGATGAACTCCCTGGCGGAACTTTTGCCGCAATAGTCCAGAATAGCCGCCGTCGAACCGACGAAATCGGCCACCTGCACGATATAGGCCCTGCATTCGGGATGCACCACCACCTGCGCTGCGGGATGCTGCCGCTTCAGTTCCAGGATTTTTTCCAACGAAAACTCCTCGTGCACATGGCAGGCGCCGTCCCAGATCACCATATTCTCGCGTCCAGTCAGCTTTTGGATATAGGAACCCAGGTTCCGGTCGGGAGCGAAGATGATCGGCTGGTCGGCCGGAATCGACTCTACGACCTTCAGGGCATTGGACGAGGTGCAGCACACATCCGTCAAGGCTTTCACCCCGACCGAAGTATTGACGTACGAAACCACCTTGTAGCCGGGATATTTCGCCTTGAAAGCCGCGAAAGCGGCCGCATCGCACGATTCTGCCAGCGAACATCCCGCTTCGAGATTCGGAAGCAGCACCTTCTTTTCAGGCGAGAGCACCTTGGCCGTCTCTGCCATGAAATGCACGCCGGCGAAGAGGATGATCCGGGCGTCGGTCTTCTGCGCCTCGATGGAGAGCGCCAGCGAATCGCCCAGGAAATCGGCTACTTCCTGCACTTCGGGCAGCGTATAGTAGTGCGCCAGGATAACGGCGTTCTTCTCGCGTTTGAGCCGCTCGATTTCCGTTTTGAGTTTCGATGAGTTATCGACCATCGTTTTTTATTTTTTATACTTTTATTTTATTAAAAAAATAATTAAAAGTAAATATAATGCCTGTTGATAGTGTTGATAATTATACCGTATTTCGGGTTATCCACAGCATAGCTTTTCGAAGTTCCGTATTCTGTTCTGCCGATAAGGTCCGGGAGGTTGTCGAAACCCGTTTTTTGGAAAGTTACCGACAAATGTTCAAAACAGGTTTCGACATTTCGACATGTTCGGATTATCAACATTCGCTTCTCTTTTTCCGTGCATATCCCGAATCATACTTTGCGAAAACTTTTTTTTGCCGTTTTCTTGTTTTGTCTATACCGGGCGAAAGATGGATTTTGCAAACGGTTCCGGGTTTTTCTTTTCAAAAGTTATTGCGGGTTTATCAACATCGTTCGTGGGGTTATTTGACCACCTTATCAACAATCCGGTCGGCTATCTCCCGGTAGTAGGGTTCGACGCGGGCGTCGATCGACACCGACGGCGTTCCCGTATCGGCGCCTTCCATAATGGACTGTATGATAGGTATTTCTCCCAACAGGTCTATGCCGTTTTCCTCGGCGAAGCGGCGGGCGCCTCCCTTTCCGAAGAGGTAGTAACGGTTTTCGGGCAGCTCTTCCGGCGTGAACCAGGCCATGTTTTCGACGATGCCGGCCAGGGGGATGTTCACCTGCGGATTGCGGAACATCTCCACGCCGCGCCGTACATCGGCCACGGCGATCTGCTGGGGGGTGGAAACGATCACGGCCGTGTCGATTTTCAACTCCGAAATGATCGAGAGGTGAATATCTCCCGTGCCGGGAGGAAGATCCACGAGCAGGAAATCGAGCGCTCCCCAGCGTGTCTGGTGGATCATCTGCCGCAAGGCGTTCACCGCCATTGCACCGCGCCACAGCAGGGCGTCCGAAGGTTTCACGAAGAAGCCGATCGACATGATTTTCATATCCATCGTTTCGGCCGGCAGGATGATATCCTGCCCGTCCACCTGTTCGGCTTCGGGCAGGTAACCTTCCAGACCGAACATCTTGGGCTGCGAAGGGCCGTAGATGTCGGCGTCGAGGATGCCGACCCGGAAACCCCGGTTGCGCAGGGCGACGGCAAGGTTGGCCGTGACGGTCGATTTTCCGACACCGCCCTTGCCCGAAGCGATCGCTACGATGTGGGCTATGTCGCCCGTCATGGTCGGTTTGTCCGCAGCTTGCGGTTTCTTGGGAGCGGCCTCCTTAATAATAACGGTGATGGATCCTTTCAGGGCGGGAAAATTCTCTTCCAGCAGTGCTTGAACCTGCCGTTTGATCTTCAGGGCGAAGGGATCGCGCACTTTGGCGAAATTCAGGGTGACGGTTATCTTGTCGCCGGGAGTCGAAACCTGTTCGACGAATCCGCTCTCGACAAGACCGTGCTGGGTCTCCGGATGGAGGATACGGTTGAGTAATTCCTTGACTCTCTCTTCCATATTTTCAGTTAAGTTGGTAGCAACGATCGTGCAAACCGGGCGGCAAAGAGCCTGCTCCTGCTCGTCCGGATGCGGCTTATCTGGACAAAGATAACTATTATTTCCGATATAATAAGTCTTTATGGAAAATTATGTTATCGATAAACGATAAATATTATTTGTTTTTCATAAAATTAACGGTTATATTTGCCGCATATTAACTCCGATTCGGAGGGGGGCCGGGATTCGGCGATGCGGAAAAGTTTCGCCCCGTTCGCGCCTCATGCGCCGTTTCGCAGCGAATGAATATTAAATAAATCGGTATGAAATTTTTGAAAATGTTTTTCGCCGGTCTGCTCGCTTTTGTCGTGGGCAGTGCGGTGATGCTCTTTCTTTCCGTGGTGATTTTGTTCGGAATCGTAGGTTCCATGACCTCTTCGGAACCGGTGACGGTCGGAGAGCACGCGATTTTGAAACTGGATTTTTCGGAAGACCTGACAAACTTCGCGCATTAAAATGTGCACAACTAAAATTTAAAGACTATGAAGAAAAGTCTGTA
>OGZC01001502.1_pt1 | contig 12482 bp, 13 predicted proteins | sample 1576751 | NCBI WGS metagenome assembly OGZC01 (sample SAMEA3541486, study PRJEB24748) | human gut metagenome | biome: human gut; feature: human-associated habitat; material: faeces | place: China | collected 2012
CCTTGCCGACCTGATCACAGAGGACTATCCGCCGGTGTACTTCTGGTATGGCAGCAACAAATACTGCTGCTACCGAAATGCCGGACAATGTGGCGGATGTCTCCACCGGGGCCGTTGCCGATACCGGCAATACATATATCCCCGGAATCTATACCACGGAGCTGATCCTCGGCAGTGAGACCGTCAATGTGGAAGTCATCGTGAACGACCACGCTATCACATCCGTCAGCCTCGCAGATGCGAGTGAAGCACTTACCACCATGTATCCACTGCTCGAAACCACCATGGAATCCCTGAATGACCAGCTCTGTGAGATGCAGGATCCGGAGCAGGTCACCTATTCCGCAGAGACCAGATATACTTCGCTGGTGCTGCTGGAAGCGGTGAAGGCATCCCTGGAGAAGGCAAAGCCTAAGGCTACGCCGGAAGCAACGGATGCAACGAATGCACCGGCAGCTTCCCCGAATGTACCGAAAGCGGATATCAATCCTGCGGCATAAGGGACTCATGTGCCGTGCATAAAATTCAGTGCTAACGCAAAAAAGGGTGCATGCCTCCCGGCATGCACCCCATTGTGCGTTTTATTGTAATATTTTGTTTGCAACACTGGGTTTATTTTATACTATTTGCGGTGGAGATGCAAGGGAAAATTACTTCTCTTTTTTCTCTTGCTTCTTTGCTCTTGCTGCTTTCAAAACATCAGCAAGATTATCGCCATTAAGCACTCCCGGATAATTTTCCTGAAATCCCACTAAAGTATCTTTATTTTCCTGCTCACTTTATACTCCAATATCCGCCTTTACTCGGGCCTTCATATTCGATTATTCCACTAGTCTTCAATTTATTTATTGAACGTTTAACCGTACTGAGTGAAACCTCTATCTGACTCGCCATTTCCTCTCGTGTTACATACTTATTCATTCGTATCAACTGCAAAATAGCATCCTCCACTGATGTCGCATTTTGGGGTTCATTTTGGGGTTCATTTTGGGGTTCACCTTGTTCCATTAAGAAATCCGGATGAATAGGTATCTCAACAGTAACTGCTCTTCTTTCATCATCCGTTTCAAATGTCGCTTTAGGAGAACCATTATCTCTAAGTTCCTCTTGTATAGTAGGAATTCCTGTAGATTTTCCTTCTGTCAAATCTAACTCCTTCAAAAATTCTCCCAATCGTTTGTTTCTATAATATCGAGATTTGAATCGTTCTCCCTCAGCAATTGTCTTTTGCGAGATTGAACGGTCAATACCTGGATAACTAATAATTCGAACACAATCTGGTTCAATCTCTATGATTATTGCCTGATAGGATTGATAATCACGATGATAAAAAGCATTGACCACAGCTTCCTCTAACGCCTGATACGGATAGCTGTACCGGCGAATGGCTTCCATCTGATAATCTACTTTCGTGACCTTTTCCTCAATCACCATGTCCTGTAGCTTTTCCATAGTTCTTTTAATCATTGTCGGCACAGAGCCTTTGATAACCGGCACTTCAATAAAATTATTTGGATTTTTAATGCTACCTTCCGGAAATTTTGTAATTTCAACCTGCGTATATGGAAAGAATTTGTCCAAATGCTCACAAAACATCATCAGTGCCGCATTAGATATACATAGCTGCTCCGGTGGTCCTACAAGAAGCTGCATGTCTCCAAGCACTTCCATAACACCACGTTTTCCAATCTGCTTTGCCAGCTTGCTTTTGGTTGTATTGAGATGGTCCGTTAACAACGCAACCGATATGTCTGACTCTGTAGCCTCAAAATTAGGCCTCGTGTCAAACGGTGCGTAGTTTGTCATATTAATTAATTCTCGTTCCTGCTCCGCATTTGCACGAACCGAGCTTGTCGCATACCGTATATAGTAATAATACTTTTTATCCTTCTTAGCAGTAACATGCTCTGGTGCCTTATACGGTCTTTGCACTCCAGGTGTCACCCACAATACAACAACATTTTTCCCATCAACTTGTTCAATGATCACACGTGGAAAATATGCCGGAATCATTGTATTATTATAACCCAAAAGTTCCTTTTGTATGGTATCCAACTCATATTCTTCCAAACCCTTTACCGGGCGAACTGCAACACCGTTTTTCTCCTCGACACCAATCAAAACATATCCGCCACCAACATTGTCAAAATCATTGGCAAATGCACAAATGCTATGATAAATATCATCCGGATTCCACGATGCTTTAAATTCGATCCTATCAGATTCCACTCTTCGCTTATTTAATAAATCTTCTATGCTAAGCTCCAATTCCATTTACTTCACCACTTTCATAATTTAGGACTGCCCATCTCTTTCTCAGCATTCTCTCGTTTAATCCGATAATCCGAAAGCACTTTCAGTATTTCCGGGTCAGTTACATTGGATTCATAATCTGAAAAATCATTACTTTCAATTATTGGCTTAATTTGTTTCATCATTAACCATAATTTATCGTAACAAATCAATTTGCCCCTCCCAATAAGACGAAAAACACCAAATAATTCTACCACTTACCTTTTAGCAGTTTCAACAAAAGCTTTCGTTTTCCACTCAAAACACCTTCGTCGGAGAAAGCATTGCTTGCTGCTCTCTAACCTACGAAGATGCCGACAGCGGATATCAATCCTGCGGCGTAAGGGACTCAGGTACCGTGCATAAAATTCAGGGCTGACTCAAAAAAAGGCGCATGCCTCCCGGCATGCACCCCGTTGTGCGTTTTATTGTAATATTTTGTTTGCAACACTGGGGCTTTTTTATACTATTTATGGGGGAGATGCAAGGGAAAATTATTTCTCTTTTTCTCTTTTATCAGCAGATATTTCGCACCTCACTTTCTACAATATTAAATCGTATAAATTCCGGTATCGCATTTGCAAGTGCCTTTTCTTTTATACGTTCATCTCCCGTCGCTGCATATGCCACTTCAACACCTGCAGAAAAATATAATTTTTCAAGCTTCTGGGAGCGAATATCATTATAATTTGTACAAAGAGGTAAATCGTTCATCCTGGACAAGTAATCAATCATAGCCAGTAGATACATAGCTTCTCTGCACCATCTGCGTTCATAAAGCTTTCTTACTTCATCCGTCTCAAGTGTTTCGATAATAAAATCCATATCACCCATATCCTTTACATGATGGCATGTATTACTTTTAAATGTTTCAAACGAACATCTATAATCTATATTATCTGCACTATTATTTTCCAATATCGAGTCTACCGTTACATTAAGCACCTTGGCGATTTTATGCAGAGTTCCTGCCGTGCATTTATCAAGGTCTGCTTTTCCATTACAGATATCAGTAATTGTTGTCATTGCAACTCCGCTTTCCTTGCTCAAACGATACCTCGACATTTTTTCTTTTTCAAGTAAATCATTAATTATCATCTGCTTCCCTCCTATTTATTAATATATCGGTCAGCCGAACTATTGTCAACAATATTATTTACAATTAATATATCCGAGAATTACTGGATCAAAAGCCGTCTTCATTAAAAACATTTTATTCAAATTGATTTTAATAAAATTCTTCTGAATAAAATTCAACATGAACTCTTATGTTTTGCAATCTTTTACCATTTTTGACAAAATAGAAAACGCTTATGCTACGAGATTCCTATGGAATTAATTTGGAAGTTTTAACAGTAAAAAACATAAAAGAAGCCGGTGCATCAGCACCGACTTCTCTTGTATTACGTTAGTTATGAACCTTGTACAGAGATTACTGTAACAGAGACAGTACGCCCTGGTTGGACTGGTTAGACTGAGCCAACATAGCCTGACCTGCCTGAGCCAGGATGTTGTTGTTGGAGTACTTAACCATCTCAGTAGCCATATCGGTATCACGGATCTGGCTCTCTGCGCTGGTGGTATTCTCTACTACGTTGTCCAGGTTGTTGATGGTGTGCTCCAGACGGTTCTGAATAGCACCAAGGGCAGATCTCTGAGTAGATACCATCTGAATTGCTTCCTTGATAGAGTCAATTGCATAGGTACCATTCTGGCCATTATCACCGCCAACCTGAATACCATTGATTCCCAGTCCCTTAGCACTCATTGCATCAATGCTCATGGAAATCTTGTTGGAGGTATAGGAATCTGCGCCTACATGCAAATCAAGATTAACTGCCTTATCAACGTTTACAGTGCCTTCAGTTACTTCAAATACATTAGCCGTGGTAGCATTTGAAACGGTTGCTGCGGTATCAGTTCCGATGGAGCTTGCCTTTGCAATCTCATCTTTAATTTTACCATACAAGTTAGTTGCGGTATCATAGCCGTCTACAGTACCTACGCCATATGTCTTACCGTTGACAGAATGAGTCTTATTATCTGTCAACTTTCCCTTCAAGTCAGTTAATGAAATTTCGTTTTTCGTAGCATCGGTTGCATCAGCTACTTTATAAGTAGTTCCGTCTATCTCAACTGTATCACCCTTGTCTAAAGTAGCCTTGCCAGTAGCAGCCTTTAAAACAGCATCTGCATCACCAGAAACACTATATTTCTTACCTGCAATTGTAACCTCATCGCCAACTTTCAACTCATCCATTGTTAAAGTAGCTTTTCCGGTACCGAGACCAGACCAGGTTCCTTCAAAGCCTGCAGATTTTGCCTTTAAGGTCTTGGTGGTTGCCTCACCGTTACCCTTTAGCAGATAGGTTTCGTTAAATTTTGTGGTTGTAGATACTCTGTCGATTTCCTCTACCAGCTGGTTTACCTCATCCTGAATGTACTGTCTGTCATCGGAGCTGTTGGTTCCGTTAGCAGCCTTAACTGCCAGTTCATTCATTCTCTGCAGCATATCATGAACTTCTGTCAGAGCACCTTCAGCGGTCTGCACTGCGGAGATACCGTCTTGTGCGTTGCTGGAAGCCTGTGTCAGTCCTCTGATCTGCTTTCTCATTTTCTCACTGATGGAAAGGCCAGCTGCATCATCTGCTGCTCTGTTGATCTTGTAACCGGATGATAATTTCTCAGTAGACTTAGCCTGAGACTTAGTGGTGATGCCTAACATTCTGTTAGAGTTCATAGCTGTAAGATTGTGTTGTACTACCATAATATATTCCTCCTTGAATTGACGAGCGCTTCCCTGCGCTCCGTTATTTGCTTTGGCAATGTCAGCTCCAAGTTCGCACATCCTGTCACTTTCATCGCCATTGTCTTCCGTTTCTCCGGCGTGCGAAACCTTTGATTGGAAGAAGTTGTTAGGTAAGCATTTGTTTTATTTGCTTTACTTGATAAGTATATCGGAGAGGATTTTTAAAACTTAACCCCTTTTTACAAAAAATGTTGACTTTTTTATTTTGATAAGATATATTATATAAAAAGGAAGCAGTTTTTACCACTTGTTTACTATGTATTCTTGAGTGGGGTACTTGCTTCCTTTTTTATTTCCACCAAATCATATAAATACAATTTTCCGTCTTGTGTCCTATTTACTACCAGCCTCCCCATGTAAGCATTATATTCTTCTGTCTTTCTATTGTTATCATAAACTGGTAGCGCAAATCTGACCGTATAATAGTTCCAGCCACCTTTTGCGTCTTTCTTATGTTTACTCTTCTTATTTTCACTATGTATTTTATTGGCGGCTGATTCTACCAGTTCTCGGATTCCTTGTGCTGCATTTGCCTTGGCTTTTGCCCGTGCTCCCCTTATATGTTCTGAATACTTTGAGCCCGTATACTCATCTGCGAATTTAGTTCCTATTTCTATTTTTTCTTTCGTTTGTTTATTCTCAATTATTTCACCAAGGTACTTCTTTAGAATATCCAGCCGGCATGGATCCAGCGGGTGGTTCCGTTCCACTGGATCTGTCATCATACACAATCAGCTTCTGCTTCGTTGCATCCATGGTCAACATGGTATAATGATTCCTTGGATTGCCATTATCCGTTCCCCGGATGATGCGTTCCATTAATTCTTCCGCCGTCGCAACACCATTAATCCCCTCAATTGCCAAAGTAAATTCCGGTCGATCTATCCCCAAAGCTGAAGTTACTTCGGCAAATTCTCAAGCGGAAGTTACATAGGTCCCTGTCTGATATTCAGGCAGGGACTGTATTTTAGATTATCCAGACTGGTACGATATAATTGTCTCTGTCAATCGCACTAAGTCCCGGTTTCATGCAGATAACTGCGCCCTTCGCACGAGGCGTTGATGCCTTGTCGAGTAATTCAAATACCTTTACCAGCTCTGTTCCGGGATTTGCAGTTTTCTTAATCTCAATCGGATTCAATATTCCATCATGTTCCAGGACAATATCAATCTCCCTGGCATCTTTATCACGATAATAGTACAAATACGGCTCTTTTCCACAATTCAGGTAGGTTTTCCGAATTTCCGCGACCACATAATTCTCCAAAATGGCCCCGTTCATAGCACCGCATTCTAACGTTTCCGCACTGCTCCATTTCGTCAGGTAACACACCAGACCCGTATCGTAGAAATACAGTTTGGGCGTTTTCACAAGGCGCTTCAACAAATTATTAGAATACGGATGAAGATAAAAAATAATTCCCAGCGTTTCCAGAATTGTCAGCCAATCCTTCGCCTGCGTCTGATTGATATCTGCATCTCTGGCAATCTCTGCTGCGTTAACCATCTGCCCACATCTTGCTGCCACCGCAGTAATAAACCGAAGGAACTTAAGCGAATCTATTGCATCCGATAATTCTCTTACATCCCGCTCAATATAAGTAGACAGATAACTGCTGTAAAAAAGCTGACTGTTACTGTTAATACCGCTTACGATCGCCGGCATGGAGCCTTGATAAATCCGCTCAAAGATCTCTCTTGTATCAGCTTGCTCTCTCTCTTTCTGCCTCTCGCTTAAATCCTCCAGATCTACCGTAAACGGTTTCATCGTTCCTCCGGATATCTCTGCCTGTGACAGGGATGTAAGTGAAAGTACTGCCACTCTTCCTGCCAGTGACTCCTGTACTCCCTGCATCAATTTGAACACCTGTGATCCCGTAAGCCAAAATGCTCCCGGCTCATGGTTTTTATCTACATTTATCTTGATATAAGTAAACAGTTCCGGTGCATATTGAACCTCATCAATCAATACAGGTGGTTTATGCAGTTGCAGAAACAGTTCCGGATCGGTCTTTGCAATATTTCTTTCGTTCAAATCATCCAGTGTTACATATCCCCGCTCCGTTCCCTCCATCAGTTTTTGGAGCATTGTCGTCTTTCCTACCTGTCTCGGTCCCGTTACCAGGAGTACCGGATATTCCCTGGTTACCTGTCTTACTACATTCTCCAGATTTCTTTTGATATAACTCATAAAAGTCCCTCTTTCGGCTGATCTTTTTTATGATTATATTTTAGCCGGATTATTTTAAAATATCAAGCATTTTCCGGCTAATCTATACTCTGATTATATTTTAGCCGAAACCACATTTTTATTCTATCACATTGATTCCGTCATAAAAAAGGGAAGCCGATATCTCTATCTGCTCCCCTTTATCCGTTGTATTTATTGTTTATTGTCGTACATCTGGGGCGGTACATATTCGGCGCTGCTCATGCTCTTGTAGTAGTCAAACGCGCTTTTGGCATTTTTACGTCTCTGGCCGATTCCGGCACGTTCCCTGGCGAAATAGTTCTCGACCAGTTTCTTGTTCCGGGCTTCCTGTGCCTGTACGGACACGCTGAGTTCCGTCACCTTGGCTACTTTTGCCTGGAGTTCCCGGATCTGTGCTGCATAGCGCTGTCTGTTGCCCTCCAACTCCTTCGCCAGCTTCTCATACAGGATCTCGAAGCCTTCATCCAGGCGGACGACCTCATCGATCAGGCGCTGTTTCTCCTCCACGGCATCATCGAACAGGCTCATGTCCACTTTTTCCGCAGAAAAGATTTCTTCCTGACGCTTATTATATTCCCGGATCTTCTGCAGTACTTCCAGCTTCTTATCCAGACTTTCCGATAAAATGGTCAGCTGATTCTCCATCAGTCATTTCCTTTCTTGGCACCGGCCTTCATGACTTCTTTCCAGTTGTCGCGGATCGAATGGAGATGCGTGTTGATCTCTTCGAGAATCTCCTTATCCTTTTTGACATTGGCTTCCACCAGCCGTCTCTCCAGATAGCTGTAAATATTATCGAAATCCTTGGAAACTTCGTATTTCATATCCAGTGTGGAATGCAGATATCCGATGATATTCTGCACCTTGCGGATATTCTCATGCGCTCTGGGAATGTCATTTTTCTCTACGGAAAGCTCTGCGATGTTACAGAACTTAATGGCTCCGTCGTAAAGCATAAGCGTCAGTTCTGCCGGAGATGCGGTCAGAACCTTGCTGTTATTATACTGTGCATACGCACTGGGTAATGCCATATCATGATCCTCCTAATAAGCCGGTCACCGCACTGGAATTGCTCTGCAGCTTTGCAAGAGCCGTCTCCATCTTGGAGAACTTGGAATACCATTTATCCTCGTAATCGTTCAGCTTCTTCTCCAGTTCGGAGATCTTCGTCTTATAATCATCATAATCCGATTTCATCTTTTTGTCATCATAAAAATTACCGTAGGAGCGATAACCCTCTACCGATTTGGACAGATCACTCATTTTCGTATACAGATTCTTGAACAGTCCGGAGAAAAAGCTTACGACCGTATCGGGATCACTGCTGATCATGCTCTTAAGCTTGTCTGCATTACCGGAGGTACTGGAGTCATCTGCATCTCCATTGATATGGTAGGCATTCTTCTCATTCTCCGCTGCGGTAAAGTAGCTCAGAGTCTCAATACCAAAATCGCTGAGATACATGTTCTTGCCGTTTACTTCCACACTGCCTGCCATAATTTCTTTTAAGGCAGAGCTTACGGTAGACAGATTGCTGTCTCTGCGGAGCAGGGCATCCTTGATCTTCTGCTCGTATTTCTCTACCTCGGAGTCGGACATAGCATCCTTCTCGTCATCGGTCAGCGGCTCATAGCCTCTGGCAGAATCTGCATTATACAGCTTATCCATCTCATTGATGATGGAATTGTAATCCTTCAGGAAGCTCTTGATCATATCGTAGATGCCGTCTACGTCATCCTTCGTAGTCACCACGACGTTCTCAGCGGTCTCTTTCATGGCTGTAATGGTCAGACCGTTGATGGAGAATACATTGGTGTTGCTCTCGTACTCCGTACCATTCAGAGTGATCTTCGCATTCTGTGCATCGATCTTATTGGCACTTGCACTGTCCAGTCCCAGGCTCTTAAGTACGTTATTGCCGGTCTCATCGGATGCGGTAATGCTGAAATCATTGCCTTCTCCGGAATCCTTGGCACTGATATAGAATCTCTGCTGGGTCTCATCAAAGTTGGCATTCAGTCCGGCTTCTTTTAATTTGGTCAGTACGTTGGAGATGGTAGTATCCGCAGTGATCTCCAATTCTACATTGGTATCACCGCTCTTGATATTTAATGTGGTACCGGTGCTCAGATTCAGAGCAGTACCTTTATTATCCACGCTCAGATCGGACAACTTCGTCAGGGCATTAAGCTTGAAATCGTCCCCGTCTGCATCTGTCTTGGTTCTCAGAGAAGTCTTACCGCCGGTCATGTAAGCAGTCTTGGCCAGCTGTGTGATCTTGAGGTTCTGCACGCCGTTCATGGCATTCTCACCGGTGATGACGCTGGCTGCAGTGCTGTCGGAGACGGATGTGGTCTTCTTCATATAAGCACTGGTAAAACGCATATTGTTGACGTATTTGGACTGCAGATTCTTCAGCTTGGTGTTCAGATCCTTCCATGCCGTAGTCTTCCACTCCAGCTTGGTCTGTGCCTTTTTCGCATCGTCTACCTTGGTCTGCTTCGCAGACACCAGCTGCTGGATAATGCTCTCTGTGTCCATACCGGAGATCAGTCCGGATAATCTCATTGTTGATGATGCCATATTGGTATCCTCCTATCTTATCTCTTCTCATCTACCAGGATACCGGCTAACTCCCACACTTTGGCGATCATGTCCAGGGTCTTCTCTGGAGGGAGCTCCTTGATCACTTTCTTGGTATCCTTATCTATGATCTTGATGGTTACGCGGTTGGTTGCCTCATGAATGCCGAAGACCGCTTCGGAATGAGACATCATGTTCTTGTTCAGCTTCTCTACCGCTTTCTTGATCTGCTCATTGGTCACATGCTGTTGCTGCTCCCTATTGGGATCGGCAGAGGTATTACTCTGCTCCTTGCCCTGAGCATTCTCAACGACTGCTGTCGTCTGATCGATCTTGTCTATTGGCTTTACATTGGCAGGATTGTATTCAGAGGCGTTTTCCTCTGTGGTCACTTTTGTAGCTGCATTCTTGGCAGCGGATGTGTTCTGTGCCTGCACTGTCATGATACTGGAAATCGGTTCTATGGTCATAATGGTCACCTCCGTGTGATAAAAGCGCCTTCCGTAGGCGCACGACCTTGCTTCTCTAAGGATTGTATCGGTAAATCCTTAGAAAAAATTAATAGGAGATTCAAAAAATTGCACCTCCTATGCCTAATTTCCTATTTTCCTATTTTATCTTCTGCCTACCCAAACAGGTTCTTCAGTGCTTCCATACCGTCAGCATCCACCGAAGCCCTGTTGGCTTCCTGGATCTGTAGGTATACTTCCTTGCGGTAAATGGGCACTTCCTTGGGAGCGGAGATGCCGATCTTGACCTGGTCGCCCTTCACTTCCAGGACGGTGATCTCGATGTCATTGTTGATGATGATCGCTTCGTTTTTCTTACGGGATAATGCCAGCATCTTACTCACCCGCCTTTCTGGATTTCAGGATATCGTAGATGGGGAATTTCACGGGATACTGGTTGCCTTCGAGGATGATCTGACATGCCTTACGCTCTTCCACATTGATGACAAAGGGTCCCTGGAGGTTCACGGTCATCTTCGTAAGGTCGGAAGGTACGGTCACGGTCACCATGACCAAAATGTTCTCCGGGGTGAGTGTTCCTACACCGGTGAGCCGCTCATCATCCACCTCGGGATCGTAGTCCGGGGTGACCAACAAAGGATCCATGACCGGCATGGCAAAGCTGGGTTCTTCGATGGACTGCAGATAACGGATACCGGCACTGCTGCCTTTTTCCTCGTCATGCAGCATGGTGAAATGCTTCAGCTCCGGAAATCCGATGATTCCTTTATCAAATGTGATGATCTTGTTATCCGCGATCTCTACTTCCCCAAAATTTTTCGTCTGAATCTTCATAGAATACCTATGCCTTTCCGTACCTGCAAGCTTCCAGGTACTTCCGTATTTTTTACACTATCCTCTTAGATAAAGTTCAAAAGTGTGGTCTGCATGACTTTACCGGTAGCCATCAGTGCTGCTTCGTAGGTCATCTCCGCACTCTTTAAGTTAATAACGGTCTCTGTCACATCAATATCTTCGTTTTCACTCTTTAATGTCTCAAAAGTAGTCTTCTGGCTCTTCATACGGTTCTCGATCAGCTCCAGCTTGCTGCTTCTGGTACCGCAGTTGGTGATGCACAGGTTGGCATCATCGAGATATCCCTGGAAGGTGGTAATGCTGCTCTCGAACAGCTTCTGGCACTTATCCTTGGACAGAGTCAGTGCTTTTTCCACGGCTTCCATCTGTTTTTTCAGAATATCCGCATCGCCGCCGGTAGCATTTTCCTGCAGGCCTTCGATCTTGGTCTTCACTGTCTCCAAATCCAGCACATCCTGCATCGCCTGTACCAGGTCATCCACGGTACGGCCGATTCCGTGCTGGAAGCACTCATCTGCAGTGGAATTTACACGGATGGTCTGATTGAAGCCTACATCATATTCGATCACCTGTCTGTCCTCATCATCCTGTGTATATTTCTCATTATATTTTATTGTCTTGCCATCCACGGTGGCATCACACTTGAAGTAATGCTCCGGCCGCAGATCTCCCTTCACCCAGTGATTCTTCTGATAGGTTACCTGAATCTCACCCTCATTTTTACCGGAAGTGGCAGGATCATCCTTGCAATCCATCAGGGTCTTGTAGCGGTTCTCGCCCAGGAGCAGCTCTCCGGTCTCCGGTACATACACGATAGCATCAGGGTTACCGGCTACCTTGCTGTAGGGATCCGCGGTAGAGGAAATTTCCTCAATGGCCGGCTGGTGGGTATTCTGATCCGGCCATGTTACCTCCTGATAGCTGCCATCCGCCTGTTTCTCCTGAAAAGAAATGGAGGGAGTGCCGTTCTTTTTACAGTCATTATAGGACAGCTGAATACGATATACCTCCGTGGCCTTGACATCCTGTTCTGATATCTTATCAAAGCCCGCATCTTTATAATTCGCTGCGGTGATATCCAGCAGTTTACCGGTATTTACCTTGGTCAGCTTAGTGATGGAGCTGTTGCCCAGCTGCTCGGTGATATTGTATTCCGTGTTGTATTCCTTATCAAAGCTTAAGGAAGTATCGGTACGATATCCGGTATGCTTTGCCAGCAGTTACAGCCAAAAGCCGGCGATAAGATGTTGCTGATCATTAA
>OGZC01001510.1_pt1 | contig 12436 bp, 7 predicted proteins | sample 1576751 | NCBI WGS metagenome assembly OGZC01 (sample SAMEA3541486, study PRJEB24748) | human gut metagenome | biome: human gut; feature: human-associated habitat; material: faeces | place: China | collected 2012
CCAGTGCGTCCAGTCCGAAAGCGGAGAGCATCGTTTTTCCTTCGCTGCGCATGGGGGGGCAGGCTGGCAAAGTGAAAGCATAAAGTCCCAGCATGGCTGCCGATATGGCTGCCACATAGAGCTGTGCCGAACTTGCCTTGAACCCGGTGAGGTCCACAGCCCACATGGCACAGATAAAGCCTACCGTTCCCCATACACGGATGGGAGGGAAGTCTTTTATCAAATCCATCTTATATTTTTCCAATGCATTGTAGGATACGGTGTTGGCCAGAGATAGTGTAGGCATGTAAACAAGCATGTTGAGCAGCATGGCCCAGTACATGTGGTTGTATGTGGTGGCAGTTGAAGCATAAATCAGAGCACCGGCACCGATGAGGTGGAGTATGCCATAAAGGCGTTCGGCGTTTATCCATTTGTCGGCGATGATACCGGTCAGTCCGGGCATTATCAGTGAGGCTATACCCATGGTTGCAAAGATTGCTCCGATTTGTCCGCCTTCAAAATGTAACGTACCGCCCATGTAACCACCTAATGAAATCAGCCATGCTCCCCAAACGAAGAATTGCAGGAATTGCATGGCAGTGAGTCGGAATTTGATGCTCATAATATTAGCTTTTTATGTTTTGAATTATGTAATAGATGCAAATGTACAATGAGACTAGGAGAAAAACAAGTTCTGTACGGCTTTTTCTTCAACGAAAGAGATTAATGAGGGATGGGTTTTGGGAAGGAATGTATTATAAAAAAAGAAGGGTATCTATCCCAGACACCCAATCTTTATTAACCTTAAATCTAATACCATGAAAAACACAGTGCAAATATACACGGTTTATGTTATATAACATGCTGTTTTGGCGTATTTCTGCTTTTTATTAACTCTATTTAAGAAAAGCAGGCTAACAAAGCCTGCTTTTTCCTTTATTCTACATATAGAACCAGTCCTTTCAGGTATTCCCCTTCCGGATGATAGATGCTGACCGGGTGGTCGGCAGGTTGCGTCAGTTGGTGCAGGATGCGTACGCTGCGGCCGGACATGGCAGCGGCTGTGAACACGGCGGTGCGGAAGTTTTCTTTGCTGACGGCTTGCGAGCACGAGAAAGTGAAAAGAATACCTCCGGGCTTGATTTTTTCGAAAGCCTTGACATTGAGTTTGCGGTAGCCTTGCAGGGCATTGCGCAGAGCATCGCGGTGCTTGGCAAAAGCAGGAGGGTCAAGAACTATCAGGTCGTATTGGTCGCCCATGCGGTCAAGGTATTTGAAGGCATCTTCTGCATAGGCGGCATGGCGGGTGTCACCCGGGAAGTTCAGTTCGATGTTCTTGTTGGTCAAGTCGATGGCTTTGGCGGAGCTGTCCACGGAATGCACCAGTTTGGCGTCTCCACGCATAGCATATACGGAGAAGCCGCCGGTATAGCAGAACATATTCAGTACGCTGCGGCCTTTGGCATAACGTTCTAGTAGCGAACGGTTCTCGCGTTGGTCTACGAAGAAACCGGTTTTTTGGCCTTTCAGCCAGTCGATGTGGAACTTCAGGCCGTACTCCATGGCTACATTGTCCGTGCTGCCGCCTTTCAAGAAACCATTCTCCGGATAGAGGTCGGCCTTGAAGGGAAGGGTCGTCTCCGATTTGTAATAGATATTGTCAATCTGGCTGCCCATCACTTCGGTAAGGGCATCGGCAATGGCCATGCGGTCGAGGTGCATGCCGGCAGAATGTGCCTGCATCACTGCGGTACGGGCATAAATGTCGATAACCAGCCCCGGCAGGTTGTCTCCCTCCCCGTGCACCAGGCGATAGGTGTTGTTTGTCGGGTTTCCGGCTATGCCGATACTGCGGCGCATGTCGTATGCTATGCTGAGTTTGCGTTTCCAGAAGTCCGCATTGATTTCTTCTTCTTGACGGAAGGTCAGTACGCGTACGGCGATACTGCCAATCTGAAAATGCCCTTTGGCTATGAATTCCTTTTTGGACGTGTAGATTTCAACAACTTCCCCTTCTTCGGGCTCTCCGTCGAAATGTGCGATGGCGCCGGAAAACACCCACGGGTGAAAACGCTTTAATGACTCCTCTTTATTGGGTTTAAGGTATACTTTGTACATATATATAATGTGATTAATGTGGTAATGTGATAATGTGCATTACATTACCACATTATTATTGGCTTCTATCTCAAAATCTCCTGTCCGTTTCAGTTCTTGCAGCTTGTTGTAGATGTTGAGGCATGCCCAGGCATCGGTGGCGGCATACAGTTTCTGCGGTTCGGTCAAGGTTTCGGCTTCCCAGTTGGAAAGGCGCTGGCTTTTCGAAATCTTTTCCCCGAAGAGGATGGCATATATCTTTTGCAGGCTTTTATCCTGGATGCCGAAAGCGCGGACGTATTCCTGCAATTCAATGCACGCATGTTGTTCGAAAGGAGCACGCTTGTGCAGCATCATGAAGTCATCCCGCAAGGAAAGGCCTACTTTCGTTACACTTGGGTTTTCCAGCAATGTGATAACCGGCAGAGTCAGTCCCGTCAGGTTGAGGCGGAACAGAAAGCAATGTTCCTCTGAGGAAATCTGCAGCAGGGCCACCTTGTGTATCTGTCCTTTTGTGAACGATGGACGGGTTTCGCTGTCTATGCCCAGCAACGGGCAGGACTTCAGATAGGCGACTGCCTTCTCCGCTTCCCACGGTGTCTGTACGACATGTATCTGTCCCGGAAAGGCGGCTTTGGGCAGGTCTTTCACTGTTTCTTTATCTATTGTTCTTTTGATAACCATAATTTAATATTCAAAGTCTGCGGTTTCCTCCTCTTCATCCTCGCCTTGCGCATACTTCACCTCGTGCAGGGCACGCAGGGTGTTGACAAGCTTTTGTCCCCAATGGAGGCGGAAGTTTTCCTGGCAGATGGCAAGCGAATCGTTCATCGTCTCGTTGAAACCCAGCTGGAATACGAAGATAAAGTCCTTGATGTCCTGGTATATGTCGGCCAAGTCTTCGGAAATGTTCCTGGTGATGGGCTGGTCACTATACTTCATGTCGGATACGAATACGTCCAGGTAGTCGTCTTTCTCGGCCAGGATATTGGCGAGGTTCATGCGGAGTACCTCATAGGTCTCTTCGGTGACGAATGTTTCCGGCGCCTCGTCTCCTATGGTTTCGCACTCGGGCAGCATGGAGGCCTTCAGGTAGAGCAGCGGAAGTATTTTTAAGGAGGTATCGACGAACGCGGAACGTTTCACCCCTTCCGCTTGTTCCAGAAACTTGCAAAACTCGGCGGCTACGGTCACAAACTCTACGGCATTCCGGTCGAATATCACTTGACTTTCTTTTTTCATATCTTCTTGATTTGAAACGCAAAGATAGCGCAAACCGAAAGTAGAAGCAAATTAATTGGCAGGATTATTCTTTTTTCACTACATGATATTCTGTTCCTCTTGTCTTCCGGCGGCTGCTGATGCCCAGTTTGTGGAGTGCACGTCCGAACAGAGCCACTTTATTGATGGACAGCCGGTCTTTGGTCTTGGTTTGCAAGAAGGAGAGAATCTCCATAGGGGTCATCCAGTCTCCTTCCTCTTCATTTTCGGCGGGATGGAAGTGGCAGAGGAAGAGCTGTTCCAACGGTGTGGGCTGTTCAAACTCCCGGTTGGTCTGTTTCAAGATGGCTTCGTCGGAATCGTCCAGCCAGTAGCGTTCACCTTTGGCTATGGCATCCATGGCTTGTGCGTAGAGTTGCCGGTAGTTGATGGTGACATTGGTATGGATGGGGCCGGTGACTTCGATGCAGATGAAACGGCGGCTGCCGCTGGGGTCTGTCAGCAGGTCTTTCTGGTTGCTGGTGGCTATAAAGGAGGCGTAGCGTCTTATTTCCTGGATGGCGGTGCCGTAAGGCTTGCGCAGGTTTGCCACGGGTTTCTGCAGCAGATGCTTTAGAAAACCTTGCTGATTGACGCTGATTTGGTCGAATTCGTCGATGTTTATCAGGAAAAAGCGGCCGAGGCTCCGCTCTGCGTCCTGCTTGCTTTTGAAGTCGATACTGTCGGTATATCCGAAGCGCAGTTCGGGTGGCAGCAGGATGCGGCAGAAGGTACTTTTACGATAGCCTTGGGCTCCGACCAGTAGGGGAGACGTGTTGTTTCCATGCTGACGGTCGATGTTTTGCCAGTGCGCCGTCATGCTGAGAAACCAGCGGTAGAAGAGTTCCCGCCAGTACGGATTGTTGCAGGGGACGAGGTCGGCCAATGCGCGGATACGGTCCTTGCCGTCCCAATGTCCGGTGCTGTTCAGATATTCTTCGATGGGGTTGTACAAGGGAATGGCGTCCGAGTTGAGGTAGCGTGCCACATCTCTGTCCCATACGCTGATTCCTTCTTTCAGGGCATTCTGTCCGATACTGCTTCTTACCCGCTGGTCGGCAGGGCGGAAATGGAAGTGTATGGAGTCCCGTTGGCGGAATTCCAATTCTCCCAGCACGGTGTTCCAGCGGAACTCATAGCGTCTGTTCATGAATTCTTCCAGGCGGAAGGCGGTGATTTGGTCGCGGGTCATGCTGCTGCGGGTGCCGAAGCCTTTGCATTCGCGGTAGAGGTTGTGCAGGGTCATGCGCACCAGTTGTTCATCCGCTTCGCGGTAGTAGTGCATCATGACTTGACGTACTGCCTCTTCTTCGGGAATGCCGGCTTTGTAGCAATGCCCGGCAAGCAGGTAGAGCAGGGGGCGTAGGTCATCGCCCCGTTTCCAGTTTTCCAGCTCTTCGAAGGTACGGTTCAGGGCGGCTTCGAAGAGGATGGAGAAGGTTTGGGAGGCCGGATAGCCGGGGGCAATGCGCATCAGCGGGTTTGCTTCGGTCTGTTTCCGTTGGCCGAAGGTGGGCTCGTCGGGCACGGACAAAGGCTGTTCCAGACAGAAAGGGACGGCAGACGGATTGTAATAGGGACGGTCATCGAGCGTCATGCGGCAGCTTTGCTCCACGGCAGGTTCTTTCAGTGTGACGGGGTAGGGGAGCAGGGGCTGGTAACAGTTTACGGCGAGCCGGTAGGCAGCGGTATGAAACAGCCTGATTTTTTCTTCCTGCCTGGGGCGCGAACCGTCGGGGGTGGCAAACAGTACCCATATTTTTACGCTTCGTCCGCTGCTTCCGCAAAAGGCGGCAAAAGTTTGCGGCAGCAGGGCCGCCTGGCGCTTTACTTGCTCCACTTCCACGGCATTGGCCAGGTGGTTGACTTCAATCTGTACCAGTCCGTTGTAGGTTTTCAGGTATCTTTCCCCCTCTTTGCTGCGGGCATATTCTGCGGCAGGGCAGATGCGTGGTAGTTTGTCTATGCAGGGGTAGTGTCCGTTGCTTCCGGTGATGTGGGGAATGAGGCTGCGCAAGGCGGATATGTGTCCGGCTTTGTTCTCGGTTTTCATCTTCTCCATCAAGGTGTCGCTGGGCCATGTGCTGAATGTCTCTTTGCCGGTTTCACGAGCGGTGCGTATAAGGGTAAGTTTCATGGGGTGCTTGCTGTATTAAAGTCCGCAAAGCTACTGAAAAATGACGGGACAGCCGAGGAAAAGTGGAATTATGATGAAACTTCTCATATTTATTCCGGCTGTACGTCGTAATCCGACTGGTTTTTCACGCCGACAATGTCTTGCTTCCTCACCTCGGTTGTTAATATGTGCTGCAACTGCTGTGAGGTCAGCGTCTCGGTGGGAGAGAACTCAGCCGACTTCATATAGTTTAAAATGGCATTGCGCAGCTGACCTCCTTCCGGAGTGTGGCGAATTGCTTCGAGGTTGCTCATACAAACCAATACCTTACCGTTGTCTACGGCAAATTCGAACAGCAAGCCTAACTTGTGGTTCCGTTCCACATTGTCTACTACTTGGATAAGCGGCTTGTATTCGTGGCGCGTAGCATTCAGAATAAAGGGGCGGGCATGGCGTACGATGCTCCACCATTGCCAGTTGCTATGGCACTCGGTGGGGAACTGCCGGAACAAGGGATGTTTCTCGTCCATTAGCAAGGAGAGGGTGCCCGGCGAAACTTCGCGGCCGGCGTTTTCCGAAATGCTTTTGAACATGGCATAGTTCCAGTAGTCAGGAGTAAAAAGTCCACCTACACTCTGTTCTTCAATGGCTTTGTGGTCGGGTATAAGCAGTATCTTCCCTCCTTGGCTCAGTCTCTTTCGCGCCTCGTCATCCAAGGACTGACAGATGAAGATGTCCGCTTCGCTTTCCGGTGTCCGGTCGGGGTATACCCATAAGTTATAATAGTTATGATAATTCCCGGTGGTCAGTGTCAGTCGCAATTGGGCAGGCTTGTCTATTTCGGTAAGGGTGCTTTTCAACTCGCCCACCTGCATTACTTTTCCTTGCTCTACATGGGCGGGGACTTTGCCTTCGCGAACAAAAGTTACGCTGTCACTCAGGCTTTCCAGACGCCAGCATAATGCATCAGACCATGGTTGCTCTTCGTAATTTGTCAGGGCGAGGCCTATGTTCAGCTCTTCTTTGTTGCTGTAACAGTAGGTGTCCATAAGCGCCAGCGGTACCACCGGAGCACAAAAGCCGCGGAATGTTTCGGGAGTGACAATGCCTTTGCTGTCCATGAAAGCATCCAGAATGCCTACCAGTCCCGAGCCTTGTCCGGGAAAGTCTTGAAGGTCGAGCATCTGGAATCCGCCCAGGCCGGCAGTGCGCAGGCCGTATTCAATGTCAGCCTTGTAGCATTCGACGGCAAAACGGTCGGTAGCCTGATGGAATGCGTCGATCTGGTTCTGCAGTCCGTTTTCATTGAGCCGGTCACGGAATATTTCCAAGTTATATGGATGCAATACGCCGGTGTATTTCTCCAACTCCTTGTAGTCGGGATAAATTTGGAACTGTCCGGTTTCGTGACTGATGACCGGTCGGGGAGATTTCGCTATGGCAGCAGTATAATCCGCACGGGTATTGGGACGGGTGTTGTTCAAGATACCTCCCTTTTCGGCATCGACAAAGGCAAACGAACTGCGTACGTGCGTTGTATAGCCTTCGCCTCCTCCTACCCGGCAGGTTGTCAGATAATCTTCACCGTCTATGGCACCTCCCCAACCCAGGAAGTTGTTGGAACCGAACGAATAGAGATGGCGGTTGTCATGTTTTCTGAATCCGTCCAGCCAATTGCGCATCAGGTCAACGTCGCCACCCAACTCGTTGCCCAGTCCCAACATGGTGAATGAGGGGTGATTGCCCATGTAGTCGAGGGTCATATAGGCTTCGTTCTGCAAGAAGTCATTCAGGCGATGGTTGTCCGGTGAAATGCTTCCCCATAAAGGCAACTCGGCCTGGAAATAAATACCCTCGATGTCGGCAGCGGCAAAAGCGGCGCGGGGCGGGGTGTAGGAATGGCAACGGTAGTAGTTGATGCCATAACTCTTGGCTGTCTGAAAAACTTTTCGCCAGGACTTTACATCCATCGGCGCATATCCGGTAAGTGGGAATACGCAAGCGTCGTGTTTGCCGCGCAAGAAGGTCTTGAAGCCGTTTATGGTGAACTGAGTACCTTCGGTGGCAAAGTCGCGCATACCGAAATCTGTTATTATATTGTCTTTACCCTCGTTTGTGGCAAGGGTCACGTTCAGTGCATAAAGTGTGGGGTGGAATTCGCTCCATGTCTGCATCCGGTTGCCCATGTCGAGCGTCAGTTCTATCTTATTTTCACCTTTGCTCAAGCCGACTTGTTTTTCCATGTCCGGTAACTGGTGTTCTTGTTGGGTGTTCCACGTCTTGGTAGAAAGGGTCACTACGCCCGATTGCTCCGAATCGCTGTATATGTTTACATGGATGCGGGCCTTTTTCTCCTTTACAGACGGGTAGACTTGTACCTGCTCGAGATAGGTGTGTGGGGTCGCTTCGATGTAGAAATCGCCCAGAATGCCGTTCCAGTTGGTTTGTGTGCCGTCGGTCCAGGCATGCGAGCTTTGGATTTCGGCTGGTACGGAGCTGGGAGAATTGTCAATGCGTATCTTTATATGGTGGCTGCCGGGTGCCAAGGCCGGCAGGCTATAGCAGTGAGGTGCATAGATATGTCCCAACGTGCCGACGCTGTCCCCGTCTATCCAGAGAGTACTGGGCTTTGTACGTTCCATGAAGAGTATCAGGCGTTTCCCTTCCATCTGTACGGGAATTTCAACATCTTTTTCATATTCTACGATGCCGGAGTAGGGATAAGTCCGTGTCAACTGGGAGGTTACATTGGTGGGATGCCTGCCGTCTCCCAACTTGTTTTCATCCGTCGTACCGGGCAATGTGCAGTTCCCTAATGAACTGTTCCAATTTCCTGATAAATCGATTCGTTCTCTTATTGTCTGGAATTCTTTTTTGTCTGTACATGATGCCAGACATGCCAATAAGCATAATACAATGAAATTTCTCATAAACTACCTGTTTTTCATGGCCGGTGATTGATTGACCGGTTGCAAATATAGGGCATTGCTCCCGTCTCTCTGTATACAAAATGTTTCCAATTATGTGACGGGATGTTTTTTTATTGCTATCTTCATGCTTGATATTAGTGTTGTTGAGTGTTCGTCATTATAGATGAGGATTTTTATATCATGTAATTTGTTTCTGTCTTTATGAATAAAGAATTGAAAATCAGTGATAAATCACCTTTTGAGAAAATAAGGAAGTTTGATGGGCAAGGACGGTCATACTGGACTTCGAGGGAATTGTGCGCTGCTTTGGGGTATAGTACGTACCAGAAATTTTCCGTTCCATTGGCAAAAGCCATGAGGTCTGCCGAAGCGGATGGTATAAATGTGGATGAGCATTTTAACCTGATGGTTGAAATGGTTGGGGTAGGCTCTGGTGCGCGTAGGAGCGTGGAAAACTATCACCTTACGCGGGAGGCTTGCATCTTTATAGCGAGGCAGGTCTATGCTAAAAAGAAAGAAGTGCAGGCAGCCCTTGAATACTTTTCCAGTGTTAGCATTGATTTTGATGGGGCCGAATGTGATGTGAACTGTCAGGAGGTTGTCTCTGAGATGGAGAAAGATAAAATCAGAGAGAGGAACCGGGAGCATTGGAAAAGGTTAAATGACGAAGCTTCAGAGTTTTATAAAAAGAAGATGAGGCTGCTGGATGAAGTGGAGGATTTTAAAGCGGATGCTTCTTTTCATGGGAACAAGGCTCCACATCACATGATGTACAAGCTGGGGACATTGTACAGTAAGGATGGATGCAGAGGGTATGAATTTCTGATAGAATATGATGTGTATGAACCGGTTGTCGGCATTTATTATGGATGTAAGGGGCTGATTCTTGATGGGAATGATGAAGATGGGGAAAAAATGTTCAATGAAGAATGGAAAGATATTCGTTATTATGTTACTGCTGTTCTTGAAAATACATTTCCGGGGAAATCTTTCACTCATCGCTTTAAGCCTACAAATAATGCGAACAACCATACTTATTGGCCCTTTTGGATTACTCTTCATGAAGATGAGGATATTGTGGAGGTGGGTGCAAGGGCGGTTCGTCTTATAAGAAGTATATATGAGGGGTATCTTGAAAATGAAGATGTTGAGGCTCTGAGAAAACGTTCTGGCTCTCGGAAAGAGCCTCAGGAAGAGGATAAGATACGTTTCTCTGCTGATGTTAACTTTACAAAAAAAGCGTATCAGGAACTGCTTGAAGAGATAGGCCAAATGTCGAAAAAGGGAAAGGAGAAGACAAATAAAGAAATGTTTGAGAAACTACTGGAAAAGACCACTGAAAGTGGATATCTGAGAAAAGAAAAACACTATGAGGCAGCGTGGCGGATAGTACGAAATGCAGATGTGAAGGAGCGAGATTTGCAGCAGAAAACTAATAAACAATTTATCTACATGATTAGACTTCTTTTGGGGTATATGCAATTTTATTTGGGAACATTAGATACTTCTAAGTGTGATATAGAACATAATAGAGGAGTGGTGTCACCTCCTTACACGTCTATCAGCAAGATTTTGATGACTATGAACGGCGGATTTTTCGGGGAAACAATAAGAAAATTGTGTGATAGTAAGAAGGATGCTACATCTATAATAATAAATTCATGGAAAATATTGCAAACTCTATTAGACCTGCCAAAGGACGCTTGGAAAATCGTAAATGACACATTAGGCTTACCAGAGAAAAAATGGAAAACCTTTAAAGATAAATGTGGAAATGGATAAAGAGGTTGATTGTCTTTTTTGTAGACGTCTATTTCACAGCTGGTTCTTCCCCCATACTTTTGCAATCGTTAATGCTAACGGTTGCTTTTTGTTCTTATAGGCAGAGGGCGCCATAATATAAACTTTAAAAAAAAGATTATGGAAAATCAAGAATTTCCGAAAGGAGTCGGTTTCGCTCCGTTTTTGCGTTCATTCATGAGTAATTCTTCTATTTCTATTGATGAACTTGCAGTGGCTATGACAATGTCGAAGTACGCAATTACACGTTTGGCCGAGGGCAAGAGTTATCCTACTGACGTGTGCTACGCAGAATTCTGTATCATGTTCACCGTTGTATTAGGTAAAGATTTTGATGCTTACAAAAAGATGACTAGAAAAGACAAAGATGATTTGGTTGCCAAAATAATGGCAAGTGGAGGATCTGCTTGTACGGTGGCAGGAATGATAAGCTTGATTTCGGCTTCAGGTGTTGTTGCTGGGTTGTCGGCAGCAGGAATAACCTCCGGATTGGCTGCAATTGGCGCCTGCGCATCACATTGCTGGCCGTTCTCATTCCACATCGAGCCATCGGTACGCTGGTGGATCTGGTGGCTGCCGTCAGCACTCCACCAGGTGCTTTCCTGCACGGAGATCGTACCGTCCGGGTTGACGGTCGGGCCGGTCTGCTCAGGCTCCTGTACGGCCTCGGGCACGCCCGTGGAAACTACCAGCGTGATGACAGAGGATTTGCGCACGGTGGTATTCGCCTCAGGCGTCTGATGTGTGCCTAGCAGCCGACCAGGGTGATTCCTTTAATCTGCTCAAACTTCCATATCGGATTTTCTTATCACTTTGTGACGGACGGTTTTCAGGATATATGCTTTTGCCGAAACGCGTTCCAAATGGGAACTTTCTTCCTTCCCGATTTCAATGAAATCATTCTTTAGCCTGCTTCTGCGTCAGTTGTCACTTCTGGATAAAGATTGATAACTTCTACTGGCAAAGAGGATATACCAAGGGAGTTGCGGACCAACTTCTCCTTAACTTTTATGTTTTTGGTGATTTCTTCCTCGTTCTTGCGAACTTCTTCCTCTATCCGGAATATTTCCATGGAAGACATTTCTTCCTTTAAGAACAAAAGAAGCTGATTAGGACCAAGTGGAAAACTCTTTTCATTTATCCGACCTAAGACCTTCTTTCTAAGCCAATACAAGGATTGCTCCAAAGAAGCAACCCTGTTAATGAGCATCGCTTTATCATGGCGAAGTATCTCAATCTCTTCCAATAAGGCTTTTCTGTTCTTCCATAAGCATCTGTATCTCTTTATTTCACATTGTAAATATACAAAATACAATGATATACAGAAGCTTTCAGGCTAAAAAGTCAGTACTATTTTCGAAGTTTTTGAAGGCTCTCAAATCACGGACTTCATGAAACTTTTGCGCATAGCGGTTGGGCAGTTATACAACAGATAGCGCATACTGTCATTAAGACTGAACATAGCTGCATGCTTGGATGATTGAAAACTGTTCCTTTTCGTTTATCTCATCGCAGATACGTATGACACATCCGGCTAGTGTGCGTATTTCTATCTCCTTCAACCCCACTGGTGAGTCCGTAGTGATACTTCCGACCGCTTGTACTGGCAAATAAAGAAACCAGAACAAACGAACCACCGTGTGGAAGTTCGAAAAACTCATCCCGGGCCGTTTTACCTGATGATTGTTCTGCGGCATAACGAGACTTGCTGTCATAAAATAGCCATGAAGGAATGTTTAGTTACTTCAGTCTAGACTTAATAAGTCATTTTATGCTCTTTGCTGTAGTTCATTATCTCTGCTACTTCTTCTCATGTCATCATAAATCTTATTTTTGGCACAAAAATAATGACGAAAGTTTGATGAAAAAATACGTGATCCACCGAATGCTTACGGACAATCCAGTTCCTATACATTATAATATATACAGATCCGGCCCGTCTAGAACGTTGCTTACGAAATCTATTGGAAAATGCACTGAAATACTCGGACGACGATGTTAAAATCACGGTCGTTTTATCTGAACATGACAATCATCTTTCTATCGCCATCCAGGACACCGGTTGGGGAATACCGCAAAAAGCACAGAAAAAACTGGGTAAACAGTTCTATCGTGTTCAAATCGAGGGGAAAAAAGTTCATCCCGACCATGGTCCGGGACTTTGCAGTGTGAAACAGTTAGTAAAAGAAATGGACGGATCGGTTACGTTCCGGAGTACGGAAGGATTCGGTTCCATTTTTATTATAACTAG
>OGZC01001513.1_pt1 | contig 12423 bp, 10 predicted proteins | sample 1576751 | NCBI WGS metagenome assembly OGZC01 (sample SAMEA3541486, study PRJEB24748) | human gut metagenome | biome: human gut; feature: human-associated habitat; material: faeces | place: China | collected 2012
GTGCTGCTCGAAACGCCGCCCGACGGGATCGTGGCCACCAACGGAACCCACAGCCGCGGAGGACTCCACACGAGCCGTACGACGCTCGAAAAGATCGGCAGCGGACGCCTCAGCGGCGCACCGCTCACGCACCGCGCCGTGGAGATCGTGCGCCGCGTCCACACCCGTTCGGGCGGAACCTACCCCATCATCGGGGTCGGCGGACTGATGTCGGCCGGCGACGTGCGGGCGATGCTCGACGCCGGGGCCGACCTCGTGCAACTCTACACCGGATACGTCTACAACGGTCCCGGAATGGTCAAAGCGGTGTGCCGCGAACTGATCGCCGCGGCCGAAAAGCCGGCCGCCATGCGCGCCGCCGGGGAGTCCGTGCAAAACGGGGAAAACCCCGATAGCATCCGCCCCGGAGGCCGTCGGGACCGCCGGGAAGGCATCCGACGGCGAATCGGAAGAGGAACGCCGCCCCGGGTCCGGACAAAAATAACCCCACACATGAAGGCAACCATCATCACCATCGGCGACGAAATACTCATCGGGCAGATCGTCGACACCAATTCGGTCTCCATCGCCAAACACCTCAATGCGGCGGGCATCGTGGTCCGCGAGAAAATCTCGATCGGCGACGACCGCACGCAAATCATCGAAACCGCGGAGCGCGCCCTCGCCGGCTCGGAGGTGACCGTCATCACCGGAGGACTCGGCCCCACGAAGGACGACATCACCAAAAAGACCCTCGCGGAGATGTTCCGCAGCGACATGCGCTACGACGAACGGGTGGCCGGGCACGTTGAGAAAATGCTCGCCGAACGCGGCATCGAGTTTAACGAACTCAACCGTTCGCAGGCGATGGTCCCCGCGTGCTGCACGGTGCTGTTCAACGCCCACGGCACGGCCCCGGGCATGTGGTTCGAGCGCGGCGGGCACGTCGTCGTCTCGCTGCCGGGCGTGCCGTTCGAGATGGAGCACCTGATGGAGGACGAGGTGATGCCCCGCCTGAAGACCCGCTTCGCGCTGCGGCAGATCGTCCACCGCACGATGATCACCGCCGGACTGCCCGAGTCGATGCTCGCCAAGCGCATCGAAGCGTGGGAAAACGCCCTGCCCCCGTACCTGAAACTGGCCTACCTGCCCAATCCGGGCGCGGTGCGCCTGCGCCTGTCGGCCTACGAGGTGGAGGGCGAAAGCGTCGCCCGCGAAATCGAGAGCCGGTTCGAGGCCCTGCGCAGGATCATCCCCCACAACATCATCGGATTCGAAACCGCCACCATGCAGGAGGTGGTGCACAAAATACTCACCGAACGCTCCCTGACGCTCGCCACAGCCGAAAGCTGCACGGGCGGCTCGATCGCCGCGCGCTTCACGGCCATGCCCGGCGCTTCGGCCTATTTCCTCTGCGGCGTGGTGTCGTACAGCAACGAATCAAAAGCCGAACTGCTGGGCGTCGACCCCGCGGACATCGCCCGCTACGGCGCCGTGAGCGAACAGGTGGCCCGCCAGATGGCCGAGGGCGTCCGCCGCACGGCAGGCGCCGACTACGGCATGGCCACCACCGGAATCGCAGGACCTTCGGGCGGCTCGGCGGAAAAGCCCGTCGGCACGGTGTGGATCGCCGTGGCGACACCCCGGGAGACGGTCGCAATCCTCAAACAGTGCGGAACCGACCGGGGACAGATCATCGACCGCGCCAGCGCCTTCGCCATCGGCCTGCTGCGCGACTGCCTGAACGGAAATTAAACGCCTCCAGCCACGAACGAACCGCCCGTCATGCCCCCCCCCGGAGCGCGGTCTCCGCTGACGATCCCCGCAGAATGGCGCAAATGCGGGCCGAATAAGCACTCCGGCCGAAAAAAAAGACGGCCGCTTTTGCTATTTGCCGAAAAGGTTGTATATTTTTGCATATATTCAATCTTTTAATTGATAATCAATTGATTACACTTAAATCAACGTATTTAGAGTAACAAATTGGTAACAAAAATATCTAATTTTGACGATTTTTTCACAAATATAAGATATTAATACATAGATTCTTACAAATCCTCAATCTTGACTGGTTGGGGATTTTTTTGTTGCAATTTTTTAATCAAAAGCAAAAACCGATGATATACTATATAAACAATCTAAATATTAATTAAAAATTAAAATTACATAAATATGAGAACAGAATTACAAACTGAACTACAAGAGATTAAACAATTGTTGTTGTTGAACAACAAAACCGTATTGACACCCGACGAAGTATCGTTGATGTACGGACTGAGTAAAGACTACTTGTATCACCTGACCAGTGAACGGGTGATTCCGTTTCATAAACCGAACGGCAAAAAAATCTTCTTCGACAAGGAGGAGGTAGAGAATTGGTTGTTGCAGAACCGACAGGATACCATCGAAGAAACACAGCAAAAAGCAACGTTGTACAATTTGAAAAATAAGGGAGGAGTACGATGACGAATATATATTATAAATCAACGTATCGAACGACCATGACGAACAATATCAATATCATGCAGTGGATTTGTACTGGGAATCACTCGATGACCTCCGACGAATCCGTTGCACATATTAATATTGTTTTTAATACAAAATATTTGTTTGAATCATGTTCGATACTATCAATATAAACCTTCGATCAATTGATACCCAACAATTAAATTTTGTCAAGACGGTTACTCGTGATCTGAATGTCGATACAACTACATCCCGATATGGAACCACATATACCTCCCATATTGACAACCTGACTATCCGAACAACAGCAAATGGATTATCCATTGGCAACGGCAGTCTTTGCAAGTTCCTTTACGGGAACAATATTGCCAACTTTACGAGGACTGACACCCGACTTGCATTTGAAAAATTGTCCGACACGTTGCATATCTCGTTGAACAATGCAACCGTTTCCCGAATGGATGTTGCATACAACTTTGAGGTTACCCACCCTCCGGAATCCTATTTCTACCACTTGGGAAATCTCCCTTACTACAAACGATTGGAACAAATATTCTGCAAGGGTGTTGAAGGATTGTATTACAGTTCGGTCTCCGACAAAAAACAATTGGTGTTCTACGACAAGATCAAGGAAACAACCAATCGCAAAGATTACGTTCCACCGGAATATCAAAACAAAAATTTATTGCGGTATGAACTTCGTTTGAAAAATCACATCAAACAAATTTTCAAAGTGAACAAGGTGACTGTTCCGATGTTGTATGATGTACAGTTCTACAATCGAATTGTCGATTACTGGAAATCGGAATACCGAAAGATCGTCAAGCAAAATGAATATGAGATCGACATTACCGATTGCAAAGGGATTAGAGACTTGAACAAAATCGGAATATTATTGTTGGTCGAACAACAGGGAGGGATGAACGAGTTCTTCAAAAAATTGGACCAACAATACAATACAGGGGGACTGGATAAACGACAACGTTCGGAAATCAAACGTCAAACCAAGGAATTGATGCAAAACAAATCGATAGGAGTAGTCCGTAGTCCTCTTATCGAGGAGTTGAATACACTCGTTGAGGGGGTGTAAACAAATATACAATCACAAGAAAAACCGAGAAAAATTCGTCAAAAAATGATGATTTTTCTCGGTTTTTGTTGGGGTATTAAATTTTTCGTAAAAAAACGGCATCTAAATTATAATATTTGTAACACCGATCATTCTGGGCTATACAAATAGGTTTAGAAAAAATGTATTCACAATCAAGGACAAAAACTTGATAATCTTTTACACCACCTCGATTTTTAGAATATTTAGTACCAATATCTTTTTGATCTCGATCTTGATCTCGCCAACAATCAACCAACTTTAATAATTGCTTATCGGTAATATCATCCGTGGTTTGATATCTTTCTCTAATACGATAAATACCCCAACAAAATTTTTTAAAGTTCGTGCAGCCAGATGGCCACATATATCTCCCTAATTGTTCAAACTTTAATAGTTCATTAGTGGCATGACGTGTTTTATTTGCAGGAATTCTTGGCAGGAAGTGAGTGACATTCTTTCGTATAGATATGATTCGTTGGCCGAGTTGGGTTCGATCTCGTTCAGTTCTACAACAATATATTCCTAAAGTAACAATCCGATAACATGAATCGGAAACCGGAGGGCTGAAAATTTCTTCCATAACACTTTAATTTTATGGAAGATATAAATAATATTGTTATAATCCAAATTCGCCTTGAGTAGATGTTGTTTCAAAATGGCAAGAAACAAAAAAAACAGCTGATATTCAGCCGTTTTTTTTGTTTCAGATTCTAAAAGTCATTTAGGTCTTATGTTTGCAAACTCCTGTTCTTGTTTTTTATATTGTTTACGGTGTTCCTTGGAATAACGATGCCGTAATACGATTGATGTTATAATCGAGGCCAAGAATACGCCCAAAGATACCCAGATACTCAAACCGGTCGTGCCTTGATAATATTTGCAGATGTTATCAATCAGTTTTATACAAACACTACATGCTATAATCCCAAACGACCACCTGAATATCGGAAGAAGTTCTCCATAAATTCCTTGAACAAACTTGTCTTCTTTGTCGAATGGATGATAGCTATTCGGAAAAATCTTGGGAGTAATTTCTTTCAAGTTGCCGTAATACTTATGTCGGATCGCATAGGTGATGAACTGTTCTTTACGTTGTTGCGTACCTTGATAAAGACATAGACGGTACATGATGACCAGAACGCAAAAGACCGCAGTTGCCGAAAGTAATAAGGCATCCAAAGAAAAATAACCTTCTTTATATAACTCGCCATAGTTTGCTGCAAATTCAATACTGGAATGCAAATAAATATAGCCATATGCCCCGAATACCGCAATCAAAGCTGTTAATAATACAATGATACTGCCGAGGTTCGCATTGTTATTGATTGCATACTGTTCGTGCAATTGTTTCTCCAATTCTTGTTGCATCTCTTCATTGTCAGTTATTTTCATTTCTCTCGTTTTTAATAGATTATCCAAAGGACAATTCTGTCTATTGTTCATAGTGTTATGATTTAAGAGTTTGAAAAACTTTTTTAATCTTTGTAAAGAATCTGTGTCTGATTTGATATATATTTTGAATCTCGATTTACATTAATATATTTTATTTGCCATCCTGTTTTGAGATAAAGTGTTTCTAATGTGTTCATTGCACAAGCAAGTTGCCAGTAATTTGCAACAACTTCTCCTATAAGTGTTTTACTTATATCCAAAGAGATTAGTTGATTTTTCCCACAATCTAATATGCATAATTTTGGATTCTGACTTACATTTAAAGAGGTTAATTGATTATCATAGCATAATAATTTGAACAAATTTTTACACTTACTCACTTCCAACAAGGTCAGTTGATTGCTTGAACACTCCAATGTTGTTAAATTTACACATCCATTCACGTTCAAAAAAGTTAGCTTCTTATAGTTCTTGCCTACATAATTATTATTACACGCTAATGTTATCAAATTTATACATCCACTCACATCCAATGAGGTCATTTTATTGGCTCCACAATACAATTCTTTCAAATTTATACATCCATTCACATCCAACGAAGTCAGCGGATTATTATGGCAATACAATGCTGTCAGATTCGGGCAATAATTGCTAATGCCATTTAAAGAGGTTAGTTGATTTGAAGTACAATTCAATGTTATTAAATTAGGGTTCCCACTCAAATCTAGCGAGGTAAGTGGGTTGTTACTGCAATCCAATGTTGTCAAATTTGTACATCCATTCACGTTCAAAGAGGTTAGGCTACCAGTGCGATTGCCACCAGTATAATTGCAATTCAATGTTGTCAAATTCAGATAATCACTCACATCCAATGAGGTTAGTGGATTGTTGCCACAATCCAGTATCGTTAAATTGGGGCAATTGCTAATACCATCTAAAGATGTCAGTTGATTGTTTCTGCAATTCAGTATCGTTAAATTGGGGCAATTGCTAATGCCATCTAAAGAGGTCAGTTGATTGTCACTGCAATTCAATGTTGCCAAATTTTCACAACCGTTGACATCTAATAGCTGTAGTTTTACACCCCCTCCCGTTACATTTAGGGTCTGTAATCCAGTAAAATATTTAATTCCATCCAAAGATCGTATAGTGTATATTTCCGGATCGATATTCCCATGAAAATTATAAATATATTGCATATAATCACCTAAATCGAGCGTAGTTATATCCTTTATTTCAGCGTATGAAAGTATATTGTTTTTATCTGTATCAAATTTGTACAAACAATACCGTTTGAACCATTCGTCTGCAATACTAACTGATGGTTGAGTATAAACGGAGTTTTCTTCGCCATACCCTATACCCATGCTATTGATGGCGTATGAACGGATATAATATTTCGTATTCTCCTGTAGGCCAGATATATTTGCCGTGAAAGATGTAGTGCATCGAATCTTGTGACCGTCTATTGTGGAGTTTGGAGATGTAGACCAACAGAATCCATATTCTATTATGTCTAAATAACCGGATGATTCGATGCTACTCGATACAGAGACAGATGTATCATTAATTTGCTCAAAAATTGTCGTTTTAAGAATCGGAATATCTCGTTTCCCGGTAGTTAATGTCAGCTCATTACTATATCCGGTTCCAGTTTCATTTGTTGCATAGGAGCGAATATGATATTTTGTATCTTCTTGTAGTCCTGATATAGTTTTTGTAAAGTCCCCCATTCCACGACCAACTTGCAATTGATCATTATCAATAGTTGGATTGGGTGATGTAGACCAGCAAAATCCACGAGCGCTAATATCAAGGTTGCCATTATCTGTTACCGAACTGGATAATTTGACGGAAGCAAATGACAGTTCCGACATTTGAATATCCGAAAGACAAGGTAACCCTCTTTTGAGAGTTGAGAACTTAGCAATTTCTCCATACCCAACCCCTTTTTGATTGATAGCATATGCCCGGACATAATATTGGGTATTGTCGTCCAATGACGAGATCAATGATGAAAATTCCCCGATAATTGGACTTTTTTGAATTTTAAAATCATTGATTGTCGGAACAGAATTCGTACTCCAACAAAATCCTTGTTCTGATATTGTTCCGTTACCATTATCCCGTATTGAACTTTTTACCGTGACACTTGATACTCCTATATTTGATATATTAGTTTGGCTCAATTCCGGGGTTTTTAACTCTACAGTTGTAAAATTAATCTCATCGCCATATGCAGTACCTTTTTCATTAGTAGCATATGCACGAGCATAGTAAATTGTCTTATCGGCCAATTCCGTTATAGAAATAATATATTTGCCAACGCCTGTGCCATTACTGATTTTGTGGTTGTCGATTGTGGGGTTTGAACTTGTGCTCCAAACAATACCTCGTTCTATAATATTTCCACTACCGGCATTTGTAATATTTCCACCTAATTTTGCGCTATTAATTGTGATGTCAGATGCGTGTAAGGTTGTTAGAGTCGGAAGACTAATATCATTAGCCATAAATGATATTTCCTCTCCATAGGATGTGCCAAATTCGTTTGTGGCATAGGCGCGAGCATAATAGGTTTTACCGAATTCTAAATCTGTAAGTTGTGACGTAAATTGCCCTCCTGTTTCCATATCAGAGGTTTTGGGATTGTGGATAGTCGGGGTCGGTTTTGTGTTCCAACATACTCCACATGAAATAATTTTGCTACCTCCGGTATTTGTTATTATGCCACCTGATTTTGTGCTATTAGTTGTGACCTCTGTGATGGGGATTGTTGATAATACAGGGACTCCTTTGGCAGTAGTAAATGTTCGATCTTCGCCGTATCCAATTCCGGTGTCATTGGTTGCGTATGCTCGCACATAATATTTTGTATAAGGTTCTAATTCAGTTAATTTTAAGGCGAATGAATTAGATTTATATTTTTCTGATGTACTCCAATCGTCAATTGTAGGTAATCCTGTTGTATTCCAACAGATGCCTACGGTTGCTATTTCGCTGCCGCCTTTATGGGTAATGGTTCCTCCAGACAGCGCTGTATTACTTGTTATGGTGGAGAGTTCTGCGGTTGACAAAGTAGGGGATATGCCTGGCGTATTGAATGTAACTTGTTGCCCATAGGTTGTTCCCCTGATATTAGTTGCATAGGCCCGGACATAATAGGTATTTCCACCAGATAAATTTATTAATCGCGATGTATAAGTTCCTACTCCTGTCCCATCTGATGTCTTAAAATCATTTATGGTCAGATTTTCTGATGTATTCCAACAAATACCTCGCTCAATTAGAGGAAAGTTCCCGTCATCGGTTATATTCCCGCCAGATGTGGCCGAAGTCAAAGTAATATCCTTAACAATACTTGTAGCAATTTTAATACCCGTATTTGGGGAGGGTGTGCCACCACCTCCATTTCCGTTGTCATCCATGTCGTCTTCATGTCCGGAACAGGATACCATTGCGACTGCAATAATAAGGTTCAGAAAATAAAGTAAAATTTGTCTCATAGCAACTATAATTTTGATTTCAAATTCAAAATTCAGTTACCATTCAATCCCTCAATGGTCGGTTAATCAAAAAAGAAAGTGTGGGATTGTTTGTCTATCTGATCGAAGGTTCTGGAATACCCGTGTACAAATAAACAATACCCCACACTTGTCTGATATGTTGAGATATGAACATACCAATACAAGTGACGAGTGTCATTGTTATCCTTGTACACATGAATTTTCCAGATTCTCGATCAAGGATAAAAGCAAAACACTTTCATCAATAATATGTCTGTCCCCGAAGGAACACCACAAAGGTATAAAAATGTTTGCTAATATCAACACACTCAACGGGGTATTGCAGAACAAATTTAACCCGAATATTCCAAAAAATCACTATTTTACTTTCAGTATCTTCTCTGTATGTTTCCAGTTTTTCGTTCGATAAATACAAAAAAACGAATCTACCTATGGATTTTCCTACTTACAAAGTCACCGAACGAACTTATCGATACGGAGTTCGTATCCCCGATTCCAATTTCTTCGATTATCTGGTCAGTACCTATGATCTCATCGTCGATAAAGATGGCAAAATCTCCCCCTACGACACCTTACGAATTACGAAGATAGATTGTTCCCACCGAGGGATCGAGTCGTTTGCAGGGATCGAATCGTTCCCGAATCTGACCTATTTGAATTGTGGATGGAATCCCGTCAAAAAACTCGAATTACGGAATCACTATAAACTGAATTATTTGTTTTGTCCCGGATGTGAATTGTCCCACCTCGATGTCATGTTGTGTCATTTCCTTACGGTTCTGAATTGCAGGTTCAATCGTCTCCGAACTTTGAATCTCGACTATTGTTATTCCCTACGATTTTTGTCGTGTTGCAACAATTTACTTAAAACACTCGATGTCACACCTTGTTCCGATTCGATACGGGTCAACCGTAACGACAATCCCGGTCTTTTTGAGATAATACACTGGGTTCAACAAAGATCAATATAGGACAGGGATTCTATTGACTGCTTCTCGTTTCGTTTTGTCAACGACCTTTGCATATTGCATGGTGGTTCCGATATCGGTATGTCCCAATATCTCCTTGACGGTATAGATGTCAACCCCGGAATTCAGCAACAGAGTTGCGCAGGTGTGTCTTGCACAATGAAATGTGATGTGTTTGTCGATACCGGAATCCGATACCCACTTTTTCAATACTTTGCGAATTGTCGATTCCTTCGGTAGATCGAAAACCGAATCTGTCTCTGTATTCTCTCTCTTGGAAGGAAGAACCGATATTGCGTTTTCGGACAAAGGAACGTAATTCTCAATTTTTGTTTTTTTCTGCCGAAAGTTGATATAGGTTTCATTATTGGTCGTCACCACCTCTTTCCATATTAGTTTTTGAACATCCGAAATTCGTAATCCGGTAAAACAGCAAAACAAAAATGACCTCTTGACCATCTCTTTCGGACATGGGGTTTGAATCAATCTCTTCAACTCTTCTTCCGTCAGGTGTTCCTTGTGGGGTAGAACCATTCGGGGAGGATCGACCGATTTGGTCGGATCGGATGTCACCAGTTCATCCTTGATTGCCTGATGGATGATTATTTTGAGACTGGTGTAGATGTTGTGTTGGGATGATGATTTCAATACCTCACCACTTGTCCTTGCAATTGCTGTCGACAGGTATTGTACGAATCCTTTAACATAACGGATGTCAATATCTTGCAGTGCAATCTTATCCCCATGATATTTTGTCAAATGGTAAACCAGAGTGTCGAAAGTTCCCTTGATTCCAATTCTTCCCTGTTTCAGTTTGTTTGCGGCAACCAGTTGTATATACTCTATCAGATTGACATCCGGTTTTTCCGTTGCAAATCCGTATTTGTTGTTGAACAGTTCGATCGTTCTCCGGGATTTGATTGCAATTGCCAGTCGGAGTGTTTGTTCGTTTTTGAGTCGGTCTGCTTTTGTCCGTTCCGGAATGAGATACAGACGCAAAAATTCGTACCGACGTTTTCCTTTGAAATAAATGTCGAGGTAGAGGGATTCTCCTGATTGGGTTGCTTTCCTGCGTAATCTTATGACTTCTTTTTCTTTCATATGCCATTATTTTAAAATTCATAGATTATATTCGAGGAAAAACAAAACGATTCGATTCTGCCGCAACTTTTTTCGATTTTTCGAGTAACAAGCAAGTAACAAAACAAGGGAACCATCGAGTAACAAACGAGTAACAGAATGCAACCAAAGAAGAGCAGACAAAGACCGTCTGTCAGCAGGTTGTCCGTTGATTCATAAAATATTGACATTGAATTGTTGCCGGTTTCTGCCCATGTATGTTTGTGGATGTGCTGCCGGGATTCTTTGGAAAATAAGTATAAATGCGTATCCTTGTGGAATAAAAAACGGCTACTTTTGAATGCCGATTCCGTTTTATGTATACTTTTGTGCGTCCAAAACGGAAAAAAGAGACATAAACTCATAATTACAAGACAAATATGGTTGATATTTTTGCACGCCTCGAGAAAAATGCGGGCGGACCGATCGGTCAGTACATGTCGTACGCCCACGGTTATTATGCCTTTCCCAAACTCGAAGGCGACATCGGTCCCCACATGGTTTTCCGGGGCAAGAAGATGCTCAACTGGAGCCTGAACAATTACCTCGGACTGGCCAACCACCCCGAGGTGCGCAAGGCCGACGCCGAAGGCGCTGCGCAGTTCGGTATGGCGGCCCCGATGGGCGCCCGCATGATGAGCGGACAGACCGTTTACCACGAGCGTCTGGAGCGTGAGCTGGCCGCGTTTGTCGGCAAGGAGGATGCCTTCCTGCTCAATTTCGGTTACCAGGGCATGATCTCGATCATCGACTGCCTGCTGACCCCCCGCGACGTGGTCGTCTACGATGCCGAGGCGCACGCCTGCATCATCGACGGACTGCGCCTGCACAAGGGCAAACGCTTCGTTTTCGGTCATAACGACATGGAGTCGCTGCGCCTGCAGTTGCAGCATGCCACGGATTTGGCCGAGGAGCAGAACGGCGGCGTGCTGGTGATCACCGAGGGCGTGTTCGGCATGAAGGGCGACCTGGGCAAGCTCGACGAGATCGTGGCGCTGAAGAAGGATTTCCAGTTCCGTCTGCTGGTGGACGACGCCCACGGCTTCGGTACGATGGGCCCGGGCGGTCGCGGCACGGCGGCGCATTTCGGCGTTGTCGACGGCGTGGACGTGCTCTTCAACACCTTCGCCAAGTCGATGGCCGGGATCGGCGCTTTCGTGAGCGGTCCCCGCTGGCTGATCAACCTGCTGCGCTACAACATGCGTTCGCAGCTTTACGCAAAGTCGCTCCCGATGCCGATGGTGATCGGCGCGCTGAAGCGTCTGGAGTTGATCCGCAACCACCCCGAATTCCAGGAGAAACTCTGGGAGAACGTCCGTGCGCTCCAAAGCAGCCTGAAAGAGAACGGGTTCGAGATCGGTGTGACCAACTCGCCGGTGACGCCCGTCTTCCTGAAGGGCGGCATTCCCGAGGCCACGAATCTGGTCGTGGACCTGCGCGAGAACCACGGTATTTTCTGCTCGATGGTGGTTTATCCCGTGATTCCGAAGGGTGAGATCATCCTGCGCATCATCCCGACGGCGGTGCATACGCTGGAGGATGTGAAAGTTACGATTGAGGCTTTCAAGGCCGTTCGCGAGAAACTCGAAACCGGCGTATACGCTTCGATGCCCATTCCGGCACGTGCCGACGAAGGGTTTATGGTCCGCTAAAGGCGGTTTCCGATACGGATGTCCCCGGCTTTGCGGCCGGGGACATTTTGTTTTTGACAAAAGTAGCCGAAAAATTTTGCAGAATAAATTTTTCATTTTATATTTGCAGTCCCGAAACGCAGGAAACGAAGTTTTCCCGGGCGGGGAAGATAGATTTTGCGGAAATAGCTCAGTTGGTAGAGCGCAACCTTGCCAAGGTTGAGGTCGCG
>OGZC01001517.1_pt1 | contig 12395 bp, 10 predicted proteins | sample 1576751 | NCBI WGS metagenome assembly OGZC01 (sample SAMEA3541486, study PRJEB24748) | human gut metagenome | biome: human gut; feature: human-associated habitat; material: faeces | place: China | collected 2012
ATATGAAGTCATTGAAAAAGGCAGCGCAGGTTTCCTTGGAATCGGAATGAAGCAGGCAGTGATCGAAGCCCGCAGAAAACCGGAACCTGTGGCAGAAGTGAAAGAAGAGACAATACCGGTTGAAGAAGTAAAACCAAGTGTTGTAAAAGAGCAGGTATCAGAGCCTGTACAGGAAAAGCAGGAAGAAAAAGCAGAAGAGGAGCCGGCAAGAAAGAAAGCTACAGAGCTGGCAGAAGTTTCTGATGAAGCGATCAAAGCTGTGGAAGCTTTTCTGAATGACACCTTAAAAGCAATGGACATGGCTGTGGAAATTGTTTCTGAAGTGGATTCTGAAGGTGCTCTCAGTGTTGAGATGAAGGGCAGCAATATGGGAATTCTGATCGGAAAAAGAGGGCAGACTCTGGATGCGCTTCAGTATCTTGCAAATCGTGTTGCCAATAAACATCAGGACGGATATGTGAGAGTTAAACTTGATACAGAAAACTACAGAGCAAGAAGAGAAGAGACGTTAAGACATCTTGCAAAGAACATTGCGTTCAAAGTGAAAAGAACGAGAAGAGCAGTTTCTCTGGAGCCAATGAATCCATATGAGAGAAGAATCATTCATGCTGCACTTCAGTCAGATCCGCATGTGACAACACACAGTGAGGGAGAAGAGCCTTACAGAAAAGTAGTTGTGACATTAAAAAGATAGTATAAAATGAAGCGAAAGAGGACGTTTTACGCTTCACGGAGGCTTTCGTGAAGCGTAACAACGTCCTTTTTTATCAGACAAATAGAATTTCCAAGAGGTGGAAGATGAAAAAGGATACGATTGCTGCCATTTCTACAGGTATGACCAATTCAGGAATTGGAATTGTTCGTATCAGCGGAGAGGAAGCATTTGCAATTATTGACAGAATTTATAAGGGAAAAGAACAGTTATCTCAGGCAGAGAGCCATACGATACACTATGGATTTATCAAAGATAGGGAAGAGACGATAGATGAAGTTCTGGTCAGTGTGATGAGAGCACCGAGAACTTTTACGGGAGAAGATACCGTGGAGATCAACTGCCATGGAGGAACATTTGTGGTGAGAAAGGTTCTGGAAACTGTGATCAAAAACGGGGCCAGACCGGCAGAACCGGGAGAATTTACCAAGCGCGCATTTTTGAATGGAAAGATGGATCTTTCCCAGGCAGAGGCGGTGATCGATGTAATCACATCTCAGAATGAGTATGCGCTGAAAAGCTCCATGAGTCAGCTCAAAGGAAGTGTAAAGCGAAAAATTGAAGAGATGCGCAAGGAGATCTTGTATCACACGGCATTTATTGAAACAGCGCTGGATGATCCGGAGCACATCAGTGTGGATGGATATGGAGAGACGCTGCAGACAGTGACAGAAGGGATTTTAAGAGAACTGGAGGATCTCATCCGGTCATCAGATGACGGCAGGATTTTAAAAGAGGGAATCCATACCGTAATCGTCGGAAAACCGAATGCAGGAAAATCCTCTTTGTTGAATGTGCTTTCAGGAAGAGAGAGAGCCATTGTGACAGACATTGAAGGGACGACCAGAGACGTTTTGGAAGAACAGATCCATCTGCAGGGGCTTAGCCTGAATATCATTGATACGGCAGGAATCCGGGATACGGAAGATGTGATTGAAAAAATGGGTGTAGAAAAAGCAAAAGAGTATGCAAAGAGTGCTGATCTGGTTATCTATGTGGTGGATGCGTCACGGTCATTGGATGAAAACGACCAGAAAATCCTGAATCTGGTACTTGATAAAAAGGCGATTATCCTGTTAAATAAAACTGATCTGGAGACTGTCGTGTCGAAAGAGATGCTGGCAGAACAGCTTCTGGGACGAGAGATTCCGATGATCGAGATATCAGCAAAGGAAGAACTGGGAATCCAGGAGTTGGAAAAGACACTGGAAAAAATGTTTTTAAAGGGCAGTCTGTCCTTTAATGATGAAATATACATTACAAATATCAGACAGAAAGCAGCACTTCAGTCTGCGAGAGAAAGTCTGCATAAAGTGATTGAAAGTATTGAAAATGAGATGCCGGAGGATTTTTATTCCATCGATCTGATGGATGCATATGAATCACTCGGAAGTATTACAGGAGAAACGATAGGAGAAGATTTGGTCAATGAAATATTCAGCAAATTCTGTATGGGAAAATAAAGATGAATATGATGTGGTGATCGTAGGAGCAGGGCATGCCGGATGTGAAGCAGCGCTTGCGTGTGCGAGGATGGGATTTCAGACACTGATGTTTACAGTAAGTGTGGACAGTATTGCGCTGATGCCGTGTAATCCGAATATCGGGGGCAGTTCCAAAGGACACCTTGTCAAAGAAGTGGACGCGTTGGGCGGTGAGATGGGAAAGGTGATCGACCGGACTTTTATCCAGTCTAAGATGCTGAACAGTTCAAAAGGACCGGCTGTGCACTCTCTGCGTGCGCAGGCGGACAAGGCAAATTACAGTAAAACGATGCGAAAGGTGCTTGAGGATCAGGAGAATCTGGAAATCAAGCAGATGGAAGTGACAGAGATTCTTGCTGAGGATGGGGCTGACGGAAAAAAAATCATTACAGGAGTCAGAACTTATTCCGGTGCCACATATCGCTGCAGAGCGGTCGTATTGTGCACCGGAACCTATTTAAAGGCGAGATGTATTTACGGAGACGTCAGCATGCAGACCGGGCCAAACGGACTGCAGCCGGCAAATTATCTGACAGACAGTCTGAAAGAACTTGGAATCGAAATGTATCGGTTTAAGACAGGAACGCCGGCGCGTATTGACAAGAGAAGTATTGATTTTGGCAAAATGGAAGAGCAGAAAGGAGACGAGCGGATCGTACCGTTTTCCTTTACGACAGACCCTGAGGACATCCAGATCGATCAGGTTTCCTGCTGGCTGACTTATACGAATGAAAAGACCCATGAAATTATCAGAGAAAATCTGGACCGTTCTCCGTTGTTTTCAGGAATGATCGAGGGAACAGGACCGAGATATTGTCCGTCGATCGAGGACAAGGTGGTAAAATTTGCAGATAAGAACCGGCACCAGGTGTTTATTGAGCCGGAAGGACTGGACACCAACGAAATGTATGTGGGAGGGATGTCAAGCTCTCTTCCGGAAGATGTTCAGTATGCGATGTACCGCAGCGTGCCGGGGCTTGAACATGCGAAAATTGTAAGAAATGCGTATGCCATCGAATATGATTGTATTGATGCGAGACAGTTAAAGAGTACACTGGAGTTTAAAAATGTCGAAGGGCTGTTCAGCGGCGGGCAGTTTAACGGAAGCTCCGGGTATGAGGAGGCAGCAGCGCAGGGGCTTGTAGCGGGTATTAATGCGGCGAGAAAGCTGCAGGGCAAGGAAGGGATCATCATTGACCGTTCCGAGGGATATATCGGAGTTCTGATTGATGATCTGGTCACAAAAGAGAGTCATGAGCCGTATCGAATGATGACTTCCAGAGCAGAATACCGTCTGCTTTTAAGACAGGATAATGCAGATCTCAGACTGACAAAGATCGGATATGAAGTCGGGCTGATCGAGGAGGAGCGCTATCAGAACCTGCTGAAAAAAGAAGAGCAGATTCAAAAAGAGATCGAGCGTGTGGAAAGTGTGCATGTGGGAACGACCAAAGAAGTACAGGAGCTTCTGGAGTCCTGCGGAAGTACACCGCTTGTTTCAGGCGCGTCTCTGGCTGATCTGATCCGTCGTCCGGAGCTTAGCTATGAAATCCTTGCCTCAGTGGATAAAATGCGTCCAGAGCTTAAATACGACGTTGCAGAGCAGGTGAATATTAACATTAAGTATGAAGGTTATATCAAACGGCAGAAAAAGCAGGTAGAGCAGTTTAAAAAACTGGAGAAAAAGCGGATTCCTGCAGATATTAATTATGAAGAGGTACAGAGTCTGCGATTAGAGGCAAAGCAGAAATTGTCGCAGATCCGACCGGCATCCATCGGGCAGGCATCCCGGATATCCGGGGTATCTCCGGCAGATATTTCGGTTCTGCTGGTGTATCTGGAGAGCAGATGAGAGAACAGGAGAGTGTATGGAAAATAAATTTGAACAGCAATTAAGCCAGCTGGATATCCGGCTGACAGAACGCCAGAAAGAGCAGTTTCATCAGTATTATGAGCTTCTGGTGGAGTGGAATAAGGTGATGAACCTGACAGGGATCACCGAGTATGATGAAGTAAATGAGAAACATTTTGTGGACAGCCTTGCAATTGTAAAAACAGTGGATATGAATCAGGTAAATTCTGTGATTGACATCGGAACCGGCGCGGGATTTCCGGGACTGCCGTTAAAGATTGCCTTTCCTCATCTGAAAGTCGTATTGTTGGATTCTCTGAAAAAAAGAATTAATTTTTTAGATGCCGTAGTAGAAAAATTAGGGCTCGAAGATGTGGAAACGCTTCATGGAAGAGCAGAAGATTTTGCAAAGCAGACAGCATACAGAGAACAATTTGACCTGTGTGTGTCCCGTGCAGTGGCAAATCTGTCAACCTTGAGTGAATACTGCATCCCATATATACGAGTAGGCGGGATGTTCGTATCCTATAAATCAGGAACTGTTGAAGACGAATTGAAACAATCGGAAAAAGCAGTGTCTCTTCTTGGTGGAAAAATTGAGAAAACAGTAAAGTTTCAGCTGCCGGATACAGGGATTGGACGTTCTTTTGTGAAAATAAAAAAGATTTCTGAGACACGAAAAAAATACCCGAGAAAAGCAGGACTTCCAGCAAAAGAACCACTGTCATAAAATAAGAGAGAAATAAAAAAATTATTCTTTAAAAATCAAGAAGTAAACAAAAAGGATGTAAAGTATTTTAATTGTACAACAATTTAAAAGTTTACATCCTTTTTTTACGTTATTCACAGTTTATCCACCAAAAAAGAAGAGTTATCCACATTATTTTGTGGATAACTCTTCTCCGTTGTTGATATCAAATAAAATTTCAACCTGTTCTAAAAACGTTTCAGGGTCTTCCAGATGTGGAAAACGTTTGGTATGATCAATTTCTTGAATTTCAATAGAAGGCATATAATTTTGATATTGGTTTGCAATTAGTGCATATTCTGGATTTGCATTCCCTACAATAATAAACACGCTGTTGTTAATTCGATTTAAAGAATACATCACATTTGCATTTGTAAAGCGAGATTTGATGCTGGAATACAGATATTTTCCGGCAGTATTGTCTGTATGTGCAGCTTCAAAAAAGGTCTTTACTGTATTTGTATCAATTTTCTTGAAATCATAGTATCCATTTAAGTGTAAATCTTTTTCGATGGTTCGTTTATTAAAGCGTAAATTGTAAAGAAATGTTCCTACAACAGGCATGTTAATACAATGCTGTTTTAACTTTGTACGCTTTGTCGGTATTTTTGAAAGTTCAATCAAATCACCAGGATTAATTAAAAGAACTTTGTCAATAATTGAGTGATCATTAGCACATGCCATTAAGACAAAAGAACCGGATTCCCCCATTGCGATAATATCAGTTTTTTCACCAATGATATGTTTAATAAAATCAGTGATTAACTGGACATAAAGATAATTTGTATAGGTCAAATAGGGTTTGTCCGAGCGTCCACAGCCTAATAAATCAATTGTGTATACAGTATTTGTTTTAGATAATTGATCTACAATCTGGTTCCATTCATAGGAAGAACTGCAGACGTTTAGATCATGGATCAAGAGAAGAGGAGATCCACTTCCTGTTTTGTGGTAGCAAATGCGTCCAAAACGCCAGTCATAATATTCTGCATTTTTGTCAGACAGCATTTCATCTATTGTAGACATATAGTAAACGAAACGATTAACGATATGCATAGAAGCAACGGTTAATCCTGTCAGGATCGTACAAGTTTTCAAATTTTTCTTCCAGTTCAAAATGATACCCTCCTTTATAATTCCATTTATACTTTCTTATTATACTACAGGAGAGGTGTCAAATAAAGAAAATTTGAAAAATTCTGTGAGACAAACAGTAAACAGCCAATGTTTCACGTGAAACATTTTGGATTAATGAAAAATCTATCTGAAAAGTAGTTTTTATGATACAATGAGAAATAGTTTAAATTTAATAGAGGAGAGGAAAAGCTGAATTAGGTCTATGCGGGAAATGAAGAAGAAATTGTGCCGGAAACAAATATTTGGACAAACTTGGCACAAAAATAAATGGAACGGTAGATGTATGCTGAATCACAAAATGATTATAAGAATTATAGTCAAAAATGTTTCACGTGAAACATTTTAAAAAGTAGAGAGAAAGTATTGAATACGAAATATCTAGTGTAAACAGTAACATTTCATAAAAATCACAATGTTTCACGTGAAACATTGTATAGATAATAAAAGTAAAAGGTGATATAATAAGAACGTGTTCAATGAAAGGAGTACGAATATGGGAAGAATTATAGCGATTGCAAATCAAAAAGGTGGAGTAGGTAAAACTACAACAGCTATCAATTTATCAGCTTCACTTGCAAGTCTTGGACAAAAAGTTCTGGCACTTGATATGGATCCACAGGGAAATATGACAAGTGGACTGAGTGTAAATAAAGATGAAGTTGAAAATACAGTATATGATTTAATTATTGGGAATATTGGGATTGAAGAATGTATTTGCAAAGAAGTCTATGAAAACCTGGATGTACTTCCGTCTAATGTTAATTTGTCGGCAGCAGAAATTGAATTGATTGGTGTTGATAATAAAGAATACATTATTAAAAATGAAGTTGAAAAAGTGAAGGACAGATATGATTATATTATCATAGATTGTCCACCGGCATTGAGTATGCTAACGATCAATGCAATGACCACAGCAAATTCAGTACTTGTCCCGATTCAGTGTGAGTATTATGCATTGGAAGGATTAAGCCAGTTGATCCACACAATAGAGCTTGTTCAGGAGAGATTAAATCCAAAATTAGAAATAGAAGGCGTTGTGTTCACAATGTATGATGCCAGAACGAACCTCTCACTCCAGGTTGTAGAAAATGTAAAAGACAATTTAAATCAAAACATCTACAAAACGATTATTCCAAGAAATGTCCGGCTGGCAGAGGCGCCAAGTTATGGTATGCCAATAAATTTATATGACCCAAAATCTTCAGGAGCAGAAAGTTATTTGTTATTGGCTGAAGAAGTGATCAATAAAGGAGAAGAATAAAATGGCAGTGAAAAGAAATGGACTTGGAAAGGGGTTAGACAGTCTGATTCCAAACAAGACAGTGAAGACAACAGAAAAACAGGCTAATAAAACTCAAAAAGAAAAAGTAAAAATGGAAAAATCAGGGGAGACTATAGTAAAGATTACTCAGGTAGAACCAAATAGTGAACAGCCGAGAAAAGATTTTGATGAAGATGCCCTTCTTGAGCTGGCGGATTCTATCAAACAGTTTGGCGTACTTCAGCCACTTTTAGTACAAAAGAAAAATGATTATTATGAAATCATTGCAGGAGAAAGAAGATGGAGAGCGGCAAAGCTTGCCGGATTAAAAGAAGTACCGGTACTGGTTCGTGAATATACGGAGCAGGAAGTTGTGGAGATTTCTTTGATTGAAAATATTCAGAGAGAAAATCTGAATCCAATTGAAGAAGCAATTGCATACAAGCGATTATTGAAAGAGTTTCATCTAAAACAGGATGAGATTGCAGAACGTGTATCGAAGAGCAGAACGGCAGTGACAAACTCAATGCGTCTTTTAAAACTTAACAGTAAGGTTCAGCAGATGGTGATTGATGATATGATCTCAACCGGACATGCCAGAGCGTTACTTGCATTGGAAGACGAAGAACAACAGTACACAATTGCAAATAAAATATTTGATGAGAAGCTCAGTGTGAGGGAGACTGAGAAGCTGATTAAAATATTGAAAAATCCCAAGAAGACTGCAAAAAAAGAAAAAATTGAGCATACATTTATCTATGAAAACCTGGAAGAAAAAATGAAGGGAATCATGGGGACAAAGGTAAATGTAAATCCAAAATCGAATGGTAAGGGGAAAATTGAAATCGAATATTATTCAGAGGAAGAATTGGAGCGAATATTCGACTTGATCATGTCCATTCAAAGCTAAGAGGTGTCCCGCAGATATAAGAAGGAGACATGAGAATGGCAACAGAAGTATTACTGTATCTGGTAATTGTTTTGTTGATCATGCAGGTGGTTTTCATTGGGATTGTGATCAATCTGCAAATGAAACATAAGCGTATGCAGGCAAAATATCAGATTTTTATGCGCGGAAAAGATGGTAAATCTCTGGAAAAAGGATTTCTGGAGCAGTTTAAAACAGTAGAAAAACTGGAACGCGCAGTAAAACAGAATACAAGAGATATTGATACAATTTACAAAAGAATGAAAACACATTATCAGAAAATAGGAATTGTACGTTATGATGCATTTCAGGAAATGGGAGGAAATCTCAGTTTTGTTCTGACGATGTTAGATGAAAATAATAATGGCTGGGTGTTTAATGCGATGCACAGCCGAGAAGGGTGTTATACCTATATAAAGGAAATTATAAAAGGCGAAAGCTATATGGAACTCGGAGAAGAAGAAAGAGAGTCTTTGAAAAAAGCAATGAAGCAGTGATATACACTGTATGAGGAGGAAAATTATGTTAGATATCAAATTTGTAAGATCAAATCCGGAAGTTGTAAAACAGAATATTAAAAACAAATTTCAGGATTCTAAGTTACCACTGGTAGATGAGGTATTGGAACTGGATCAGAAAAATCGTGAAATTAAAGGTGAAGTAGAAGCACTTAGAGCTGAGAAAAACAAAACATCAAAACAGATTGGTGCAATGATGGCTCAGGGCAAAAAAGAAGAGGCAGAAGAGCTGAAAAGAAAAGTAACAGAGAGTGCAGATAAGATGGAAGCACTTTCTGCAGAAGAAAAAGAAGTAGAAGAAAAAATTAAAAAAATCATGATGACAATTCCAAATATCATTGATCCATCTGTTCCGATTGGAAAAGATGACAGTGAAAATGTGGAACTGGAGCGCTTTGGTGAGCCGGTTATTCCTGATTTTGAAGTTCCATATCACACAGAAATTATGGAAAGATTCAATGGAATCGATCTGGATAGTGCAAGAAAAGTGGCAGGAAACGGATTTTATTATCTGATGGGAGATATTGCGAGATTGCATTCTGCAGTTATTTCCTATGCAAGAGATTTCATGATCAACAGAGGATTTACTTACTGTATTCCTCCGTTTATGATCCGTAGCAATGTTGTGACAGGTGTTATGAGTTTTGCAGAAATGGATGCAATGATGTATAAGATTGAAGGAGAAGATCTCTATCTGATCGGAACAAGTGAGCACTCTATGATCGGTAAATTTATCGATACACTTCTTCCGGAAGAGCAGCTGCCACAGACACTGACAAGTTATTCTCCATGCTTCAGAAAAGAAAAAGGGGCACACGGAATTGAGGAACGTGGTGTATATCGTATTCACCAGTTCGAAAAACAGGAAATGATCGTTGTATGTAAACCGGAAGAGAGCATGGACTGGTATGAAAAATTGTGGAAGAACACAGTGGATTTATTCCGTTCTATGGACATTCCGGTTCGCACACTGGAATGCTGTTCCGGAGATCTTGCGGATCTGAAAGTGAAGTCTGTGGATGTGGAGGCATGGTCTCCAAGACAGCAGAAATACTTTGAAGTAGGAAGCTGCTCAAATCTGGGAGATGCACAGGCCAGAAGACTTGGTATCCGTGTAAAAGGTGCAGACGGAAAATATTTTGCACATACACTGAATAATACAGTTGTTGCACCACCAAGAATGCTGATCGCGTTCCTGGAGAACAATCTGCAAGCAGATGGATCTGTGAAGATTCCGGAAGCGTTACGTCCATATATGGGTGGAAATGCAGTGATCGAACCGAAAAAATAAGGAGTAATATGCATCAGTATTTGAAAGCAATTGGGTTTGGTCCCATCAAGAAAAAAGCAGAGCTAAAAGAAATATTGGAGCAGACAAGAGAAACCTTTACCCATCAGATGACCGTTTCCTATAATGAAGAAGCAGACTACTGTGAATTTCAAAAGGAATACGGTCAGGATGTGGGGATTACATTGTGTGGAGAACTGGATGATCATGACCAGTTTGATATGGAATACTATTTCCCGTATTTTCAGGGAAGTGGTGTTACAACATATGCAGATGTTTCCATTGAAAAACGAATCGAGCGCGAACAGTACGTAGGAATCTGTGAAGATGCAAAAGTGGGGATCAGTCTGATTTTTACAATGCAAAATGGCGTAGAATATATGAAAGAGCGTCAGCTGGGTATGATGACAGGAGCTCCAAACGGTGTCACTTTTTCCGGTCTTGCTCTGTCCGGGAGAATCCTGCTGCCTGTAAGAAAAAGCGAGACACAGATGCGTTTCGCAAGAGAGGAAGCAAAAACACGAAAGCAACTTTTGAGTGCTGCCCGTAATGGAGATCAGGGAGCAATTGAAACGTTGACTCTGGAAGATATGGATATCTACTCAAAAGTTTCTCGTAGATTGGCCACAGAGGATGTATATTCCATTGTGGACAGTTACTTTATGCCTTATGGGGTGGAATGTGATCTGTATTCAATTATGGGAGAGATTCTGGCGATCAGAGAGAGGGAGAATACATTGACCGGAGAACGGCTTTATCAGATGAAACTGGATGTCAATGAACTGGAGTTCGATGTTTGTGTTCCGAAGAAAGAGGTTCTGGGAGAGCCAGAGATTGGAAGACGATTTAAAGGTGAGATCTGGCTGCAGGGATATGTGAATTTTTAAATATTCAAAATCGTATGTGATTTTTTGCGTTGTTTGTATTGCGGTGACAGGTGTAGTTGTTTTTGTAAGAAGAAAAGAGAAATAGAAAAATAAAACGAGGACAGTGGCTGAATAAAGAAAGTTGCTGTCCTCGTTTTGAAAACGTTCCCTGCAGGAATCGAACCTGCACTTGATCCTTAGGAGGGATCCGTAATATCCATTTTACTAAGGGAACACACTTATTAATATACCATTTTTGTCTTACTTTCTCAAGCAATTTTTTATTTTCTTCTATCTTTTCAAAATTTTAGTTACTGAGAACAGGAATGTTGTTGTACCTGTTTATCTGGGAACACTTCATTTCCCGAATCATTGAATACTCATTTCATAAAGTCACACATCAAACAGCAATTGTTATGGTTGTGCTTTTGGTGATTATGCTAGCGATCGGTGTGTCAATCAGTGTAGCGGTAGGATTATCATCCGCGCTGGCTATGTTGTGTATGCTCGATGCAAATATTTCATTTGCGACATCTGCGCAGAGATTGTTTGCCGGAGCCAATTCATTTTCACTGATTGCAATTCCGTTTTTTATTCTTGCAGGAAATATTATGAATAACGGTGGAATTGCAGAGCGAATTGTGAATGTTGCCAAGGTTGTTGCCGGACGTATGCCGGGGGCACTGGCGCAGTCTAATGTAGTAGCAAACATGTTATTTGGTGCAATTTCAGGTTCCGGTGCAGCAGCGGCTGCTGCAATGGTGGTACGATCGGACCGATGGAAAAAAAGGAAGGATATGATCCGGTTTACAGTGCCGGTGTAAATATTGCTTCTGCGCCGACAGGAATGCTGATTCCACCGTCCAATCTGATGATTGTTTATTCGACAATTGCAGGAAGTGTATCAGTTGCTGCCTTGTTTATGGGAGGATATGTGCCGGGAATTCTGTGGGGATTACTCGTGATGTTCCTTGCAGGGGTTAAAGCAAAGAAATGTGGATATGTTGCAGAACGACGAATTCCTGCAAAAGATGCAATGAAGATTATATTAGATGCAATTCCGAGCCTGTTGCTGATTGTGATTATCATAGGCGGAATCATGTGTGGTGTTTTCACAGCAACAGAAGCGAGTGCAGTTGCAGTTGCGTATGCATTTGTTCTTTCTCTTATTTATAAGAAGGTCAATTTAAAAGGAATGATCAAAATTGTTGTGGATTCTGCAAAAATGACGGGTATTATTACGTTTATGATTGGATTATCCTCTATTATGTCATGGGTTATGGCATTTACAGGTTTGCCGGATCTGATCGCAAATGGAATGCTTTCTATTACAGAAAACAGATATGTGATTTTGATTTTAATGAATATTATTTTGTTGATCGTAGGAACCTTTATGGATCCGACTCCGGCGGTTTTGATTTTTACACCGATTTTCCTGCCAATTTGTCAGACGTTCGGGATGCATCCGGTACAGTTTGGTATTATGGTCACGCTGAACCTTTGTATTGGAACAATTACGCCTCCGGTTGGCTCTATCTTGTTTACATACTCCTTGTACGATCCTCCAAGGTAGCCGATTCCCAACGTGAAATCCACATTGA
>OGZC01001520.1_pt1 | contig 12389 bp, 8 predicted proteins | sample 1576751 | NCBI WGS metagenome assembly OGZC01 (sample SAMEA3541486, study PRJEB24748) | human gut metagenome | biome: human gut; feature: human-associated habitat; material: faeces | place: China | collected 2012
CCAGCGCCACGACGGAACCCGCCGTCAGCTGCGCCTTACTCGAGACCTTGCCGCCGATGACGCCGCCGATCAGACGGCCGCACATCATCAGGAACCAGTAAGTGCCCACGAGCGAACCGGCCGCAGCAGCAGCCATTCCGATACCGGGGGTCGCCGCGTCGGGCGTGGAGGTCAGGAACAGGTTCATAAAGTTGGGAATGCCCACCTCGACACCTACATAGATAAAGATGGCCACCGTACCCAGCACGAAGTGACGGAACGACATGGCGCTGTGCTTGTCCTTCTTCTCGCTCTTGGCGTCCTGGATCGCGAAGGGTTCGGGAATGCGGACCGCCGCCAGCACGAAGAACACCACGGCGAAGATGCCCATGGCGATCCACAGCGCGGGAGCCGCGTCGCTGATCGTCGCATTGGCCGCGTTACCCATCAGGTAACCCACGAGGATCGGAACGATGGTCGCCGAAATCGAATTGAGCGAGCCGCCGAACTGGATCAGCTGGTTACCCTTCTTGCCGCCGCCGCCCAGCGTGTTGAGCATCGGGTTCACGACCGTGTTCAGCATACACATCGAGAAGCCCGAAACGAAAGCGCCGATCAGATAGACCGGGAAGCTGCCCGCAACGCCCGAAAGGTACTGGATGCCCACGCCGACGAAACCGACGGCCACGGCGGCAAGCGCCGTCTTCTTATAGCCGATGCGCTTGAGCATCATGCCCGCCGGAATGCCCATCACGGCATAGGCGATGAAGTTGGCGAAGTTGCCCAGCTGGGACATCCAGTTCGCCACGGCGAACTGATTCTTCACGATGACGCCCAGCGGATTCGAAAGTCCCGTCACGAAGGAGATCATTGCAAAGAGCAAGAACATCATGACGATGGGCAAGGTGTAATTTTTCTTTTGTTCCATAAAATCTATCAATGTTTAGGTTAATAAGTTTCGGGGGGGGGGCATCGGTCCCGTTCGGCGATGTAGGCGCAGAGGTTGACCAGCGCCGAACGGTATTCGGAATCGGGATAGTCGGAGAGCATCTCCACGGCGCGGGCGATGTAGCCCTGCATCACCTCGGCGGCGAAAGAGAGGCCGCCCTCGTTCTCGACCGTGGAGCGCAGGTACTCGACCTCCTCGTCGCTCTCGTGACAGCGGGAGAGCCGTTCGAGCAGCTCCCTGCGGCGGGAATCCGAAGCGCGGTCGAGCACAGACAGCAGCGGCAGGGTGATTTTCCCTTCGCGCAGGTCGTTGTTGGCGGGTTTGCCCGTGTGGGCCGTCGGGGTATAGTCGAGAATGTCGTCCTGAATCTGGAAGGCCATGCCCACGGCTTCGCCGAAACGCCGCATCGTGGCCACCCGGTCGCGCGTGGCGCCCACGGCCAGCGCCCCGGCCGACGCGCTGACGCCCAGAAGGCTCGCGGTTTTCTTATAGATGATGTCAAGATAGGCCTGGCGGGTCATCGTGCTGTTGGCGGCGCACTCGTCCTGCAGGACCTCGCCCTCGCACAGCGCGGCCATCGACCCGCAGACGTGCGTAACGAGGTCGAACTGCCCGCTCTGCAAGCCTATGTTCATGTTTTTGGCAAGGATGTAATCACCCAGGATCACGGCTTTGTGCGACTGCCAGCGGGCGTTGGCCGAAGGCTTGCCGCGGCGCATGTCGGCCTCGTCGATCACGTCGTCGTGGATCAGCGACGCGACGTGGATCATTTCGACCAGCATGGCGGCCAGACAGGCCCTGCGGCCCGCGGCAGCCCCTTTTACCGGGGCGTTCATCGCCGCCGAAAGCATGACGAGCATGGGACGGATGCCTTTGCCGCGCGCCGAAAGGGCGTAACGCAGCATATCGGAGAGCAGCTCCCCCTCGGCCGTGAACTGGCGGTCTACGAATTCGTCGAGGGCCTCCAGTTCCGCAGTCACGGGTTTGCGGATGTCATCGAGTGTAATCATATCCGCAAAGATAGTCATTTTTCGCAATGAAGACACGGACTGTCAATGTTTTTTCGTACCTTTGGCAATCGGTTAAGACACGCTGGAATGGATTTTTCGAACACTATAAGATCAAAACTGCTGCCGGCCCTGGCGGCCTTCGCACTCTTTTTCGTGGTGAGCGCCGCCTATTTCTCCCCGCAGTTCCGGGGCGAAGCGCTGCCCCAGCACGACGTCATCCAATACGAAGGCATGGCCAAGGATATCAGCGACATGCGCGCCGCGACGGGCGAAGACCCGCAGTGGACGGGCGGCATGTTCGGCGGCATGCCGGCCTACCTGATCAACGTGGCCTATCCGGCCCAGCTGGTGAAGCGGACCGTCGGACAGGTCGTGAAGATCATCGACACGCCCGCCGGATTCCTGTTTTTCGCCATGGTCTCGATGTGGCTCATGCTGCTGATCGTCGGGATCAACCCGTGGGTGGGCATCGTCGCGGCGCTGGCCTACGGGCTTTCGACCTACTTCCTGCTGATCATCGGCGCGGGGCACGTCACGAAAATGTGGGCGCTGGTCTACGCCCCGCTGATGATGGGCGGCGCGTGGATGACCCTGCGGGGCAACGTCTGGTGCGGCGCGGCGCTCACGGGGCTTGCGGCGTCGCTCGAAATCGGCGCCAACCACCCGCAGATCACCTATTATTTCCTCGTGGCGATGGCCGCATTCTGGATCAGCGAAGGAATCCTTTCTTTCAGGGAGGGACGTCTGCGCGATTTTTCCCTGCGCACCGCGGCGCTCGTCGCGGCGGGCATCCTGGCCGTAGGATCGAATTTCTCGCCCCTGTGGTACACGGCCCGCCACTCGAAGGAGACCATCCGCGGCGGATCGGAGCTTGCCGCGACGGCCGAAACCTCGAAAAACGGCCTCGCACTCGACTATGCGACGGCGTGGAGCTACGGCAAGGCCGAAACCCTCAACCTGCTCGTACCCGACTTCATGGGCCGCGAATCGGGCACGACCTTCCCGGCCGACGGACAGACGGCGGCCGTGCTGAACGACTACGGTCTGCGCGGCGCGGCGCAGCAGCTCTCGGCCTACTGGGGCACGCAGCCCTACACGGGCGGCCCGACCTATCTGGGCGCCGCGGCGGTGTTCCTCGCCGCGCTGGGCATCGCGCTGGCCCGGGGGCGCAACAAATGGTGGATCATCGCCGCATGCGTCGTGATGATTCTGCTGGCCTGGGGCCGCAACCTGATGGGGTTCACCGAATTCGCGTTCAAATACCTGCCCGGATACAATAAATTCCGCACCGTCTCGATGACGCTCGTCGTCGTGCAATGGGCCGTGCCGCTGCTGGGGGCGCTGGCCCTGATGCGGCTCTGGAAGGGGGAGATTCCCCGCGAACGGCTGCTGCGCGCGCTGGCATGGGCTGCGGGAATCACCGGGGGAGCGTGTCTGCTGCTGGCCGTCGCCGGAGGATCGCTCTTCGACTTCGGACGCGCCGAAAGCGCGGACTATATGACCGATACGTTCCGTCACATCTTCGAAAGCAACAACATGCGGTCGTACATCGACCGCGGAATGGACATCGAATGGGCCGAAGCGACGGCCGACGCGATGGCCGCCGACCGCGCGGCGATGATGCGGGCCGACGCATGGCGTTCGCTCGTGATGATCCTGCTGGCGGCGGGCGGCGTGGCGCTGTTCGCCCTGCGCCGGATCAACCGATACGTACTGACGGGCCTGCTCGCGGGCGTGATGCTGCTGGACCTCGTGCCGGTCGACCTGCGGTTCCTCTCGTCGGAGAATTTCGTCTCGCCGCGCCGCAACCAGGTGACGGCCTCGGCGGCCGACAAGGCGATCATGCAGGACAAGGACCCGGGCTACCGGGTGCTGAACCTCACGGTCAGCCCCTTCAACGACGCCACGACCTCCTATTTCCACCGCTCGGTGGGCGGTTACCACGGGGCGAAGCTGGCCCGCTACCAGGATCTGATCGACCGTTACCTTTCCAACGCCGACGACGGAGTGCTCGACATGCTCAACACGCGCTACCTGATCGTTCCGGGCAAGGAGGGGCAGCCCGAAGCGCAGCGCCGCACGACGGCCTTCGGAGCGGCGTGGTTCGTCGACAGCGTCATCTACGCCCCCTCGGCGCAGGCGGAAATCGACCTGCTGGGCAAGACGGACCTCCGCACGACAGCGGTGGTGTCGGGGCAGAATCCGGCGAAGAGCGCATCGCGGCCCATGCCCCTCGGCATCTACGCCTCCGCCCGGATCGAGCTCACGGAGTACCGCCCGAACTACCTCAAATACGAATACACGCTCCCCGAAGAGGCGGTGGCGGTGTTCTCGGAGATTTTTTACGACCAGGGCTGGAAGGCCTATGTCGACGGCGAGGAAAGCCCCTACTTCCGGGCCGACTACGTCCTGCGGGCGATGACGCTGCCCGCCGGCACGCACACCGTCGAATGGCGGTTCCGCGCACCGGGCTGGACGGCCGTCGAAGGCGTGACGCTCGCGGCGTCGCTCGCGATCCTGCTGGGAGCCGTCGCGGCGCTGGCCTATTGTTTTAGAAAAAGAACGGAAAAAGAGAAATAAAAAGGGCGACCCGCGCAAACCCGTTTGTCGTCAGCGTGCGTAAAATTTCGGGTTTCGCGCAGGGGTTGCGGATCGGACACAGCCGGCCTATTTCCGATTCGCGGCAACAAGGGAAGCCCGAAATTTGCCATTATCACGACAAACGCCATGAAAGACGATAAAAGACTGAAGCGAAAGGTCCGCAACTCCTACATCGTGTCGACGGTGAGCATCACGCTCGTGCTGTTCCTGCTGGGATCGGTGGGTTACTTGATGGTCGCGGCGCTGAAGGTCGCCGACACGCTCCAGGAGAGCATCGCCGTCACCGTGGAGTTGAAGAACGGGCTTTCGGAGGCGCAGAAAGAGACCATCAGCAAACGCCTGACCGCCGAGGAGATGGTCGCGACGATCGCCTACTCCGCCAAGGAGGAGAAAGCCGAGGAGGAGGAGTTCCGCAAGATGTTCGGCAGTTCGTTCGAGGAGATCCTGCCGGAGAACCCGCTGCTGGATTCGTTCGAACTCACGCTCACGTCGGCATCCTCCGACAAGGAGCTGCTCGACTCGTTCATCGCCGCCGCCGGACGCATCGAAGGCGTCGACCGCGTGTCGTACCCGGCGCTGATGGCCGAGCGGCTGCACGCCACGGTGAACAAGATACGCCTCGTGCTGCTGCTCTTCGGCGGCGCGCTGCTGGTCATTTCGCTGATCCTGCTGAGCAACACCATCCGGCTGGCGATCTTTTCGAAACGCTACCTGATCAACACGATGAAGCTGGTCGGGGCCACCAAGTGGTTCATCATGCGGCCCTTTCTCGGAAGCAGCCTCACGCAGGGAATCCTGGCCGGCACGGCCGCCTCGGCCTTGTTCGGTCTGGCCGTCTACGGACTGAACGAGGCGGTTCCCGAACTGATGACCATTGCCGAAGCCGGCAAAATCGCCATCATCCTCGGCTCGATGATTGCGGGCGGCATCATCATCTCGGGGCTTTTCACCTTTGCGGCCCTCAACAAATTCATCAACATGAAGTCGAACAAGATATACCTTTATTAAATGAAAAACGAACAGAAGAACGCGCAGGACCCCGTACCGGAAAATCCCCGCATGCCCCTTACGCGGCGCAACTACGTCCTGCTGGCGATCGGTTTCGCGGTCATCCTCCTAGGCTTCGTCCTGATGGCCGGCGGAGGCAGCGACTCGCCCGACGAATTCAACTACGCGATGTTCTCGTGGAGGCGCATCACGCTGGCCCCGATCCTCGTGATCGGCGGCTTCGTCATCGAGATCTATGCGATCATGCGACGTTACAAGTAATTCCCGGCCCGTTGCGGAACGCCGTCCCGGCGGGGAGACCCGCCCGGCAACGGCCGGCGGACCGGAACAGCCGACAACTCAAGACCCTTTCTAAAAAATAAATGGACACACTGCAAGCTATCCTGCTCGGCATCGTGCAGGGCATCACCGAATTCCTGCCCGTTTCAAGCAGCGGTCATCTCCAGATCGCCAAGGAGGTGCTGGGCGTACAACTCGAAGAAAATCTCACGTTCGACGTGGCGCTCCACGCCGCCACGGTGTTGAGCACGATCGTCGTGCTGTGGAGCGAAGTCTGGCGCCTCCTGAAAGGACTGTTCTCGCGCCGGTTCAACGAAGAGCAGGCCTACGTACTGAAACTCGTCCTCTCGATGATCCCCATCGGCATCGTCGGGTTCCTGCTCAAGGACCGGATCAACGACCTGCTCAACGCACCCTACATCCTCGCCATCGTGGGCGCGATGCTCCTCGTGACGGCCGCGCTGCTGGCCTTCGCCTACTACGCCAAGCCGCGGCAGAAGGAGACGATCTCCTACCGCGACGCCCTGATCATCGGACTGGCGCAGGCATGCGCCGCCATGCCGGGACTTTCGCGGTCGGGTTCGACCATCGCCACAGGCCTGCTGCTGGGCAACAAGAAAGCCGCCGTGGCGCAGTTCTCGTTCCTGATGGTGCTGGCTCCGATCCTGGGCGAAACCCTGCTCCAGGCGACAAGCGGCGATCTGACCGCCGGTATCGCCGCAGGGCCGCTCATCGCCGGATTCCTCGCATCGTTCATCACGGGATGTCTGGCCTGCAAATTCATGATCGAGGTCGTGAAGCGGGGCAAACTCATCTGGTTCGCCGTCTACTGCACCGTTGCGGGACTGGTGTCGATCACAAGCTATTTCTGCTGATGAAAGAAGCACTGGACCTCCGCGGCATCAATTTCGAGGACGGATACATCGCCGTCGTGGACAAGCCCCTGCGCTGGACCTCGACCGACGTGGTGCGCAAAATCAAATTCGCGCTCCGCAGGCTGGGTTACCGCAAAATCAAGGTCGGACACGCCGGGACGCTCGACCCGCTGGCCACGGGCATCCTGCTGGTCTGCATCGGCCGCGCCACCAAACTCGTCGACGCCCTGCAAGCCGAGGAGAAGGAGTATGTGGCCGACGTGATGCTGGGCGCCACGACCCCGAGCCACGATCTGGAACACGAGATCGACCGGACCTACCCGTGGGAGCACATCACGCGGGAAGCGGTCGCCGAAGCCCTCGCCTCGCTCACCGGCGAGCGGCTCCAAACCCCGCCCGTCTACTCGGCCAAGAAGATCGACGGCACACGGGCCTACGAACTGGCCCGCGCCGGCGAGGAGGTCGCCGTACGCCAGGCGCTGATCAACATTTACGAAATGGAGATCGTGGAATACGACCTGCCGCGGGTGCGTATCCGCGTGCGTTGCAGCAAGGGAACCTACATCCGCTCGCTGGCCCACGAGATCGGACAGGCGCTCCGCAGCGGGGCGCACCTCACCTCGCTGCGCCGCACGCGCAGCGGCGGCTTCACGCTCGAAAAATCCTATGAGCTGGACGAATTTCTTGAAAATCTGCAAAAACTTGAAACAAAATAGACTTTTTTGCGTATAAAAAATAATCTGTCTTTGTTTTCCGGAACCTTTCCGGCAGGCGGGGCAGAGGCAAAACCGCGTTTCAGGCCCCGCCGAACGCAGAAAATGTCGAACCACATTACGTAAAAAAGAGCGTTCATCTATGAAATTATCGCAGTACGGGTATGACTTTTCACCCGAAATGCTGGCCAAATACCCGGCCGACAATCGCGACGAGTCGCGTCTGATGGTCATCAACCGCGCCAAAGGCACTATCGAGCACCGTATCTTCAAGGACATCATCGAGTATTTCGACGAAAAGGACCTGTTCGTCTTCAACGACACGAAGGTTTTCCCGGCACGCCTCTACGGCAACAAGGAGAAGACCGGCGCCGAAATCGAAATCTTCCTGCTGCGGGAACTCAACCGCGAACTGCGGCTGTGGGACGTGCTGGTGGACCCCGCACGCAAAATCCGTATCGGCAACAAACTCTACTTCGGCGACGACGACCTGCTGGTGGCCGAGGTGATCGACAACACCACCTCGCGCGGCCGCACGCTGCGCTTCCTGTTCGACGGCTCCTACGAGGAGTTCAAGCATGCGCTCTTCGCGCTGGGCGAAACGCCTCTGCCGAAGTGGGTGCGCGAGAAGGTCGAACCCGAGGACGCCGAGCGTTACCAGACCATCTTCGCCGAGAAGGAGGGCGCCGTGGCTGCCCCGACGGCCGGCATGCACTTCTCGAAACACCTGATGAAGCGCATGGAGATCAAGGGCATCGACAAGACGTTCGTGACGCTGCACGTCGGGCTGGGAAACTTCCGCACGGTGGACGTCGAGGACCTCTCGAAGCACAAGATGGACTCCGAGCAGTTCTTCGTCGAGGAGGCCGCCGCCGAAGCGGTCAACGCGGCCAAACGGCAGGAGCGCAAGGTCGTGGCGATCGGCACGACGGTGATGCGCACGATCGAAACCGCCGTATCGACCAACGGCATGATCAAACCCATGGAAGGCTGGACCAACAAGTTCATTTTCGCCCCCTACGAATTCACCGTGGCCGACGCCATGGTGACCAACCTCCATCTGCCCTACTCGACCCAGCTGATGATGGTGGCGGCTTTCGGCGGTTACGAAACCGTGATGAACGCCTACAAGGTAGCCAAGGAAGAGGGGTATCGTTTCGGCACTTACGGAGACGCGATGCTCATTCTTTAATTTTTTTTCACTACCTTTGCAGATATAAACCCTCAAAACCATGGCAAGCAAAATTCTGTACGTGTGTCAGGAGATCACCCCCTATCTTCCAGAAACGGAGGGTTCCCGGCTTTGCCGTGCGCTGACGCAGGCAATGCAGGAACGCGGGAACGAGATCCGCACCTTCATGCCCCGCTACGGCTGCATCAACGAGCGCAGGCACCAGCTGCATGAGGTTATCCGGCTGTCGGGCATGAACCTCATCATCGACGACAACGACCACCAGCTGATTATCAAGGTGGCGTCGATACCCGCGGCGCGCGTACAGATTTATTTCATCGACAACGACGACTACTTCTCGCGCAAGGCGGTGCTGACCGACGGCGCGGACAACTACTTTCAGGACAACGACGAACGGGCCATCTTTTTCGCCCGCGGCGTACTGGAAACGGTCAAGAAACTGCGCTGGACCCCGACGGTGGTGCACTGCCACGGCTGGTTCACGGCCGTGGTTCCCGTTTACCTGAAACGGATCTTCGCCGACGACCCGATCTTCCGCGACGTCAAGGTCGTGGTGTCGCTCTACGGCGACGGCTTCTCCGGGGAACTCGATCCCGGATTCGGCGCCAAGATCGCCGGCGAAGGCGTCAAGGACAAAAATCTTGCGATTCTCGACACTCCGTCATACGAAAACCTCTGCCGCTTCGTTATGGAATATGCCGACGGAGTGGTTGCGGCATCCCCGGATGTCGACCCGAAAGTATTGGACATGGCCCGCGCGAGCGGAAAGCCGATGCTCGAATACCAGTCGCCCGAGGCAGAGGACTTTTTCGATAATTACAACCGATTCTATGAAGCGATTCAATAACTTCCGCCGCATGCTGCTCCCCGTTGCAGCGCTGGCTGCCGCGATAGGACTGACCCTCGGGGGCTGTACCAAGGTGGACGATACGCTGGGCGGAAACCTCATCCCCGACAACCAGCAGATGAGGGCGGGATACGTTCAGCTCCCCCGGGCCGACGAACTGAACCCGAAGAAATACGTCGAAACACGCCTGTTCCAGACCGATTCGATCGTCAGTTCGAACATCACCTACGGCTACATGGGTTCGATGCTCAACGACACGCTGGGGCACCGTTCCGCGGGATTCCTTTCGCAGATGGTCAACTATTACAAGAAGGTCGATTCAGGCTATTTCGGCTACATGCCGATCTTCGACTCGGCGCAGATCTTGCTCAAGGTGACCAGCTTCGGCCGCGACTCGGTGACCGAGCAGTCCTTCGCGGTCTACGAGGTCGTCAGCAACAAATACCTCACCGAGAAACCCATAGCGCCCAACAAATCGCAGCGCGACTCGACCTTCTACCTCAATTTCGACCCCGTGGCGGAAGGCGTCTACAACCCCGACGAGCCGCTCTTCACCTTCACGCTCGGCGGCGAGGGCAAATACCCCTCGACCACGTCGGCTGTGACGTTGGAGCCGACCGAAGCGGGTAAAAAATACATCCGCCGCCTGATGCTTCAGGAGGGCGAGTATGCCGGCGACTACTCGATTTACAGCGCCGACAGCCTGAAATACTGGGTCGAGGCGTTCAAGGGACTTTACATCGCCCCGAACCCCGAGAAGCCGCTCACCGAGTACGGCAAGGGAACGATCTTCGCCACGGAACTGACCTATTCGGGCCTGTCGGTCTACGGACGTAACCGCGTGAAGGACGACCCCTCGCTGATCAAGGACACGATCGGCATGGTCTACTACTTCTACAAAGACGGCGCGGAATTCGGCAGCGTCTCGGTAAACAACGTCAAGCACGACTACGAGGAGGCCACGATCGCCCGAAGGATAAACATAGAGGAAGCCCGCGAGACGGCCGAGAACCGGCCCGAAAATCCCCTCGTCTATGTCGAGGGCATGGGCGGCGTGGTGACCGAGATGACCTTCAGCCCGGAGTTCTTCGCGGAGCTGGAGGCGGAGATCGCCAAGGGAAATGCCGACGGCAAGAATTTCAAAACACTCGCGTTCAGCCAGGTACGCATGTCGATCTACTTCAACGACAGCGACTACGAGTGGGAGAAGATCGCGGACGGAACGGCCGGCGACATCCTGCGCATGACCGACCAGATGAACGCATACCCGGCGCGGCTGGGCATGTACACCAATTACAAGACGCTGACGCCGATTTCGGACTACGCCTACATCTACGAGCAGAACTACGGTTCTTCGGTAACGCTCGCCTACAACGGCAAGATCAACCGCAGCCGCGGCTGCTACGTAATGGACATCACGGGCTACATGCAGCAGCTCTGGAACAGTTACATGGAAGCCAAGGCAGATGCGGGCGGCGAGGTTGCGAACATCGACTGGGACAAAGTCAAGAACCGCTCGGTATACATCGGACCCGAAGCGTACGGCCTCTACACGACCTCGTTCGGCGTGTTGCAGGGCATGCCGACACAGGCCGGGACTGCCGAACCGAACAACGCCCCGATCCGTTTCAGTATGGCGTACAACCTGATCAAGTAAACAACAGATAACCCCTTTTGCGGAACCTAAGTGTAATGCTTAGGTTTTCGCTTTTCTGAAAAAGCCATCAAAACAGCAATGCAGGAAAATTTAGTAATCGTAGAGTCCCCCGCCAAGGCCAAGACCATCGAGAAGTTTCTCGGCAAGGACTTTATCGTAAAATCGAGCTTCGGACACATCCGCGACCTTGCGAAGAAGGATCTCGGCATCAATATCGGAGAAGGCTACAAGCCCGTATACGAAATCCCCGGCGACAAGAAGAAAGTGGTCGACGAACTCACGAAGCTGGCCAAGTCGAAGACCGTCTGGCTCGCCTCCGATGAGGACCGCGAAGGAGAAGCCATCGCATGGCACCTGACCGAAGTGTTGGGTCTCCCCGTCGACCGGACCAAGCGCATCGTCTTCCACGAAATCACCAAGCGGGCGATTCTGGAAGCCATCGAGAAGCCGCGCACGGTCAATATGGACCTGGTCAACGCCCAGCAGGCACGCCGCATCCTCGACCGGCTGGTCGGCTTCGAGCTGTCGCCGGTGCTGTGGAAGAAGGTACGTCCGGCGCTGTCGGCAGGCCGCGTGCAGTCGGTCGCCGTGCGCCTGATCGTGGAGCGCGAGCGCGAGATCATCGCCTTCCGCTCGGCAGCCTATTTCCGTGTCGTGGCCCAGTTCTACGCCGCCGGAGACCCGGAGAAGACGCTCTTCAAGGCCGAACTTTCGTCGCGTTTCGAGACCGAGGCGCAGGCCGAAACCTTCCTGCAAAGCTGCATCGGCGCCACATTCACGGTGGCCAAGGCCGAGGAGAAACCCGCACAGCGCTACCCCGCGCCGCCGTTCACCACCTCGACGCTCCAGCAGGAGGCGGGCCGCAAGCTGGGTATGTCCGTATCGCAGACGATGTCCGTCGCGCAGCACCTCTACGAGCAGGGTCTGATCACCTACATGCGTACCGACTCGGTGAACCTCTCGCAGCAGGCGCTGGCCCAGTGCAAGGAGGAGATCACGAAACTCTACGGCGAGAAATATTCGCGCTGGTTCAACTACAAGACCAAGACCAAAGGTGCGCAGGAGGCCCACGAGGCCATCCGCCCGTCGTACATCGAGCGTCAGGAGATCGAGGGCACGCCCGCCGAGAAGAAGCTCTACGACCTGATCTGGAAGCGCACGGTCGCCTCGCAGATGGTCTGCGCCGAATTGGACCGCACGACCATCACCATCGACATGTCGGGCATCCACTCGGTCAATACCGGTTCCCACTGCGATTCAAAGCCGCCGAGTTCCAGTT
>OGZC01001523.1_pt1 | contig 12386 bp, 9 predicted proteins | sample 1576751 | NCBI WGS metagenome assembly OGZC01 (sample SAMEA3541486, study PRJEB24748) | human gut metagenome | biome: human gut; feature: human-associated habitat; material: faeces | place: China | collected 2012
GGATGCGCGTATGGGAACGGGGTTCGGGAGTCACCCGAGCCTGTGGAACAGGAGCCTGTGCCACAGCCGTAGCCGCTTTCCTCACAGGACGTGCCGGAAGAAAATCAATCATCGGCATGGATGGAGGAACACTCACCATTGAATGGGATATAGCCACCAAGCACGTCTTTATGACGGGAGAGGCAACCAAGGTGTTCGAGGGAGAGATGGAGACGGATGAAGAATTATGAATGAATATACGCTTTTGTGCCACATGGCAATTCTTCATTATTAATTCATCATTATTAAATAATTAAACCAACAGAGATATGGCATTAGTTAATGAACATTTTTTGAAACTGCCCGGAAGTTACTTATTTTCGGACATAGCTAAAAAAATTAATACTTTCAGGATAACGCACCCTAAAAAAGAAGTCATCCGTCTGGGTATCGGAGACGTTACCCGTCCGCTGCCGCAAGTTTGCATCGAAGCGATGCACAAGGCAGTGGATGAGATGGCTGATGCCAAGACATTCCGCGGATACGGTCCTGAACAGGGTTATGACTTTCTGATTGATGCCGTTATCAAACACGATTACGCGACACGCGGCGTTCATTTCAGCCCACAAGAAATCTTCATCAACGACGGAGCCAAGAGCTATACGGGAAACATAGGCGATATACTCCGCCATGACAACAGTGTGGGAGTAACCGACCCTATCTACCCCGTCTACATTGACAGCAACGTAATGTGCGGACGCGCCGGCATATTGGAAAAAGACGGCAAATGGAGCAATGTAACCTATATGCCCTGTACGGCCGAAAACAACTTTATCCCCGAAATACCGGACAAACGTATCGACATCGTCTACCTCTGTTACCCCAACAATCCTACGGGTACTACCCTTACCAAACCCGAACTGAAAAAGTGGGTGGACTATGCCCTTGACAACGAAACGCTTATCCTATTTGATGCCGCCTACGAGGCTTTCATCCAAGAGGACGATGTGCCCCACTCCATATACGAAATAAAAGGGGCGAAAAAATGCGCCATCGAGTTCCGCAGTTTCTCAAAGACAGCCGGTTTCACCGGAGTACGTTGCGGATATACCGTAGTCCCGAAAGAACTGACAGCTGCCACACTGGAAGGCGACCGGATTCCACTCAACAAATTATGGAACCGCCGCCAGTGCACTAAATTCAACGGCACTTCGTACATCACACAACGTGCAGCGGAAGCCGTCTACAGTACAGAAGGCAAAGCACAGATTAAAGAAACGATTAACTATTATATGAGCAATGCGAAGATCATGAAGGAAGGACTGGAAGCTACCGGATTGAAAGTATACGGAGGCGTCAATGCTCCATACTTATGGGTGAAAACCCCGAACGGGCTCTCTTCCTGGCGATTCTTCGAACAGATGTTGTATGAAGCCAATGTGGTCGGTACCCCCGGTGTAGGCTTCGGACCAAGCGGTGAAGGATATATCCGGCTAACTGCATTTGGTGAACGCAACGACTGTATCGAAGCGATGAGAAGAATAAAAAACTGGCTATAAGAATTTTGAATAACTTCTCCTAGTCTATTCATAACCAGTGGTTTTTCAATTTACTTGATAGTATTTCGCGCGCTACTATATATACATGGACCGTACATCCACATTTTTCTAACTATTAAAGGTAAAAAGACGATGAAAACGACGATTAACAAAAAAATGAGGGTAATAACAGTAGCATTATTACTGTCAGGGCTTGTCCCGTCTACAATGATGGCACAAGATAAGGTAGAAGCTTCCGTTGGAGCAGATCTGGTAAGTGGTTACATCTGGCGCGGCCAGGATTTAGGCGGAGTGAGCGTTCAACCCTCACTGGAAATCTCTTACAAAGGTTTCTCACTCGGAGCATGGGGATCGGTAGGATTCGAATCGACGGACACAAAAGAGTTCGATTTAACTCTTGGTTATTCGATAGGCGGTTTTAGCGTTTCAGTGACGGATTATTGGTTTAATACCCAAGTAGAAACTGGCATAGACGATGATGGAGAAACGATCTTTGCAACTAACAAGTATTTTAAATACGGAGCTCATTCAACGGCTCATGTATTTGAAGCACAAGTCGGATATGACTTCGGACCACTGGCAGTCAACTGGTATACAAATTTTGCAGGTGCCGACGGCGTGAAAGAAAATGGCAAAAGGGCTTATTCTTCTTACCTCGCACTTAGCGCACCATTCAAATTGGGAGGTCTCGACTGGACAGTAGATTTAGGTATGGTTCCTTGGGAGACAACTTTCTACAATGGCTATACAAGTGGGTTCTGCGTATCAGACGTAAGTCTCGGAGCTTCCAAGGATATCAAAATCACAGATTCCTTCTCCGTTCCGGCATTTGCCAAGGTATCTGTCAATCCACGGACAGAAGGAGCCTACTTCGCATTCGGATTAAGTTTTTAAGAGAGAGAATATAGAATATCAAAGAGCGTATAGGGATCAGGTAGTTAGAGTTTAGATTTTATCGGTTTGTTGTATGGTAACCTACTATGGCTGCCACACCCTATACCTCTTTCTTTTACAGGTCAACACTAATATTTAAGGTATATGAAAAAGATTGAAGCTATTATCCGTAAAACCAAATTCGAGGACGTAAAAGACGCCCTACTCGAAGCGGACATCGAATGGTTCTCTTATTACGATGTAAGAGGCATTGGAAAAGCACGGCAAGGACGTATCTACCGTGGCGTAGTTTATGACACCAGCACCATTGAACGAATTTTGATCTCTATTGTCGTGCGCGACAAGAATACCGAGAAAACAGTACAGGCTATCATCAAAGCTGCACAGACCGGAGAAATCGGTGACGGACGTATTTTCGTCATTCCTATTGAAGACGCTATCCGCATACGCACTGCCGAACGTGGTGACATAGCCCTCTACAATGCAGAACAAGAACGTTAATCGGCAGCGGCAAGGTGCCGCTCCCAGGTTCCTTGCGGATCATAACGTTTATAAAGAGGTTTACAACATCACTAATAAATAATAGGTATAAAATAAGATAATTATTATGGATACAAAATATAAAAGCCATAGCTTCGTAAAGCTGTGGATAGCCACTACTATATTCATTTTGTGCTGTTTTACTACTGATATGTCGGCACAAAACACGGCCGCTGCCGATACAGTTGCAGCAGTTACAGAAACAATTACCGAAGTCGTTACCGCTCCTGCCGAAGAAGCATCAGCAGCTCCCGATACGGTCGGTGAATTAGCTCTTGGATTGAATACTGTATGGATGTTGCTTGCAGCAATGCTCGTATTCTTCATGCAGCCGGGATTTGCATTAGTAGAAGCAGGTTTTACCAGAGTGAAAAATACTGCCAACATTCTGATGAAGAACTTTGTAGACTTCATGTTCGGCTCTTTACTATACTGGTTTATCGGTTTCGGATTGATGTTCGGCGCAGGCGGATTCATCGGAATGCCCCACTTCTTCGACCTTTCTTTCATTGATAATGGTCTGCCAACCGAAGGATTCCTCATATTCCAAACCGTATTCTGTGCGACAGCAGCTACAATTGTATCGGGAGCCATGGCAGAACGTACAAAATTCTCTATGTATATCGTCTACACCATCTTTATCAGTGTACTGATTTATCCGATATCCGGTCACTGGACATGGGGCGGAGGCTGGTTGATGAACGGTGAAGAAGGTTCTTTCATGATGAGTCTCTTCGGAACCACCTTCCATGACTTTGCCGGTTCTACGGTCGTTCACTCTGTAGGTGGATGGATTGCTTTGGTAGGTGCCGCCATTCTTGGCCCCCGTATCGGTAAATATGGTAAAGACGGCAAATCAAAAGCTATCCCAGGCCATAGCCTAACTATTGCCGCACTAGGCGTATTCATTCTTTGGTTCGGATGGTTCGGGTTCAACCCCGGTTCTCAATTGGCAGCAGCAACCGAAGCCGATGCTATCGCCATCTCCCACGTATTCCTGACAACGAATCTGGCAGCTTGTGCCGGTGGTTTCTTCGCTCTGTTGGTGAGCTGGATGAAATATGGAAAACCTTCCCTGTCATTGACACTGAATGGTATCTTGGCAGGGCTGGTAGGCATCACAGCAGGATGTGACGCAGTATCTCCTGCAGGAGCAGCCTTAATAGGTGCAATATGTGGTGTCGTAATGATATTCTCCGTTGACTTCATTGACAAGGTTTTAAAAATAGACGATCCGGTAGGTGCATCTTCTGTACATGGTGTTTGTGGTTTTTTAGGAACTATTCTTACAGGTTTGTTCTCCACCAGTGAAGGTTTATTCTATGGCTACGGTTTCGGGTTCCTCGGTGCACAAATATTCGGAGCATTGGTAGTAGGTGCATGGGCAGCAGGCATGGGATTCATCATTTTCAAAACGCTTGATAAGATTCACGGACTTCGCGTTCCGGCACGTATCGAAGAAGAAGGTCTTGATATTTACGAACACGGAGAATCTGCTTACAACTAATTTAGTGATGAACGGTTTAGTGATTAGTGAAAGACAGCTGCGCACAACTTACTACTAATCACTACCCCGCTAATCACAGAAAAAACTTCCGGACAGGTTTGATCGCCTTTCCGGGAACCACATAACAAAGTAATTATTTACTCTAACATATTTAACAACAAATCAAATCAGGTATTATGTCAAAACTTAGATTCAGAGTAGTAGAGACAGCTTTCAAAAAGAAAGCTGTTGAGGTAGCAACACCTGCCGAACGTCCTTCGGAGTATTTCGCCAAGTATGTATTCAACAAGGAGAAGATGTTCAAATACCTTCCCAGCAAGGTATACAATGCACTGATTGACGCCATTGACAACGGTGCTCCGCTAGATCGCAGTATTGCCGACGAGGTAGCTGCCGGCATGAAGAAATGGGCCATCGAAATGGGTGTTACTCATTATACGCACTGGTTCGCACCGCTGACCGAGGGTACAGCTGAAAAACATGATGCTTTCGTTGAACATGACGGCAAAGGCGGTATGATGGAAGAATTCACAGGTAAACTGCTTGTACAACAGGAACCGGATGCTTCTTCTTTCCCGAATGGCGGTATCCGTAACACATTCGAAGCCCGTGGTTACAGCGCATGGGACCCCTCATCACCTGCTTTCATTGTAGATGATACGCTTTGCATCCCAACTGTGTTTATCGCATATACCGGCGAAGCTCTCGACTATAAAGCTCCCTTGCTGAAAGCATTGCGGGCTGTAGATAAAGCTGCTGTAAACGTATGTCGTTACTTCAACCCGGAAGTGAAAAAAGTAGTTGCTTACTTGGGCTGGGAACAGGAATACTTTCTGGTAGACGAAGGATTGTATGCCGCACGTCCGGACTTACTAATGACCGGTCGTACTTTGATGGGACATGACAGTGCCAAAAACCAGCAGTTGGAGGACCACTACTTCGGTGCTATCCCCACCCGCGTAGCCGCTTTCATGAAGGACCTCGAAATTGAAGCGTTAAAGCTGGGTATTCCTGTTAAGACCCGTCACAACGAGGTTGCCCCGAACCAGTTCGAGTTAGCCCCCATCTTTGAAGAGTGTAACCTTGCTAACGACCATAACTTACTGATTATGTCATTGATGCGTAAGGTAAGTCGCCGTCATGGCTTCCGCGTACTGCTTCATGAAAAACCTTTTAAGGGCGTCAACGGATCGGGTAAACACAACAACTGGTCTTTGGGAACTGACACGGGCATTTTATTAATGGGACCGGGTAAGACTCCGGAAGATAACCTGCGTTTTGTTACCTTCGTCGTAAACACATTGATGGCAGTTTATCATCATAACGGATTGTTGAAAGCTTCTATCTCCAGCGCTACCAACGCCCACCGTCTGGGAGCTAATGAGGCACCTCCTGCCATCATCTCCTCTTTCCTAGGGAAGCAATTGTCGCAGGTATTGGATCACATTGAAAACAGTACGAAAGATGATTTGATTAGTCTTAGCGGCAAACAGGGAATGAAGTTGGATATTCCGCAGATTCCCGAATTGTTGATTGATAATACTGACCGTAACCGTACCTCTCCTTTTGCTTTCACCGGAAACCGTTTTGAGTTCCGTGCCCCGGGTTCTTCCGTGAACTGCGGATCAGCCATGTTAGCGTTGAACTCCGCCGTAGCCTATCAATTGCAACAATTCAAGAAGGACGTAGAGGCTTTGCAAGCGGAAGGAAAAAGCAAGGAAGTAGCGATCTTCAAGGTGCTGAAAGCCTATATCAAGGAATCTAAGCCGATCCGCTTCGATGGAAACGGTTATTCGGACGAATGGAAAGAGGAAGCCGCCAAGCGAGGTCTGGATTGCCAAAATAGTGTTCCATTGCAATATGACGCTTATCTTAAACCGGAGTCGATCGAGATGTTCACGTCTACCGGCGTACTTACCCAGAAAGAATTGGAAGCGCGTAATGAGGTAAAATGGGAAGTCTATATCAAAAAGGTACAGATCGAGGCTCGGGTATTAGGGGATTTATCCTTGAACCATATCATCCCGGTAGCCGTTCGCTACCAGAGCGTATTGCTGGATAATATAGCGAAGTTGAAAGAGACATTCGGCGATGACCCGGAATTCCGCGATATGTCGGAAGAGCCCCGTCGCTTGGTTCGTAAGATAGCCGGGCATATCTGTGCCGTGACCAAGAAAGTGGATGAGATGGTAGAGGCCCGCAAGAAAGCGAACCGCTTGACCGATATGCGGGAAAAGGCGATCGCTTACCACGACTCGGTAGCCCCTTATTTGGATGAGATCCGTGACCATATCGATGATCTGGAACTGATGGTGGACAACCAGATGTGGCCGTTGCCGAAGTATAGGGAACTCCTGTTTATCCGATAAAAAACACCCGTACTGGCGTTGCCTTGCGCCAGTATCGGCATAGCCTCACACTGATATAGGCGCAGCCTTATACCGATACTGGCATAAGGCTACGCCTATACTCCCGTTTACCACTTCACATAAGAAGCATTCATCAAGAAGTCATAATCATGTTTCATCGCTTGCAGCGGTGTCATATTATAACGCTCTTGCTCAATGAAGTAATCCTCTAATCCGGCTTTCTCCGCCACAGCGAATAAGGATTTGAAGTCTACGATTCCGGCGCCCATCTCTGTGCTGCCCTTTCCATCCGCATTCGCGTCTTTCAAGTGCCAGTTGGCGAAACGACCGGGATAACGGTTCACGTAATCATGACATTTAAAACCGCCATACACTAATTGAGCCGTATCGATCTGGAAAGTAACCAGCCCTTTGTCCGTATTCTCGATCATCACGTCGAACGGGATCTTCCCTTCCAGCTCATGGAATTCATCCACATGGTTATGGAAAGCGAAACGCAACCCATTCGCCTTCGCAATCTCACCACATTTATTAAATTGATCCGCTAAACGCTTCACGTCCGAAAGGCTCTTGATATCTTTGGAGGGATAACCCGCCTGAACAATCCATTTACAGCCTACCTCTGCCGTATCGGCGGCATTCTTTTTCCAGAAGTCCCATCCCTTGGTATCACCCTCCGCCAGCAAACCGCTTCCGGTATGGGAACCTACCATACGGGCACCCAGATCCGCCAGATATTTCTTCATCTCGGCCGGGGATTTCCCGTAGAATTTGCCATCCCGGTAACCGGCGGCTTCCATCCGTTTATAACCGATATCCACCAAAGCCTTCATCGTACCGTCAAAATCCGTCTTCAAGTCGTCCCGGACACTATACAACTGTACACCTATCGCTTTCTCTTTCTTAGCCAAGATAGAGGCAAAGCCGTTCGGTACTACACTCAGCGCAGCCACAGCGGCACCCGCTTTCAAAAAATTCCGTCTCGTTATCATCATACTATTCTTTAAGATTAACGTCGCTAAAGGTAGCAAAATTATTTCTACTTTCGCGCACATTTAAACAAACGATCATGCAAGGAACAAAAAATCTGACCGAAGGGGTCATCTCCCGGCAACTATTCAATCTGGCGATGCCGATCATGGGTACCTCATTTATCCAAATGGCCTATAGCATCACCGACATGGCTTGGGTAGGCCGATTGGGAAGCGAGGCCGTAGCCGCTATCGGCGCCGTTGGTATCCTTACTTGGATGACGAACTCGATCTCTTACTTGAATAAAGTAGGCTCGGAGGTGAGTGTCGGGCAAAGTATCGGGGCGCAAAACGTGGAAGATGCCCGAGGATTCGCTTCCCATAACCTAACGATCGCCTTGATCCTCTCGCTTTGTTGGGGATTCTTGCTATTCGTCCTCGCTCATCCGATTATCGGCTTCTACAAACTGGAGGAACCGATCACGTTGAACGCCGTGGAATATTTGAGAATCGTCGCTTCCGCATTCCCATTTATCTTCCTCTCGGCGGCGTTTACCGGGATTCATAATGCGGCGGGATTGAGTAAGATTCCATTTTATATCAGCGGAACAGGTCTTTTACTGAATATGGTGCTAGATCCTTTATTTATACTCGGCTTCCATTTGGGCACGGCGGGCGCAGCTTGGGCTACGTGGATCTCCCAAGCGGTGGTTTGCGGACTATTCGTCTATCAGCTAAAATGCCGCAATAAATTGTTCGGGGGATTCCCTTTCTTTGTCCGTTTAAAGGAACGCTACACCAAGCGGATCTTCCAATTGGGCCTGCCGGTAGCGTTATTAAATACATTCTTCGCGATCATCAATCTTTTTATGGCTCGTACAGCTTCCACCTACGGAGGGCATATCGGTTTGATGACGCTTACGGCAGGCGGACAAATGGAGGCGATCGCATGGAACACCTCACAAGGCTTCAGTACGGCCCTCTCCGCTTTCACCGCCCAGAACTACGCCGCACGCAAGAAAGAACGTATCTTGACCGCTTATCATACGACGCTTAAAATGACTTCTATCATCGGTGTACTCTGCACGTTGTTATTCGTCTTTTACGGTAGCGAGGTCTTCTCGCTGATCGTGCCGGAGCAAGCCGCTTATGAGGCCGGTGGTATATTTCTCCGGATCGACGGATATTCGATGATCTTCATGATGCTGGAGATTACCACGCAAGGCATGTTCTACGGTACCGGCCGAACGGTTCCGCCGGCGATCATCAGCATCTCGTGTAACACCTTACGCATACCTTTGGCCATCGGGCTAGCGGCAGCGGGACTGGGTATTACGGGTGTTTGGTGGGCGATCAGCCTTTCCAGCATGCTAAAAGGTGTCGTCGCTTTCATTTGGTTCAGTATCTTACAGAAGAAGATCTTGTAAGCGGAACAATTCTTACCGATTTTCCGTACATTCGCGATTAAAATGACATTCAATTAAAAAAACAACCTATATGGATAACAAATTCAAACCGGAAACCCTGTGCGTACAGGCCGGTTGGCAACCCAAGAAAGGAGAACCTCGTGTCCTCCCGATCTATCAAAGCACGACATTCAAGTATGAGACGAGCGAGCAGATGGCTAAATTGTTCGATTTGGAGGAAAGCGGCTATTTCTATACCCGCCTTCAAAACCCGACAAACGAGGCTGTAGCCGCCAAGATCGCGGCGTTGGAAGGTGGCGTGGCCGCCATGCTGACCTCATCCGGACAGGCCGCTAGCTTTTTCGCTTTCTTCAATATTTGCGAGGCTGGCGATCATATCGTAAGCGCTACCAGCATTTATGGAGGTACTTATAATCTACTGGCCGTTACCTTGAAGAAGCTGGGAATCGAATGCACGTTCGTAGATCAAGATGCGAGCGAGGAAGAGATCTCCAAGGCTTTCCGCCCGAATACGAAGGCGATGTTCGGCGAGATGATCTCCAATCCGGGCGTTATGGTATTGGATGTGGAGAAGTTTGCCCGCATCGCCCATAATCATGGCGTACCCTTGATCGTCGATAATACGTTCGCCACGCCGATCAATTGCCGTCCGTTTGAATGGGGAGCGGATATCGTTACGCACTCCACGACTAAATATATGGATGGCCATGCCACGAGCGTGGGTGGTTGTATCGTGGACAGCGGCAATTTCGATTGGGAAGCGCATGCCGAGAAGTTCCCGGGACTTTGCCAACCGGACCCTTCTTACCACGGATTGACCTATACCAAGGCATTCGGGAAATTAGCGTTCATCACGAAAGCGACTAGCCAACTGATGCGTGACCTCGGAGCGATCCAATCCCCGCAAAACGCATTCCTATTGAATCTGGGATTGGAGACCTTGCATCTTCGTGTACCGCAGCATTGCAAAAACGCCTTGGCGGTAGCGCAGTGGCTACAGAAATGTGATAAGGTAGCTTGGGTTCATTATCCGGAATTGGAAGGCAACCCGTACCATGAACTCGCCAAGAAGTATCTACCGAATGGCTCTTGCGGTGTATTATCCTTCGGATTGAAAGGTGGACGTGAGGTAGCGATCAAGTTTATGGATAGCTTGAAACTCGCCGCTATCGTAACTCACGTAGCGGATGCCCGTACTTGCGTGCTTCACCCGGCCAGTCATACGCACCGCCAGTTGAGCGATGAGCAATTGATAGAGGCTGGCGTGGCTCCGGACTTAATCCGCTTCTCTGTAGGTATCGAGAACGCCGATGATATCATCGCCGATATTGAGCAAGCGCTCAATAAATAAGACATCTATGCCATGCTGATGAAACGCTTGTGCCATCAGTGTGGCACGCCTGTGCCATCAGCATGGCACACCTGCATCTACAGCACGGTACTGCTATAAGTTCCTAGATAGGCAGGAATCTCCCCAGACGCGCCACCCAATTTGTCGTAATCCTCCCTAGGCTCGTTACCGGATGTTCCTCACGCAACAAATCCTCACGGAACTCACGAAGAATAAGCCAATCCGCCTGTTTCACCCAATGCCGGAAGACCGAATTCTCCACATGACTTTCCGAAATGGATAATAACACGTCCAGATCAAAACAATCAGCGACAACGCCTGCGCCAGACAAAGAGGCATCGTAAGCATTGCAAGCTTGCTCAATATGTGTAGGAACCATCAATACAGGTTTATTCAGATACATCGCCTCACATACGGATTCGAACCCGGCGGTCGTAGCATAAGCCTTCGCCCCCGACATATAACGTAGAAACAACGTATCATCCAGCTGATGGAAAGAAAGGCAATCATCTATTTTCACCTCGGCTCGCTGATCTTTCTTATCCCAAAAGAAATGCATCGGAACCGAAGGATGACGGGAATGCCAAGAACGGATCTCCTCACTAAACCCGCTATTCAACAAATAACCATGCAAATAACTGCCGTTCGAGGGAACCGCATCCAAGACTTCTTGCCTTAATAAAGGAGGAACCACGACTATTCCTCCCAACGGCGCCTCACGCATCTTCCGAAAAGACAAGGCTAATTTTTTGACGGAGCCTATCGCCGTTAATCTCGTAAAAAACCGTAGCGACGCCAACGACAATGTGCTCTGCTTCGGGAAAACGAAGTCCGGATGCAAGAATAGATATTGATGGGCGATACATACCATCGTTGCTTTCGGACGGAGAATCAAGTAAGTCAGCCCCGTCAATAGCTCGTAGAAGTTCACGACAACATCCGCATCCGTCTGCCGAATCATCCGGTCGATATAACGGATACTTCCCATGTATTTATGCAGACGCAATACATTATATAATACGCTACGCATCAAACTCACTTGTTTATTCTTAGCCGTCGGTAAAAAATTCGGACTTTCAAACGGATATACCGGCGACAGAATCTTATTCAAGAAGAAATCCGGTAAACGGCGGGCCGGACTTTTTCCGACCAACACACCAACGATCTCATGTCCTTCGGCCATCAATTTCTGGCGTAAGGATAACGCTTGGGTCAAGTGCCCACGTCCCTCACCTTGTATGATAAACAGGATTTTCATACGGCATCCGCATATAGTTGTACATTATTATATGTAACAATATCCCACTCTCCTTGTTCATCCTCCACGAGAGCGGTCATGCTTTCCACCCAATCGCCGGAATTTAGATAATGCACATTACCATACCATACGCTCGCCGCTTGGTGAATATGGCCGCAAATAATCCCGTCCAAATGCTTGGCCTCCGCTAAGCGTACCAACTCTTTCTCAAACTCCGAGATATAAGAGACCGCACTTTTCACCCGGTGTTTCACCTCTTGGGATAAAGAGAAATAAGGTTTTCCTTGCCGCTCTCTACGATGATTGTAAACCTTATTCAACCACAATAAAAAAGTATATCCCACATCCCCGAGCATGGCAAGCCAACGCATATGGGTCGTAACCGTATCGAAAATATCGCCATGTGTCACGAAATAGCGTTTTCCTTGTCTCGTCTTCAGTAAATAATCCTTTACGATCGATATATTGGAGAACTTAAAAGGAGCCAAGCTATCGAGAAAATCATCATGGTTCCCCACTACATAGATAATC
>OGZC01001524.1_pt1 | contig 12381 bp, 10 predicted proteins | sample 1576751 | NCBI WGS metagenome assembly OGZC01 (sample SAMEA3541486, study PRJEB24748) | human gut metagenome | biome: human gut; feature: human-associated habitat; material: faeces | place: China | collected 2012
AGCGGTCTCTTTCTGGAACAGGGAGAATCAGCTTCTGCTTGCGGAAAATGCCGCGGAGCCGAGAGTGATCGGCGAGGAGGGAAGCTGGGTATTTTTCGACTGGGACAAGAAAGAGCGCATCAAGGCAAAGGGCATGCTCGATACGGATTTTCTGGATGTGACATTAAATGCGCGTTATATATCCTTCGGAGGGAAAAAGCATAGAATGCCGCTGGTGCTGTCGAACCGCGGCTATGGCATCGCTGCGGCGGCAAAAAATACGGTGCTGCTCTGCGATATTAAGACGTACGGGCAATATCTTTACGCGGAAGGCGAGAGACAGCTCGACTACTATTTTATCTGCGGGGAGAAGCCGGAGAATGTCATCACACGTTATAAAGGGTTATAAAGGGCGCCGGAAAGGAGCAGAGTACATGACAATTAAAGAAATCAGTGAAAAGTATCGTATTACCGTGGATATGCTGCGTCCCCGCGTCCGGCGATTTGTGTCGCAATAAGACGAGCGGTTTTTGTTGTACGGAAGAATCGATACACCTATAATATAAGTTAAGGAATTACAATATAGGAGGGTGTATGGAAAAGGTACGTTATATGATTTCCGATGCGGCAAATATCGTCCACGTCGAATCACATGTGTTACGTTACTGGGAAGATGAACTGGAACTGAATATCCCGCGCAATGAGATGGGACACCGGTATTATACGAAGGAAAACATTGCGGAATTTCAGAGAATCAAGGAACTAAAGGAGCAGGGCTATCAGTTGAAGGCGATACGCATGATTGTACATAACGGACCGATCGAGGGGCTGACGGCAGAAGCACCGATTCCTGTGGGACAGGCACCGCTTTCTGCGGGAGCGGCGGCTGCGATCCCGCAGCCGGTACAACCGGTCGCGGCACAGCCGGCAGCAGTGGCACAGCCGGTGCAGCAATCCGTGCAGCCGGTGCAGCCCGCTGCACCCCAGCAGCTTCCGGTAAAAACGACCGCCGAGAGCCCGCAGAGTATTCTAAACAATACGGATAAGATGGCACAGTTCACAGAACTGATGACCGAGATAGTGGGAAAAGCGCTTGCCGCCAACAATGAAGAACTGGGGCAGAGCATCAGCGAGGAGGTAGGAAAACAGGTGATCAAGGAGATGAATTACCTCATGCGGGAGCGGGAAGAGGCAGAGGAGGACCGCTTCCGCAGGCTGGATGCTGCGATCCGTGGAAATATCCGCAAAAAGGACGAACAGAAAGAAAAGAAACTCTGGAAAAAGAAAAAGCCGTCACAAGCGTGACGGCTTTTGGCTATGTACGAAAGATTAACCCTCGCTGATAGCTCCTGTAGGACAAACTCCTGCACATGTTCCGCAGCTAACGCAGGAACCTGCATCGATTACGAACTGGCTGTCTCCCTGAGAAATAGCTCCTACTGGACATTCCGGCTCGCATGTTCCACAGCTTACACAAGAATCAGAAATAACGTATGCCATTTTAAATTCCCTCCTTAATTTGTAATCAAAACCCGGCTACCCTTATAGATAACCTTTAAGACATTCTAATACAAAAATACACGGCTTTCAAGTCAAAAAAGCCGTGTACTTAAATTAGCACATAATGCTGTTACGAAATATATTCCATGCTGGAGCTTCTGCATTATACGGCAAACAGCTTTACCGTGCGCGTGGCCTGCTCCAAGGGCACCTATATCCGTGTTCTGGGCGAGGACCTGGCGACGGCGCTGGGAACCTGTGGTACGATGAGCTTTTTGCTGCGCACGCAGGTGGGAGCCTACACGATTGACAAGGCCTGCACGCTGCAGGAAATCGCGGAGAATCCCGAAGCCTGTGCCGCAGAGCCGCTGACTGCCGTTGCTGAGCTGCCCAAGCTCAAGGTAAACGCGCGTCAGGCGGCGCGCATTACTAACGGTGTACGCACCACGGTGGCGCAAACTGCCGACGGCAGATACGTTCTGTTGGGGCCGGGGGATGAATTCTTAGGCATCGTCCGCTGTGAGCAGGAGCGCCTGCAGGCAGAAAAAATCTTAGAGCATTACCCGATGCCAGAGGAATAAGCATGGAGATTATTACTTCTTTAGAACAACTGCATAAATTTTCCGCTCCCTGTGTGGTTGCATTGGGTACCTTTGACGGTTTGCATCGCGGTCATCTTGATGTAATTGAAACCGCAAGGGATAAGGCGCATGAATGTAATTCGCAGCTGGCTGTCTTTACCTTCAGCAACCATCCCTATGAATGGATTCGTCCGGGCATGGTGCCGCCGGCGCTGATAACAGGCGCGCAAAAGCAGGAGCTTTTGCAGCAGCTTGGCGTGGATGTGCTGGTGGACATTCCCTTTAATCAGCAGGTAGCAGATCTTTCGCCGCAGGAGTTTTTGCAGCGCTTGCAGCAGCTTGATTACAGCTGTCTGGTAGTCGGTGCCAACTTCACCTACGGCTGCCGCGGACAGGGAACTGTCTATACTCTGGCTGCTTCCGCCAAGGCCATGGGTTTTGCGCTGATTGTACGCGAGCTGGTAAGCGAGGGCGCAACCGTTATCAGCAGTACTGCTATCCGTCAGCTGATTGCCGCAGGCGAGGTAGCAAAGGCTGCTGCTATGCTGGGGCGCAGCTACAGCATCAGCGGCACGGTGGCGCACGGCAACGAGCGTGGCAGACTGCTGGGTTATCCTACGGCCAATATTGAGCTGGAGGATGCTCATGTGGCAGTGCCTCTGGGCGGTGTCTATGCTGTACGCGTACTGGTGAATGGCGCAAGCTATCATGGTATGGCGAATATAGGTTACAATCCGACCTTTGGCGATGTTGCCAAAACGCGTCTGGAAACGAACATCTTTGATTTTACCGGTGACCTTTATGGCAAGCAACTCACGGTGCAGTTTGTGCAGCGCATTCGCGGCGAAGTAAAATTTGCCGGCATTGAGCAGCTCAAGCAGCAGCTGGCGCAGGATAAGCATGACTGTGAAGCGGCATTGCGGTAAATCAAAGCTGTTTTTATAAAAAACTTTACAAAATACTTGCTATCTGGTGGCAAGATATGGTATACTATCATAGTATTTGAACCAAGGCCTGGCAGTTCGATTCTCCAACGGCTGCTACGCTTATGGCAATTTGAATTTTTAGGAGGAAACAAACAATGTTAACTAGCGAAGCTAAACAAGCAGTAATTCTGGCAAACGCACGTCATGAAGGTGACACCGGTTCTTCTGAGGTACAAATCGCAGTTCTGACCGAACGCATCAAATATTTGACCGAGCATCTGAAAGAGCACAAAAAAGATCATCATTCCCGTCGTGGCCTGCTGAAACTGGTAGGTAAACGTCGTGGCCTGCTGAACTACCTGGCTAGCAAAGACATCGAACGCTATCGTGCAATCATTGCTAAACTGGGTATCCGTAAATAATCCGGTTTATGCTGAAAAGTCCGTCCGCAAGGACGGGCTTTTTTTGTGCTTGCATTTAGGTTAAAGAGAAGTATCTCGTGCAATAGTATTAAAAATAATTAATACTAACGCGAAAATCACTCATAGTGTTAAAATAAATTAATACTATCGACGAAATGTGCGATAGTGTTAAAAATAATTAACACTGTTGCGGAGGGGAGTGGGTTGTGTTAGAATATAATAAAGGATAATGTGCTTACAAAGCAGAAAGGAGTAGGATTATGGTTATCAGAACACAGTATCTGGAGCGTTTGCGACCGTTTTATGATTCGGAGCTAGTAAAGGTTATTACCGGCATCAGACGTTGCGGTAAATCTACTATTTTGCGTCAGGTTATTGCTGAAATAAAGGAAAATGGTATCGAGGATTCGCATATCGTTTACATAAATTTTGAAGATTATAAGTATCATAAGCTGACAGATGCAGATGCTTTTTATGAATATGTTGAGCAAAAAATTATTGATGAAAGTAAATATTATCTGTTTTTCGATGAAATTCAAAATGTAAATAATTTTGAGCTTGTGGTAAATTCTTTTCGCGCAACTCATAATGTGAGTATCTTTATTACCGGTTCTAATTCCAAACTGCTTTCGGGAGAATTAGCTACGCATTTAAGTGGCAGGACTGTATCTTTGCGCGTATTGCCGTTCAATTTTATGGAGTTCTGTCAATACAAAGAAATCTCTGCACCAGATTATGAAAGCCTGTTGGCGGAATACATGACTTATGGTGGCTTGCCTTTGGTATGTGGTGCTGCCAATAAGGAAACCAAAGAGGTTATTTTAAATAATATATATGATGCGGTTGTACTGAAGGATATCGTCATGCGCAACAAAATAAATTCGCCGCTGGTGCTGGAAAAGGTACTTGATTATATTGTAGGTAACTCTTCACTGACTGTTTCCGGTAATGCTATTGCCGGTACACTTTCAAGTAATGGGCATAAGGTTTCTGCACCTGTTGTGTACGATTATCTGCGCTGCATTGTTGATGCCTGTGTTTGTGATAAGGTTTCGCGTTATGATATTCGTGGCAAGAAGGCGCTTGCATTTGAAGAGAAGTATTATGTTTGCGACCTTGGCTTTCTGCATTTGAAGAAAAACAGAATTAAGGATGAGTATAACTATATTATTGAAACAATTTGCTATAATGAGCTGATTTCGCGTGGCTACAAGGTCTATGTAGGAAAAACATGGAAGGGTGAGATTGACTTTATCGCAGAATTGAATGGAAAGATTGTCTATATTCAGGCAGCATATCTTTTAACTGATGAAAAAACAATAGAGCGAGAGTTTGGGGCATATGAAAAAATTGCTGATAATTATCCCAAATATGTTATAACTTTGGATAAGCATACCATTTCAAGAAATGGTATTATCCATTATAATCTCATCGATTTCCTGCTTAGAAAAGTAGCTCTTTAATTTTAGCAAGCAATATAATATCTTGAATTAATCACGTAAGCAGTTTACTGTGCTTGCGTGATGTTTCATTGAATTTCTATAAATATTTTTTTGCAAGAGCAATGGCATATTTTGACAGAATGTGAAGAAAAAAATTTAAGTTTTTTTCTGGAATAAGCAATTCTGTTACGAGAAAAGGGAGAAAGTGCCAAAATCTCGTAATAAAATTCATCGTTATAATAAAAATAAGGATTCACTTCCGATTTACTTGCGAAGTGAATCCTTATTTTTTGTTTGTTAAGCCTAAAATGTAATCCGTGGATGTGTTATGAAATTTAGCCAAGGCAATGAGTATATCTGTCGGTATATCCCGTTCGCCTTTTTCATAGTTGCTGTAGACTCTTTGCGAGCAGTTAAGGATTTCAGCCATTTGTGTTTGCGTCATATCCTTGTCCTCACGTAAGTCGCGAATGCGCTGATACATTATTATCACCCAATAACATTATAGAAAGAGAAGGCACTTTAACTTGCTATTTAGCGCAAATTGCGCTAAAATCAAAAGAGAAAAGTATTAGCTTGCTAATACTTCAGGCAAAACACACTCGATGTGTGCTTTTGCTTGACTGGGGGGGACAATAGTGTATTATTATAATGAGTTGTTGACAAATTATTGATATATGAACAATTAACGGAGCTGACTTGGGAAAATGAAGTTTATTAATAATGTTAATGAAACATTAAGAGATGATATGGCTGCAGAAATGCAAAAAGGCAGTAAGCTGTCTATCGCTGCTGCCTATTTTTCTATCTATGCTTTTGAGGCTTTGCGCAAAGAGCTGAGTAATATTGACGAATTACGTTTTATTTTTACTGATCCTACATTTATCCAGAAGGAGAACAGCAAAAAAAAGAAGCGCGAGTTTTATATTCCTAAATTAGATAGAGAGCGTGGCATTTACGGTACGGATTTTGAGGTAAAGCTGCGTAACGAACTGAACCAGAAGGCTATAGCCAGGGAATGTGCCGCATGGGTTAAGAATAAGGCTATTTTTAAATCCAATATAGGCAATAAGGATATTACGGATAAGTTTATTTTGCTGGATGATAAGGCTTATTTTCCCGTTAACGGTTTTACAACAGTTGATTTAGGCTGCGAGCAGGGCAACAACATGGGAACTAACATTGCAAAGGTTGCAAGCCCCATGTCGCTGACGCTGCTAGAGCAATTTGAAAAGCTTTGGCAGAATAATGAAGAGTTACAGGACGTAACTGACAAGGTAATAAGCAGTATCAGCTCTGCTTATAACGAAAATGCTCCGGAGTTTATATATTTTGTGACGTTATATAATATTTTCCATGAATTTCTCGATGATATCAGCGAGGATGAGCTGCCAAACGAGCGCACCGGTTTTAAGAACAGTAAAATCTGGAGCATGCTCTTTAATTTTCAACGTGACGCAGCGCTTGGCATCATCAACAAGCTGGAAAAATATAATGGCTGTATTTTGGCAGACAGTGTAGGCTTGGGTAAAACCTTTACGGCCTTGGCTGTTATTAAATATTACGAGGGACGCAATAAAAGTGTGCTTGTACTGTGTCCGAAAAAGCTGGCAGATAACTGGAATACCTACCGTGCCAACTACAAAAACAATCCTATCGCTGCAGACCGTTTAGGCTACGATGTTTTATATCACACGGATTTGCTGCGTAAGCATGGCTTCAGCGGTTCTATTGATTTAAGCAAGATTAACTGGAGCAATTATGATTTGGTTATTATAGACGAATCGCATAATTTCCGCAACGGCGGTGCGTTTAGTGATGATGAAAAAGAAAATCGCTATACGGTGCTTATGAACAAGGTTATTCGCGAGGGCGTGCAGACAAAGGTGCTGATGCTTTCGGCTACACCGGTAAACAACCGCTTTAACGATTTGAAAAATCAGCTGCAATTAGCCTATGAAGGAGATAGCAGCAAAATCAACGATAAGCTGGCTACGAAAAGCTCGATTGACGATATTTTCCGCAATGCGCAGGCAGCATACAACCATTGGTCAAAGCTGCTGCCGGAAGAGCGTACCTTGCAAAAGCTATTAGAGCATCTGAGCTATGACTTCTTTACGCTTTTGGATTCTGTAACGATTGCACGCTCGCGTAAGCATATTACCAAGTATTACGATACCAAGGATATCGGTAACTTCCCGGAGCGCAAAACGCCGTTGTCTTTCCGTCCTGCGTTGGTTACGGATGGCTCGGTAAATTACAGCGAGGTTTTTGCCAAGCTGGATGAGCTGGAGCTTTCGGTGTACACGCCTACGGAGTTTATCTTAAGCAGCCGTCAGCAAAAGTACGCAGCACTTTTTGATGATAACAAGGTTAATACCGGTTTTACGCAGACGAACCGTGAGCGCGGTATTCGCCGCTTAATGGCGATAAACATTCTAAAGCGCATGGAAAGCTCGGTGTATTCCTTCAGGCTGACAGTTGCAAGAGTAAGGGCAAGCATCGCAGCGGTTTTGGATAAAATCTATCGCTATACGCAGCATAGGTTGGCAAATGCACAGATTGAAACAGGTGCGGATATAGACAGCACTGATTTCGACATGGAAGAGGAAATTTTCAACGTAGGCAAAAAGGTGCCTATTTCGCTGGCTGATATGGATATTGTCAGCTGGGGCAACAGCCTGCAGCGTGACAAGGAGCGCTTGGATGAGCTGCTTGCACTGGTGCAGGGGATAACGCCTGAGCAGGATAATAAGCTGCATGAGCTTTTTGCGCTCATCGACAATAAAATTCAGCACCCTCTGAATGCAGGCAACAAGAAAATTATTATCTTTACGGCTTTTGCCGATACAGCACAGTATCTTTATGAGCATGTCAGTGCTTATGCCAAAGAAAAATTTGGCTTAGACACTGCTATGATTACCGGTACGGTTGATGGCAGGTCTACAATTCCTAAATTGAGATGCGATTTTAACACCGTGCTGCCCTGCTTTGCACCTTTGGCGAAGGATAAAGCGCTGTTGTTCCCGGAAGATAACAATGATATAGATATTCTGATTGCGACAGATTGTATTTCCGAAGGCCAGAACCTGCAGGACTGCGACTATCTGGTGAACTATGATATTCATTGGAATCCGGTGCGTATTATTCAGCGCTTCGGGCGTATTGACCGTATCGGCAGCAAGAACGCTTATATTCAACTGGTCAATTTTTGGCCTGATGTTGATTTAGATGAATACATAGATTTGAAAAGTCGTGTCGAAAGCCGTATGAAGGCTGTGGATTTGACAGCGACGGCAGATGACAACCTGCTGAGCAATAATGAAAAGCTGGATTTGCAGTATCGCAAGCAACAGCTGAAGCAACTGCAAAAAGAGGTTGTCGATATCGAAGATATGGGTACAGGTATTTCCATCATGGATTTAGGCTTGAATGAATTCCGCCTGGATTTATTGGAATATATCAAGACGCATGGCGAGCTGGATAAAACACCCTTCGGCCTGCACGCTGTTGTCCCTGCGAGTGAAGAATGTCCTCCTGGTGTAATTTACGTGCTGAAAAACTGTACGGATAACATAAATATAGATAGAAAAAATCTGCTACATCCCTTCTATGCTGTCTATATTAGTGAGCAAGGGGAGATTATCTGCAATCATCTCGCGCCGAAAAAGCTGCTCGACAAGCTGCGTTACACTTGTCGTGGTAAAGAAAAGCCTTTGGACAGCTTGTGCAGGGAGTTTAATAAGGCGACCGACGATGGCAGAAATATGGGAAGCTATTCGCAGCTTCTGGAGCAGGCAATCGCTTCTATTATCAATGTGAAGGATGCGGATGATGTCGACTCCTTCCTGAGCGGGGAAGATATCAGCTTCTTTGATAATACAATCAAAGGGCTTGATGACTTTGAGCTAATCTGCTTCTTCATAGTGCGAGGTGAACAGTTATGTTAGGTTTGCCAAGTGCTACAGAGGTCAAAAAGATTATTCCCAAGCGTGCCTTATATAGTAAATTTCAGTTGAATACATCGGAGCAGAAGGAGTTCGACGCGGCAATAAGGCAGCTCACTATAGTTAACGAAATATCGCTGCGCACAATTCCTGCTTTACAGAAAAAGGAAGAGGACAAAGCAATCTTTGTTCTTGCCGTTCAGCTGAAGCAGGAAGGGTGCGCGGAAAAAATCTTATATAAATTAAGCAGGCTGATTGACCAGCGTTTGTTATTAGCGCTTTGCTATGCAGATAAGCTGCAATTGGCTCTGCTGTTTGACAATAAAATATTGATTAATGAATTTAAGCCTGCGGCAGAGCAAAGTGTTACTCTGCAAGGCACAGGCTTAAAGGAGATTTTTGAGCATTTAGCTCTGCAAGTTGCAAATTTAACGCAACTTGCAGGGCTTACACCTGCTTCCATAATTGCAAATGCCGGCAGGCGAGCTGAGTTAGAACAGCAGATTGCTGCTTTGACGAAGAAAATGTTTGCGGAAAAGCAGGCACGCAAAAAACTGACCTTGCGTGAAGCAATAAACAAGCTGAAAAATGAACTGGAGGATCTATCATGATGGAGCATCTCAACATGCAATCTATGGATAAGGTTGCAGCAAACGTAGCCAAGATAAGGGAGCTTTTCCCTAATTGCGTTACAGAAAGAATCAATAATGAGGGCAAATTGGAGCACGCCATTGATTTTGATATGCTGAAACAGGAGCTTAGTGACCATGTTGTAGATGGTTTGCAGGAACGTTATCAGTTTACCTGGCCGGATAAGCGCAAAGCAATTCTAGCTGCTAATGCACCGATTAACAAAACGCTGCGCCCTTGCAGAGAAGAGAGCGTGGATTTTGATAATACGGAAAACCTTTATATTGAAGGCGATAATCTGGACGTGTTGAAGCTGCTGCAGGAAACGTATTTGGGTAAGGTGAAGATGATTTATATTGATCCGCCGTATAATACGGGTAATGATTTTGTCTATAATGATGATTTTAAGCAAAGCTCAGATGAGTATGTTGAAAACAGCGGACAGTTTGATGATGAAAGAAATTGTCTTGTAGCTAATACAGAAAGCAATGGTCGGTTCCATACGAATTGGCTGAATATGATATATCCGAGATTGAAGCTGGCAAAAGATTTGCTGAGTGATGATGGTGTTATTTTTATCAGTATAGGTGACGATGAAGAATCTAATTTGATAAAATGTTGTAATGAAATTTTTGGGGAAAGCAATTTTATTGCTTCGATTTGCCATAAACATAGAGCTTCTGTTTCTAATGATAGGATAATTTCAGAAAATCATAATCATCTATTATTTTATTGTAAGAACATTGTATCAGTGTTTAGAAATCATAAATTAATCGGAGAAGATCCAGTATTAGAAGGTTTCAATTTAGAAGATGAAAAAGGAAAATATAAATTAACTCCTGTTGATGGACCTGGCGGTGCTAAAAAAGGGAATCCTCATTATAATTTTTTGGGTGTAACTGGATATTGGAGATATTCTAAGGAAACTATGCAGAAAAAATACGATGAAGGATTAATAGTTCGTACAACAAATGGATTACAACAAAAATATTATTTAAGTCAAGCTAGTAAATCTAGAAAAACTGTAACGACGTGGTGGGATGATGATTTTTTAACTTCATCAGCAACAAAAATGTTGATTAATTTAATGGGAAATAAAACTTTTGATAATCCTAAAAATATAAATCTTATTATTAGATGTTTAAAGATGATTGTTAAATTTGATAAGGATTCTCTAATCCTTGACTTTTTCTCCGGTTCTGCAACCACCGCCCACGCAGTCATGCAGCTTAACGCCGAAGATGGCGGTAAGCGTAAGTTTATTATGGTGCAATTACCGGAAGAATGCGCTGAAAACAGCGAAGCGTACAAAGCAGGCTACAAAAATATCTGCGAAATCGGTAAGGAGCGCATCCGCCGTGCAGGCAAGAAAATCAAGGAAGAGAATCCGCTGACAACACAGGATTTGGATATTGGCTTCCGTGTTTTGAAATGCGACAGCAGCAACATGGAAGACGTGTACTTCACACCGAAGGAATACATGGATAAACAGCAGAGCCTGTTCGTTGACAATATCAAAAAAGACCGCAGCGATGAGGATTTGCTGTTCGATGCTATGCTGAAGCTGGATACACCGCTTTCCAGTAAAATCGAAAAAAGAAGCATTGCCGGCAAAACTGTTTACAATGTGGCACAAGGTCATTTAATGGCATGCTTTGATAAGAACGTGACGGATGAGGTTATCACTGCCATTGCCAAAGAGATGCCAAGCTATTTTGTTATGCGTGACAGCTCGCAGGCCGATGATAGCGTTGCAATTAACTTTGAGCAAATTTTCAACACCTATAGTCCGCAAACTATTAGGAGGGTGCTGTAATGAAGTTCAGTTTTAAAATTCAGCAGTACCAGACGGATGCTGTCAATGCAGTAGTGGATGTGTTCAAGGGACAGGTGCGTCCTGCGCAGGATACCAGCTACTTTTTTGATCCGGGAAGACTTGTGCCGGTGAAAACAAAAAAAGCAAAGAATAGCAATGGTTATAATTTGTTTCAGCAGGAGCTGGATGAGCAGGAAGCGAAGCAGGATATAATACTTGGTTATGCCAACGCGCCTATCAAATTGGACAAGGTACAGCTTTTGGAGAATATCAAGCTTATTCAAGGCAATAACAACATAACTCCGTCGAAGGAGCTTATAGAAGGTCAGGGCAAGTGCAGTCTTGATATTGAAATGGAAACAGGTACAGGCAAAACCTATGTCTATATCAAGACCATGTTTGAGCTGAATAAGCAATATGGCTGGAACAAGTTTATTATCATTGTGCCTTCTGTCGCAATCCGTGAAGGCGTCAGGAAAAGCCTGCAAACGATGGAGGAGCACTTCATGAGCCAGTACGGCAAGAAAGCGCGCTATTTTATCTATGACAGCAAGAATTTGACGAAGATTGATGATTTCGCTAAAAGCAACGAAATCAATGTAATGATTATTAATAATCAGGCCTTTGCCAAGTCTTTGAATGAGGATAAGAATAAAGAAGGCCGTGGCGGTGATAAGGGTGCGTTGATTATTTACAGTGAACGTGATGAATTCGGTTCACGTAAGCCTATTGATGTTATTGCCAAAACTAATCCTATTTTGATTCTTGATGAACCGCAGAAGCTGAATGGTCCTGCTACACAAAAAGCAATGAAGCGTTTTAATCCGCTTTTCAGTGTCAATTATTCTGCTACGCATAAACAGGAGCATAACGAAGTATACCGTTTAGATGCGCTTGATGCCTACAATCATAAGCTGGTCAAAAAGATAGAGGTTAAGGGTATTGAGGTTGTAAATCTCAAAGGCATTGACGGTTACCTTTACTGCGACAGCTTTGTTAAGTCCAAAAATAAGCCTCCTATGGTAAAGCTGGAATTTGAACAGCAGCTGAAAAGCGGTACTGTTAACCTGCGCCGTGACCGGCTCTTCGGGAAGCGGCTCGCCGCGGCGAACGAGATCAGCCACCTCGTCGATGCGCG
>OGZC01001533.1_pt1 | contig 12338 bp, 8 predicted proteins | sample 1576751 | NCBI WGS metagenome assembly OGZC01 (sample SAMEA3541486, study PRJEB24748) | human gut metagenome | biome: human gut; feature: human-associated habitat; material: faeces | place: China | collected 2012
TAATATTGTCTGCAGCTTATATATCAGTTGATTAATATATGCCCATAAGCGGGGCGCAGCTGATACAGCCTTCGATCACATTTGCTTTCATAGGGCATCCTTTCTGTGAACCTCCCGGGGGAGGTAAATGATGGTTACCTGTTTAGGGTTGCCGGTGTAAACGCGTCATATACGAAAAAGCCGTTAAGAAACCGCTAAGAAATTAAGAAAAAGATGATTTTACAAATACAAGTTTGATATAAAAAGAATATATGTTACAATAATTAGTAAATACGGAAAGGATGGTGGGAGAAATGGCGAACAGCAAAAGACATAAGTTGGTATGTTGTCTGATGGCGATGGTTCTCCTGCTGTCTTTTTTTTATGTGGTACCGGATCCGGCGGGCAGGGCGGAGCGCGGAAACGCTGCAGTCTGCGTGGCAGACGGGCAGTCTGCTCTGACGGGAGAGATGAGGCACGAAGGTTCCTGGCAGAATATGATGTCTGCACAGACGCTGCTGGAAGCAAGGGACGCAAAGCCGGATGCCTGCACAGATACGTTCACGATGATTCATTCCGTGCTGGATGAAGTTGTCATGCGGGAGCAGGCGGGCATGCGCAGCCTGCTGTCCAAACTGCTGGCGGTGGTTATGTGGGTGATGCTTCAGAACTGGTCTTTTCGTCAAAACCACGTAGTGGAATGTAAAAATCATACATATCTGAAATCTTGTCAAAGGTCGCTTTGCTCATCATACCACATTCGTATGACTTTGAAAGTATTGCTTTGCTCGCGGCATTGACTTTTTTCCAAAGGTCGGTAGTGTCGTGTGCCTGTTCGTAATCGTTAACCATTATCTGTGCTTCCGTTTCGGCATCAGTAATATTATCCATACCTGTAAGGGCTGTAAGTCCGGCATAGTCGGTTTGGTCTGCATCGGTTGCTCCGTTATTGATTGCTTCATTACGCATATATGTATTGCGTTCAAGTCCGTGTTTCGCCATCATGTAATCAGTCAATTCCTCACGCTCTGCCTCAGTCCTGGCAAGTTTGGCAACCTCATCAAGCATGGGCTTGAACAGGGTGTGGGCAAATGCATCGGCTTCGGCTTTGTTCACACTTGACAGACGGTTTTCTCCCAAGTATGCGTTTTCAAATCCGTCCACATCCTCAATGTTTGTTTCCTTGCCAAGGATTGCAGTCATGGCTTCTTTCAAGCCGAGCATACTGTCCTGTAATGCTTCCCGTGATTGGAACATACCGCTTTTTACACGCCTTTCATAACGGTCACGAGCCAACTCCCTTTCATGTATTTCCGGGTCACCGGTACGGTATAGTGCATCATCACTTTCTGCAACAGTCAGATGATGTGGGTCGGAAACCGCATAATTTCCGACTTTCAGTTCATACTGCTTTGCCACATCAGCGGCTTCTCCCAATATGTTTCTGTATCTGCCCGGTTCCGCAAGGTTCTCGTAACTGCGCCACAAGATGTAGCGAAGTTCGTTATCCGATAAAGTAACCCCTCTGAAATCCTCAAAGCCTATCTTATGAAGCATATTCAGGAAGAAATCCTTTATCTGTTGCCACCAACTTGCGTTGATGTTCTCAAATTCGGTATCTTCTGCAAGCGAAGCCAGATATTCTTCAGTAGCCTTATGGAAATCCCAACCGTTTTTTGCAGCCATATCTACAATGCGTCTGCGTATGTTCTCATCGGCATTGTTGAATACATTATCAAGGAATGTATCAAAATGTTCTCCGAACAACTGGCGCAAACCATAGTGCGCCACAGCCTCATGCAGCAGTGTCTGCTCAACATCAAACGTACTTGTATGGTTGGGAATGACAATGGTTATCTTCCCTGTACTCTTCGAGTAGAAGCCTTTTGCACGCTGCTTCTTTCCATCCAAGACGGAAGCATCAGTAACAACCTCCACATTGTCAAGATGCAGTTTCTCTGCAAGGCTTTCCACACGTTCTGCCATTCTTTGGCGTTCACGCCGTGCAAATTCCCTCCGCTGCTTTGCCGTTCTCCTTGACTGGCTGAGCTGTTTTGCTATCGGATCATTCTCATAACTGACTTCATCATCGGTATATGCACCATCACCTTCGCGTTTTAATTCATCATCTTCTTCTGAGGTAGAAATATTATTTGCCGTTTCTACAGTGGCATCCATTTCAGCATACTTGGCTTCCTTTTCCTCCAACTCTTTTTTCATCAGTTCGGCATATTCCTCTAACTGTGCTTTCGCCTGTGCCAATTCTTCTTCATACTCGAATGGCTTGCCCTCTCTTGACAGGAGTTCTTTCAATTCGGCTTCATTATGTTTTTTGCTTCGCTCTCCGGCACTCAATATCTCGGCAAAATCCTTTCCTGTAATCACATTGTCTGTAATATCCTCAACGGCATTGCGAAGCAGGTTTTGGCGTACCGGCACATCTTCAATGCCGAGTTCAAGACAAGAGTAGGTCATTCTACGCTCAACATCATTGAAAAGTGTTGCACCGTCACTCATGGTTTTCCTTGCCAGTTTTGTTGTGACCACAAATGAAAAATCGCCTATCTGTATAATCAGTTCCCGTTTTTGTTCTCCTGAAATCTCACCGTCTTTCATCTGCTTCATTTCGGCAAGGACACTCTTGTTGTATTCCTTGAAAAAATCATCCATTGTATCAACAGAAGTAAAGCGATGTTTGCCGATTACAATCTCCTTGAATTGTCCATCGGGGAATGACGAGCGTACTGCCTCCAAGTACCTGCCGTTGTCCTCAATGCGCTTTTCCGCATCCTTGATAAAGGCTTTCAGTCTTGGCTTGGCATTATGGATATAGGTTTGGTCTGTTTCCCATTGCTTTTTGCGGCTTGCATACTTGCGCACATTCTTTTCCGCATTGTTTTTCAGCATGGCATATTCACTGCCAGAGAGCTGCGCAACGGTATCGCCAAACACATCTTCTTCCTCTTCAAGCACACGGTTGGTCATGCTGTTGTTCATCATCTGCTTGCCGTTCATGATACTGTCGGCAATCGCTCCCTTTGTTTTCAAGCGTTGGTAGGCGGTAACATCCAAACTGTCCTCAACTCCGAAACGCAAGATGCGTACAGGCTTGTTCATGTCCTTATGCAAATTTCCCTGTCGCAAAATGCGTCCGTTGCGCTGGGTATAGTCCATAGGACGGTTGGGCGCATCCAAATGTATCAGCGTGTGCAGTCGTTCCTGAATGTTCACGCCTGTACCGAGCGTAAAGGTTGAACCGAGAATCACGCGAACCTCACCACGGTTTACCTTTTCAAAGATTTCAAGTTTCTTCTTGACAGTCATTCCCGACCTCATTACTACAATCTCATCAGCAGGAACTCCCTCTGCGATCAGTTTATTTCTGATGTCATCATAAAGATTGAAGCCGCTCTGCTTATTTTGATAATTGTCGGCAAAAATGGCAACCGTACCTTTGTAGTCGGCTGTTTCTTTCAGTGAGCGCAAAGTCTGGCGCACGGCTTCATTGGTCTTGCTGTTTTGGTCGTCCTCTGCATCTGACTGCACCAATCGGGCATCCACGGCAGCAGCTTTGGCAATACCGTACATCGTGAGCGGAATATGGCTGTTCTCTTTCTTCTCTTTGCCGCTCATCTGCTCATAATGTTCAAGTTCGCTCTTTACGAACTTCATGATACTACGCAATGCACGTGTCTGTGGCAGATAGAGGTCTTGTGCCTTTCCTCCCTCCATTTCAGGTATTTTGTCCTTTACGCCACCGGCTTCTTTGGTAAGGACAGTATCGGACACTCCAGACCATATACGCACCAGTTCGGGCAGGTTCACGTATCCGGCAAAGCGATTGTTCTCCTTGAACTTTCCGCTTGTGGTGAATTCCAACATTTGCTGAATGTTACCGAAGTTGCGTACAAAGTCATCAAAGTAATAGATACCGTATTCTTTCATTGTATCGGCAGGCATGAGATAGCGCATGAACGTCCAAATCTCTGCAGCGGTATTGCTGATAGGCGTACCTGTGGCAAAGATTACGTTTCGTCCGTTGTTCTTTTCTAAAACAGCCTGTGTTTTCAAGAATACGCCTTGTGATTTTTTGCTGTATGACGGGTCCACACCTTTCACTCCACGCTGCATGGCAGTGGCAAATCCAAGGTGCTTGTATTCGTGGGCTTCATCCACAAGCAGGGCATCAATGCCCATGTCGTCAAAGTTCTCCACATCGTCAGTACGGCGGTCAAGCATTTCCATTGCCTTGACTTCTGCATTCTGCAAGGCTACGGCACGTTTTTTCTCATCGTTGGCGGTGCGTTTCTTTGAAGCATTGTCTGCAAGTCCGGCAAGCTGTTCCTCCAACAATTCGATTTCACGTTCGGCTTGCCGGGTAATCATGTTCTTTCCGTCCGGGTCTTCCTCTTTCATCTGTTCAAGAATGAGCATCTTCTCCTCAATCTTGTCCTGCACGAAAGTCATTTCTCTTTCCTCGCTGTCGGGAATAAATTCAAAGGTCGATTGCGGAACGACAATCATATCCCAGTCATTGTAGCGTATCTTGGCATAGAAGTTCTTTCTGCCCTCCGCACTTCGGTCTGCCTCTTCGAGTGTCAGTATCTTGGCATTCGGGTACAGTTCCTTTGCACTTGCAACAAATTGACCGACGGTGGCATTCTGCACTACAATCATCGGTTTGCGTCCTCGCGGTTGATGCCCGTCAGGATGTCGTGCACCGACATCCGTTGCAGGTCGTCGTAGGCCGAATCCTGTTCGGTGATTCTATCTTCCATAGTGGTATTTCAAAAGCCCTTCGGCGGGCGATTCTACGATGGTTTCCACGCGGCGGCCCTCCGCTTCCAGCGCCTCGCGCAGCAACGCCTCGAAGTGGGCCGCCACGCCGCCCAGCAGCGATACGGGGAGTTCCGCCGGATAACGGCTCAGGTTGCGGGACGCAAAGTCGCGGAACGACCGGAGTACCAGCTCCCGGATCTCCGGGCGGTCGATATGCGCGCGTATGAAAGGTGCGAACGAGGCCAGAAAGCGGTTGGCGTAAGGCTCGCGGTAGACGCGGCGGATGATCTCCTCGTAATTCAGCCCGTGCGCCGCGAGAAACTCCTCTTTCAGCGGAATGTGCCCCTTGAAGATGCCGTTCACCAGGTTGCGCCCCAGCACGGCCCCGCTGCCCTCGTCGCCCAGCACATAGCCCAGCGGTGGGACGTTTTTCAGGATTTCGCCGTCGCGGCACAGGCAGGAGTTCGATCCCGTGCCGAGGATGCAGGCGATGCCCTCCCCGCGGCCCCAGAGCGCCCGCACCGCGCCCAGCAGGTCCGATTCGACCGTAATGTCCGTCGTTCCGAAGTGCGCTTCCAACTCCCGGCGCAGCTTCTCGCTCGCTTCCGGGAAGGTCTCGCCGCACCCCGCGCCGTAGAATCTCACGCTCGTCACGCCGTCGCATGGCGGCAGTTCCGCGAGGGCTTCGCGTATCTGTTCGGCCGAGTGCTGCACGGCGTTGATCCCCTGCGTGCGCACGTTTGTCGTCCGTGCGCCGTCGCTGGCGATCCACGTGCATTTGGTCGATCCGCTGTCGGCTATAAGTACCATAATTCAAAGATACGGATTAATCTTCAAATTCCGGAAAAAAGTCATAACTAAATTTTTTAGTTTAAAAACTATGTAAAATAGTTGCATGTGAATTTTTTTTAGTTACCTTTGCTCCCGGGTGCATGAAAAAGGACCGATGAAGCGATGGGCGGCTGTTCCGGAGGGAGCATTTCCGGCCGGGCGTGTCCGGAAAGTCGTGGGACGAATCCGGCGGGATCGTCGGCCGCGAGGGCGCTGTTCGCCGCATCGGGACCGGACCGGGCGTTTTGCTGCGCCGCCGTATGCTGGAATGCCTCCGTTTCAACTGAAAACGATACCTGATAAAGCTTGTTTGAGTGAAATATGAAAGAGAATCCTGAAAAACTGACACGCAGGGAAGAGGAGCTGATGCGCTGCTTCTGGGAGCACGGTCCGCTGTTCGTACGCGAACTGGTGGCCCTTTCGCCCGATCCCAAACCCCATTTCAACACCCTTTCGACGATGGTCCGCGCGCTCGAAGCCAAAGGCTATGTCGCCCACAACTCCTTCGGCAACACCTACCAATACTATCCGGTGGTGAGCGAGGAGGAGTTTTCGCGCTCGACGCTCGGCAGCGTGATCAGCCGCTATTTCGAGAATTCCTACCTCGGGGCGGTCTCGGCACTGGTCGAGGAGGAGAAGATCTCGCTCGGCGAACTGCGCAGCCTGATCGACCGCATCGAAAATCAAAACCGATAGCGCCATGTACGACCTGATGATTTACAGCCTGAAAGTCGGCGTCTGCCTGGCTGTCTTCTACCTCTTTTTCAAATTGCTGTTGAGCCGTGAGACCTTCCACCGCTTCAACCGGATCGTGGTTCTGGGGGCGATGTTCCTCTCGTTCGTGCTGCCGCTGTGCGTGATCACGGTTTACCGCGAAATCCCCGTCCTGCCGGAAATCCCGGACGGGGAGGCTGTTGCGACGGCCTTCGCCGAACCGCTTTCCGAACCTTTTCCGTGGGAGATGCTCGCCGGGGCGGCATTCCTGCTCGGGGCGGCCGCCACGCTGCTGTGGACGCTTTGTTCGCTCATCGGAGTCCTGCGTCTGATCCGCGGCGGACGTCGCGAACGGCTGGAGGACGGGGCTGTGCTGGTGCGCACGGAACGGCCCGTGACGCCTTTCAGCTGGGGACGCTATATCGTGATGTCCGAGAGGGACCTGGCGGAAAACGGCGGGGCGATTCTGCTTCACGAACGGGCGCACCTGCGGCTGCGTCATTCGCTCGATTTGATCGTGACCGACGTTGCGGGCTGCCTGCAATGGTTCAACCCCGCGATGTGGCTGCTGCGCCGCGAACTGCGGGCCATCCACGAATATGAAGCCGACGAGGCGGTGCTCGACAGCGGCGTCGACGCCCGGAGTTACCAGATGTTGTTAATAAAGAAAGCTGCCGGCGGGAGGTGGTACTCGATTGCCAACAGCTTTAATCACAGTAAACTTAAAAACCGTATTACCATGATGTTGCGTAAAAAATCGTCGCGGTGGGCCGGGGCCAGGGCGCTCCTGCTCCTGCCGCTCACGGCCGTCGCCCTGGGGGCTTTCGCCGAAACCGCTTATGTCTTTCCGGAAGACAAAGGTAAAAAAGAAACCAGTACGATTTACATTCGGGGGTCGAAATCTTTTTCCGATGGGCAACAACCGCTGATTCTGGTCGACGGCCGGGAGGTGAAGTCGATGGACAGCCTCGCTGCCGACCGGATCGAGTCGATCACCGTGCTCAAGGATTCCGTTTCGATGGCTGTGTACGGCGAAAAGGCCGCCGACGGCGTGATTCTTGTAACGCTCAAAAAGACCGGAGAACCGGGCGATGGGGCGCAGGTCCCGGGACTGAAAGGCAAAGTCGTGACGGTCACCCGGGCGGACAGCGCCGGGACGAACGAGTCGACAACCGTGCGGGTGATCGGTCACGGTACGAGGCCGAAAGACGGAACGGTTGTGGTGAATACGGCCGGAATCGCGAAATCGTATCGGTTCAAGGTCGAGAACGGCTCGTCGGTCGAGTCGAATCCTGTATTTATCGTCGACGGCGTGCAAGTGTCTGAAATCGAATCGCTCGACCCGGATCAGATTGAAAGCATGTCGGTGATCAAAGGCACGAATCTCCCCGGGGAGTTTGCCGACAAGGGGTATGAGGGCGTGATAACGATTACGACCAAACAGGCGGCTGCCGCGCAAAGGGCTGCCGCGAAGTCGGCCCGGGAGGGTATCGAAGCCGGTAGAGCCGGGATCGAAGCGGCCCGCGAAGGGATGAAATACGCCCGCAAGTATATGGATTCGGACGCCTGGAAACAGGCGCAGAAAGCGCTCGACAAGGCCCAAAAGGAGCTTGAAGCAGCCCGCAAGGAGACTTCGGCACAGCTTTCCGAAGCGCAGAAAGCGGTGGGAACGTCGCTTAAACTTTCGGCGGACGCCGGGCATGCCGATAAGGTGACCATTCAGGGCACTCCGGAAAGTTCGGTGTCGGTTTATAAGGGACAGGTTACGCTGAAAGGCGGATTTCCCGACGGCATGCTGATCCGTATCAACGGCAGGGAGGCCTCGAAAGAGGATGTTGAACGGCTGGAATCCGGGAAGATCAAGCGCATGGAGGTCTACAAGGGCGACGAGGCCGTGAAGCGTTACGGCGAGAAGGGGCGCAACGGCGTGGTCGAGATCCGCGCCCGCAGGTAAAGGCTTAAAGGAAAAACCATAAGCAGATAAAAAGTTCACGAAGGCGGGGGATTCCACGGGAATCCTCCGCCTTTTTTGTGCGTGCCTATTTGAATTCGACGATCTCGGGCCGCGTCGGCCGGTAGCGGTACTGCTCCATGCGTGTCGGGTTCGAAAGGCGGAAATATTCGCTCTCGACCAGCCCGCGTTTGCCGAAGGCCACGCCCAGCCGGATCTGGATCGTGTTGAACACCAGCCGTTCGTTTCGCAGCCGCACGCCCAGTCCGAACGAGGTGAAGAAGTCGTTTTTGAAGATATTGGGCGAATAGCCGATCAGCCCGAAGTCGGCGAACCCGAAGACGGCGATGCGGAATCCCAGCGGCTGGTAGGGGGTGAATACCACCGTCTCGGTGTTGAGGATCATGCGGTTGGTTCCGATGATGTACTCCTTGAGGGCTTGCAGGCCGTCGGTGCGCGTGAAGCGGATGCTCTCGTCGCTGCCCGTCGCACGGTTCCAGCCCTGCGTGTAGTTGAAGGCGAGGAACTGGCGGATGCGGCTGCGCTTGAACAGGAAAAGGTTGGAGAACCACCGCAGGTCGACATCTACGGCGCTGCGCTGCCACATGCCGTTTTCGAGGTCTATGTAGCTTCCGAGCGTGAAGCCGCCCATGATGTAGCCCAGTCTGCGGAATCCACCCGTTTCGTAGCTCGCGCCGAGGTAGAGGGCGTCGTTGAATTCGCCCCACGAATAGCCCGTCGTCACTTCGGCCTTGTAGCCCGTCGCGAGGTACTCGCGCGTACCGAATCCGTAGATCATGTTGGCCGTGTAGAATTTTTCGCGGTAGAGACCCCCGCCGACCAGCAGGGCGTCCTGGTCGTGCAGCGCGGGGTTGTAGTCCGGGGCTACGAGGGGCCTGCGGCTCACGCGCCGGTAGTTGTAGCGTCCCGAGAGATAAACGCTCGATTTGATCCCGCGCAGGTAGTGCGAGTAGCCGCCCCAGACGTCGAGGTTGCGCTCCTTCACCAGCAGCGACGTGTCCTGTTCGATCATGTAGCGCTTGGCTTTGATGTCGCTGTATGTAAGGCCTATCTCGTAGTCCGTGGGTTTGAGGAACTCTTTGCGCAGCCCCATGTTGAGCGTCGAGTTGTAGAAGTCGCGCCCTCCGCCGATCTCGGCGGTGTAGAAGGTCCCGAGCAGGTTGGGGATTTCGTATTCGACCATGTTGCCGCCGTAGGAGAAGTCCTTGCGGCTGAAGTTGGTCATAAATTTGAGTTTGTTGCCCGATCCGAAGATGTTGGCGTCGGAAAGCCCCACCATCGTCCGGCCCTCGGAATGCCATCCTCCGTCGACGGAGATGGTCCAGCTGTCGCGCGTGGTGATCAGGAGGTTCACGCGTGTCGAGTCCACCGCGTCGGGGAGCACCGTGACGTCGATGTCCGAGATGTAGTCGCGCGAGCGGATCAGCTGCTTGTTGCGCACGATGAGTTGCGGGTCGAGCTTGTCGCCCGAGCGGAACAGCAGGTCGCGCCGGACGACGCGGTCGCGGGTGAGCATGTGGGTTTTGTTGGCCATGCGTTCGAGCCGGTTGCCGCCGGGGTCGAAAACCTGCTGGCGTTCGATGGTGATGTCGCCGATGGTTTTCCCGGCGTAGGGTTCCAGCAGGCGGCTCTCGTCGGTGACGCGGCCGCTCATCGTGGTGTCGAGCACGGGTTTTACGAAGAGCATCCGGTAAAGCATGCGCGGCACGGCGCGCCGGCTGGTTTTCGACTGGATGCTGTCGTAGAGGCGCTGGTTGCGCGCCGATGCGTCGGGATTCGCCACGCGGGCGCTGTCGGGCGTGAACCGGTCGGGGGCGTGCGTGCCGGGTCCTGCGGCACGGACCGAGAGGACCGTTGCCGCCCCAATCAGGATCAGGGAAAATATGCAGAACCGGGCGAACATTGTGTCAAAGATAACGGATTTTTTCGGCAAAAAGTGCGACACAGGGGCCTAAATTGAGGATTCGATACCCAAATCCCGATTATTCCGTCTCGGCGGCGGGTGCAGCTCCCCGCATAGCTTATAATCCGTGTTTTCCATCCCTCTCTTTTCTTTGCCGCGACATCCTCCCCCGGAGAAGACGAAAAAGACGGCCCGAAGGTCGTCTTTTTCCATTTTCCGTCCAGCGTGGAATGGGGGTCATCCCTTCCCCGCCTTATCTGCGGCCCTCTTTGGCCTCGATGCATTCCGTGGCGTGGGGCACTTTCATCAGCCGCTCCTTGGGAATGAGCTTTCCGGTCGTTTTGCAGATGCCGTACGTCTTGTTCTCGATGCGTACGAGCGCCATTTCGAGGTTGCGGATAAATTTCATCTGATGGGCAGCCAAACGACCGCTTTCCTCTTTGGAAAGAGTTGCGGCGCCCTCCTCCAGCACCTTGAACGTCGGCGATGTGTCTTCCGTATCGTTGTCGGCGGTATGGGTGATCGTGGCGCGCAGCAGCTCGTAGTCCGCACGCGCGTTCTCAAGCTTTTTCAGGATAAGCTGCCGGAACTCTTCGAGTTCGGCGTCGCTGTATCTGGTTCTTTCGTCTGCCATAATAATCTCCTCTCTTTTAAGGTTTACTGTAAAATTAAGCAATAATTCCGATATTACCAAATTTTACCGGAATATATCAAGGGGCTATATCCGCGTCACGGCGATGCGCAGCGGTTCGTCGTCCACGTCGGTTTCGACGACCGTTTCGCCTGCCGGTTCCGCTGCCGGACGGACCTCCACGGCGAGGGTCTGCGAAGCGATGTAACCGGCGAATCGGGCGATTGCGTCGGCCACCAGGGGCTTCTGTTCGATCTCTGCGCGGATCTTGTCCGTGACCTCGAATCCGGAGTCCTTGCGGATATTCTGGATGCGGTTTATCAACTCGCGTGCCACACCTTCGGCTTTCAGCTCCTCGGTGACGGTAATGTCGAGCGCCACGGTGAGTTTTCCCTCCGAGGCGACGAGCCATCCGGGCATGTCTTCCGAGGTGATCTCGAAGTCGGCGGGCGTCACGGTGATCCGCTCCGCTCCGAGGTCGAGCACCGTTTCCGGCGCGGCCTCCACCTCGGCGATACGTTCCTGCGAGAACTCCGCGACGAGGGCGGCGATCTGCTTCATCCACTTGCCGTAACGCGGCCCGAGGGTCTTGAAGTTGGGCTTGATGCGTTTGGTAATCAGCCCCGTGGTCTTTTCGATCAGCTCGATCTCCTTCACGTTGACCTCGTTCATAATGAGGTTCTTCACGGCCGAAATATGCTCCGCCGTCGCGGGGTCGAGCACCGGGATCAGGATTTTGGTCAGCGGCTGGCGCACCTTGATCGACACTTTGCGGCGCAGGGCCAGCACCATCGACGAGACCTTCTGCGCCAGCGACATCATCTCTTCGAGGCGGGCGTCGATCAGCCGTTCGTCGGCCGTCGGGAACGCCGCGAGATGCACCGATTCGTCCTTGTGGCGGCCGCTCACGGCGTTGAGGTCCGTGAAGATGCGGTCGGAGATGAACGGTGCGAACGGCGCTGCGAGCATCGTGACGGTCTCAAGACAGGTGTACAGCGTCTGATAGGCCGCCAGTTTGTCTTCCGACATGCCGCCTCCCCAGAACCGCTTGCGGTTGAGGCGCACGTACCAGTTCGAGAGGTTCTCGCCCACGAACTCCTGAATGGCGCGGGCCGCCGGAGTCGGGTCGTAGTCTTCGAGTGATTCGGTAACGTTCTTCACCAGCGTATTCAGGAGCGAGATGATCCAGCGGTCGATTTCGGGACGCTTCTCCATCGGAACCTCCTCTTCACGGCCCGTGAAGCCGTCCACGTTGGCGTAGAGGGCGAAGAACGAGTAGGTGTTGTAGAGCGTTCCGAAGAATTTGCGGCGCACTTCGTCGACGCCGTCCCTGTCGAACTTGAGGTTGTCCCACGGCTGCGAGTTGGAGATCATGTACCAGCGCGTCGCGTCGGCTCCGTAGGTGTCGAGCACCTCGAACGGATCGACGGCGTTGCCCAGGCGTTTCGACATCTTGTTGCCGTTCTTGTCCAGCACCAGACCGTTCGAAATGATATTCTTGAAAGCCACCGAGTCGCAAAGCATCGAGG
>OGZC01001535.1_pt1 | contig 12336 bp, 13 predicted proteins | sample 1576751 | NCBI WGS metagenome assembly OGZC01 (sample SAMEA3541486, study PRJEB24748) | human gut metagenome | biome: human gut; feature: human-associated habitat; material: faeces | place: China | collected 2012
AGAAAATATAGACCTATACTACAAAAATAAGCCACGGATATTTGCAACTGTGCCATCTTTTTAATGAGGTTGAAGTGAATAATGTATGCGAGAAACTGCTCGACAAGGAAGCCGTAGCAGGAGTTCCTTCACTTTTAAATAAGATTGTAAATGAGCGGGTGAAGCCTTTGTCTGAAGAAGATCAAGACAAATATCGTAAACTTGTCAACCGTTTTGTTCGTCAGTATGGTTTTTTAGCTCAGCTAATGAATTTCACTGATCCGGAGCTGGAAAAGTTTTATGTATTCTGTAAGGTATTCTATAAATTCCTGCCTTATACCAAAGAAACTTTACCTATGGAATTGCTGAATCTTATCGATTTAGATAAGCTCCGTGTGCAGTTGTCCTTTGAAGGGGCTTTGAAGCTTGAAGACAAGCCGGAAGAATTGAAAGCTACCCGTATAGGAGAGGTTGGGACCAAGACGGAGGATGAAAAGAAATCTGTCGCAGAGTTACTCGATATGGTTAATAGTCCATTTGCTGGGATTTTGAATGAGAACGATAAAATCATCAAGCAGCTTTGGGAGGATCTCTTGAAAGATCCTGAAGTTTTGGATGCATTCAGAGCTGGAAACTCTTATGATGTGTTGATGAATATCATTAAAGAGAAGTTTGACGATGCAATTGTTGATCAAATTGATAAGTATTTGAATTTTAAAGAACTACTAGATAAGGAAAAGAGCTTCTCGTTCACGTTGATTAATAAGTTCGTTCAAGCTGTTGCACGACAAACTGCTGCTGCATCGAGTTTGGTATATGATGAAGCGGAGTTGAAAGAGAAAATTATCAATGCCATGCAGGATGAATTTACTGTTGTCTGCAAAAATATGAGGCCATTATCCGAAATAGTAGATAATCTCTTCTTTATTTTAACGACGACTAGTATCCCTAAACTTGATGGGATAGATACATTATTAAAAGAGGCTCTTAATAATATCTACGCAAATCCGAATATCACTCCGATAGTAAAACAAGCGTTTTTCTATTCGTTAGTACAAAAGTATGAGGCGTTCCTAAAGAAGATTTACTATTTGATACATGATGAAGAGCTCGAAGGTCAAGATGGTAAAGATGCAACATTGGCAAATGCTATTCATGCGTTCAAATGTCTATGGAATTTAAAACATGCGAAGGATGAGGATGGACAAAAATTTGCTTCATATTTGCAGAAACTGAGAGATTGGAGAAATGATGAGGCACATAATGCCCCTAATTCTACCGAGGATGAGATAAATTTAGCCATAAAAGTAGTTATGGCAATGTATTTATACGCTACAGCCTATTCCATCACAGATTTAGAATAATTGGATAATCTCTAATTTTAGATTTTTGCTATAGGTGGATGTTTCAAACATAGCGAAAATAGTAATTGTCAATTAGACTGGAGTAAATAAATATTTGTAGTATGAATAATCTTATTGAAAATAATAGATGGGGGTTCCTTCGTGAAACAAAAGAACTGGCGGAAAAGGCTGGTATTGATAAAGATACAGGATTGCACAGAACAGGAATGGAGGATTATTTAGCTGTTATATTTTCAGAAATCCAAGCATCAGAATGGATTCACGATAAGATAATTGATGGTTTAGGTAGAAGAATAAAACCAGATTATAGGTGTGAACGTTTGAAGTTAATTATTGAATTTGATGGACTTCAGCATTATCAGAAACCAGGACGCATTAAAGCTGATATTGAAAATCAAAAGCTATATGGAAGCTGTGGCTATAAAGTGGTTCGAATTCCATATTTCATTCAATTAAGTAATGATGTTGTAAAGCAGATGTTTGGAAGGGATATAGAAGAAGAGTTATTTAATCCAAGCATTCCGTCGTTGGGAATTAAAGGTAAAAATATGCATGCGTATTGTTGTCCGGCAGGACTGAAAAGGATAGCCAAAGAGTTTCATAATTATTCAGGACAATACCATGTTAATTTGAAGTCATTATTAGATGCTAACAACGAATATTTAACAGGTGCAGAACTGCTTAAGGAAGAATATGAGAGAAGTATAAAAGACTCTGAATAATTGGTTATGGTGGTTTGGTGAATTTTGAAACTATCACAGATAAAAGTGTACTGCCTCTTTGAAATTTAAGAGAAATGTAACAAAATCATCGTTTTATTGTACGTTAATTAACTAGTTTATTCAGAAAATAATAATATGATAAAATAAAAAAGGAGAGGAAATTCCTCTCCTTCATAAAGAAATCTACATTACACCTCCAACTCCTTCAACGGCAATCCATAATTATATTGTCTGAAAAATCCTCTATGGATAAGTTTCAGGTCAAGGGTTTGATAATACATGTAGTCATCATCTTCTGTGCAGAGGTATTTGTAACCATGGCGTGGGGCGTATTCCTTGAAGAAGCGAGCAAGGTTTTTCAGGTTTTCCTGTTGGTTTCGTTTGAAGTTGCTGCGCACAATAATAATGCTCCAGTCGGGGATACTGCCGACACCACCTATATTCCCAGAAACGGATGTATAAATCCATTTCGCCTACATGGACAGAAACACAAATACCGTTGGCGTTGTGCATGACGGAACAACAGTTTCTGTAACCGAATCTCTCACATAAATAGAGATTAAAATCGTAAATAAAATCGGAATACTTCATGATAATTTGAATTTTGATGGTTAAAATTGATTATAGACTGAAACCTCGCTTGCGTTTCGGTTTCTTTTTCTTCTTTTTAAGCCGCTTAGCCTGCATTGCTCCCTCCGTATCATAATCCGTAGGAGAGGGTGTGAACAATCCCAGACTGATACCGGAATGATTCTCCTGCTGATATTCATGCCGAGGTTCCTCGCGTACGGTTTCTGCCTGTGCCTGACGCTGGTTCATGGTAGCAGAAAGAGCGTTATATCTCAGCTCTTGGTCGATATTCAGAAAACTGGATTGACGATCAATCTTGGAACCGCTAAAGGTTTGTTGGTTGCATGTGAACTTTACACCCTCCATCTCGCCTGTCGTGCGACTTAGCTTCCATTGCGTATCAATTCCGTATTTCCGCAAGGCCGATCGCAGTTCACTCCAGCTTCGGGCATTTGGAACCTCTCGTTTCAAGGCGTGATAGATAAAATACTTAACCCTGTCGTGATGACGTAGCCGCATGAAATTCACATGCTCTTTTCCTTCGGCAAAATGCAAGCGGTAACGGGCTGTCAGCATCTTGCAAACTTTTTCATTTCGGTAGCGGTCGTTCTTGTCGCTGATGGTGCGGCCGTCATTATCCACCCGGTTGTAAACGATATGACAATGCGGATGGTCACGGTCGGTATGCCGGGCGATGATGAACTGCGTGTTCTCAATTCCCATCAGTTTCATATCGTCGTGGGCGATCTTCAGCATCAGCCCGTCATCGTTACGGATGCGGTCCCCGTCCTCTGTGGAGAAGCTCAATGATATATGGCCGACCTTGTTCTTGACCTTGTCGTTCAGTAAAGTCTGCAACTCGAATTGCTCCGCTATTTCTTCGGGCAAACCATAGACACCAACCGCTTTCAGCAGGCGTGATTTATCTTCTTTCAATACATAGTTTACACACTCGGAAAACGATGTACCCTTTACTATTTTACCTATCATCCTTGAGCTGCTTTATGAGTTGTGAAATTTATTGGGCGATGGTTCGATACTCATTAGCCACACGATAAAAACCGTAAGCGTTGGCTCGTTTTCCAAGTTGGTTCAGGTTCGTGCTTTCGCCAATCAGTTTTCGGATAATGTCAAGATTTTCTCTCGTAATCCGTTCGCGCACCGTACCGTGTTCGATGAGTGAACGCACTACTTCGCTTTGTCTGCGCTTACTGCGTCGGCTGAGTGCTCTGAGTAGACCGAACTGATCGTCTGTAAGGCGGATTGTAATTGTATTTTTCTTGTCCATAATATTTGCTTTTGAGATTAATGATTGTGACCATTGGGAGCTGTCTCACCGTCTTTTGAGGTGAGCAAGTGGCCGGGAAATGTAATACACCGGCTAAACTTGCTCCAGTGAAAAAGAAGTGAACCTCAAAGGGGAAAAAGGAAATTTCTGACGAGGAAAAGGAAATGAAGAGTAAACGCAAACAGATTCAAGAGAAACTGATAAAGTTTGCTACCCGTATTCCCGTATTTATGTATTTGATTGACTACCGTGAAAGATGTCTGAAAGATGTCATTACACAGTTGGAGCCAGGACTGTTTAAGAAAGTTACAGGTTTAAGTGTCGAGGACTTTAATATGCTATGTTCACTCGGTGTATTTAATGCACCGCGAATGACGCTATCTTCAAATTCAAACGCTATGAAGATGCGAGTCTGACATATACTGGTATCAATAGGCATATAGCATAAGAAGTGGGTGGCTGGGATACTACCATCCGCAAGGAACAGTATGAAAAACTCTTCTACAATCAACAATCCTCAATGACAAAGGTAGATTCTGATTACTATGCAAAAGGTGATAATACAGTCAATAAAAAACAAACTGAACAAGGAACAACAAAGACCTCACAACCTCATTCTGTACCAATTGTACAATCTCGCTCTGTAAATGAGCTCACTACTGCGAAGTGACCATCTGTGCAATCAACAAAAGAGGATAGTGATCTCAAAAAAACAACTTGAGAATTTAGCGATTGAAAGTACTGTAGTTCATAAGAAGTTTAGCAAAGGGACGGTTGTAAAAATCAATAACCTGATGTATTTCAAATGGGATTTTTGGAAATAGATAAGCAATAATATATACTGAACACCATTATTTATCGCTCAATTTATTAAATAAAATAAAGAAGATAATACAGAAAAGACTTATTTTGCGGCATATATAAAACAAAAGTCTTGCAAAAAACTTGTATTTTTGTTGAAAACAATAGAACTATGCTTGATCAGTCTTTTAGCTATGATACAATCAACACAGTCTTTATGCAATCAAATCGCAAAGGACAAGTAAAGAAAGAATTCCTTTCAGCAGAGTATTTAGAAGCTGCAAAGGAATATAGAGTTATGCGTCATAGCATAAATTCTCTAAAAAAAATTTCAAAAGAAATACGTACTGAAGAACAAGAAACTGAAATTCTTGAGTTAGAGGTAAAGATGAAAGATAATGCGATAAAGCAAAAAGACTTGTTAACTAAGTGTCTTTTTAACATCTCCGAAGGAATAAACAGGCGTGGATTTAAGTTTACGTTAACATCAAAGCAATCAGATGATCCTAAGAAACCAAATTATTTGATAGGAAAAACTGCAGAAGAGTTTTTTGCAATGAAAATTTTATGTAGAAATTTGAAACACACTTTCAACCTGCAAATGTCTAGTCGTAACAATATATTAAGTCAAGTTAAACAATTACTTGGCGAAGATAAGCATCCAAAATATATTATAAGGACAGATATACAACATTGCTTTGAATCAATACCGCATAATCAATTGTTTAAAATAATTAATGACAATACTCTTTTAGATTATAAAAATAAAACAATGTTAAAAGGTCTGATCTGCAATGAATTTGAAAAGAAAAATTGTAGATGTTTGGTAACAACTTCCAATACAGGGATTCCAAGAGGGTGTGCAATAAGTTCATATTTAGCAGAATTGTATTTGTCCAAGATAGATCAGGATATAAAACAGAAAATAGGTGAAATAATTTACTATAATAGGTATGTGGATGACATCATAATTATCATACATCCTGTTCAAACTCCTAAAGATAATAAAGCAATTGATTATTATAAAAGTTTAATTGAGAATATATTCAAGGAAAAAGGGCTAACATTGTCACCCGATAAAACAATAGTTATTGATGCCACAACAGGTAAGTCATATGAATTCGATTTTTTAGGTTATCGTTTTAGTATTTCTAACGGTATTGTTAAGGTATGTCATTCAAGTAAAAAAATCAAAAAAACTATAACACGTATAAATAAAATATTTGATACTTTCTCTAATTTATTGTCAATAGATTATTTAAAGGCTAAATCTTATTTGTTTGATGCCCTACGTATTTTGACTGCTAATACAAATCTACATAACAATAAAAAAGGAATAAAAATTGGAGCATATTACTCTAATCAAATATTAGATAATTCTTCAGTTTTAAGTTTATATGACAAATACTTGGAAAAAAAGATAGAGAATATATCATTACCTATTTCAGGATTCGGATCAGAAATGGAACGTAAGACAGAGGAGGACAAATTAAAAAGAGTGCTACTAAAAAACGCAAATTTTGTTAAGGGATTTGAATCCAGAAAACGATTTTGTATTAGCAAACATCGCTTACAAGTAATTAAAAGATCGTGGGTATGAAAAAAAGAAAGAAAATCAAATTAAAATATGGTAAAGAAAGAGTCTTATTTTCTGATGTTTTACCATATGAAACACCATTGACTTTTTCAAACCGGTATTTTTATCGTTTCGTTTCAAAATACAAGTTCTATATAGAGGAAGAATGTAACCAAGGTAAATCATATATTTTTCTAAAACAGAAAAAAAAGATAGATGAGGGAGGGCTTGGCTTTGCTCATCTATTATTTGGTTTCTCTAATACTGCATCCTTAAAACAAAATAGTGTATTTTATCCTTTTCAATTTAACATTGCGCACAAAACCGGCAAAAGTAGAATACTATCTATTATCCATCCATTAAATCAACTACAAGCAGTTGATTTTTATGATAAATATAGATATTCCATATTGTATCTATGTTCAAGAAGTAGTTTCTCTTTAAGAAAGCCAGTAAAAGTTGCTCAATATTTCTACTATAAAGATAGATTACACGCAAAATTATTGGGAAAGAAACGTGAAAGTGTTGAATTGTATTTCAATGAATATGAAAACCTTAAGAGTTACTTTAGTTATCAGAAGTACTCAAATATTTATAAATTTTATGAAGACTATCGATATCAAAGAGCAGAAAAGAAATTCAAATATCTAGTTAAGTTTGATCTTCAAAGCTGTTTTGACAGTATCTATACACATTCTATAACTTGGGCAGTTGGAGGAGGAAGAAATAGTGTGAAGCTTATACCTGGTTATAAAGGAAGTTGGTTAGGTGATGCTTTTGATGACATGATGCAATCTTTTAATGCCAGAGAAACAAATGGTATTGTAATTGGTCCTGAATTTTCTAGAATTTTCGCTGAAATAATTTTGCAAAATATTGATGAAAAAGTAGAGCATGAACTTAATAATAAAAACTTGATACATAAAGTTGATTATGAATGTTATCGATATGTAGATGATTATTTTCTTTTTTACAACAATAAAAAAGATGAACAAATTATTATTGAATGTTTCACTAAATGGTTGTCAGAATATAAGCTTTGTATAAGTCCATCCAAAACTATAGAATATGAGAGACCTTTTATTACAAATGTGACAAAAGCGAAGTTAAGGATAAATATGCTGGTACAAACATTAACGAAACAAAAAATATGGGAACACGATGAGATTAATTTACCAGCTGAAGATATTTTAGATGATGTAGATGATATTTCAAATACGACAATAGAAGATCAAGTAGTAGAAGCTGATAACAATATTGATTTAACCAAGGTGCTATCATCAAAGCTTTCATTATATGCAGATCCAAACTATACTATTGCCGACTTTAAATCTATCATCAGTGAGACAGATGTTTCTTACAATGACGTTGTTAATTACACACTAGAAATATTAGGCCGTAGAGTGGATAGATTTTTGACTAATTTTGATGCTGGATATAAGGCTCTTTGTACATCTAAGTTCAAAGATTCAGATGAAAAAGAGAAAGCCATAAAAATAAGAATGACTGCTCAGAAACAATTAGTATCATATCTTAGTGCTATTATTGATATTGCCTTTTTTATGTATAATGCCAATCGACAAATTAATACAACATTGAAAGTTCAAAAACTTCTTAACTCTATTGTTATATATATTAGAAGCGATTACAGACAGAAAAAGGAAAAATACATTCGTTTTGATGACTACTATCGTAATAATATACTTAAGAAAATACAAGATGAGTTGTGCTTAATATTAAAAACGACAGGGGCATATAATAATGCTATGCATGAGAGTATTTATCTGCTGGTTATTGCTAAAAGTTTAGGTACACGTTACCTGTTCTCTTCTGACATACTTAAACAATATATTAAGAATAGTATAAATAAATACAATATGTTTATATGTCAGGTTCTTTTATATTACTACGGAAATCATGAAGCATACAAAGACCTTAAAGTAGATTTAATAAAAGAAATTTTAGATATATATAAATCTGTTCCTATTACAGAGAGAAACAGAAATGCAGAATTGTCAATTATGACCGCTGATTTTATGACTTGTCCTTATCTTTGTAAATCTGATAAGATTCTTTTTCTAAAAGAAATGGATATCAAAGACTTAAAAATACAGGAAAGTATTATTAACTTTGCAGAGCAAAACAAGTATATTTTCACTAAATGGACAAAATTTGATTTGAATAAAGAATTACAAGCAAAGATTTCACAAGAGGTTTATTCATAATCTTAAAAGTGGATGGTCCAACCAATATCACACACATAACCTTTCACATGTATGACGGATACAAGGATTATGAATAGCTCAAAGGTTGGAAATAGAGCTTAGATCAAATGTGATTTCTTTGCTTGTTTGATTATGAAAATGTATCTTTGTGAAGATAATAATAAAGCGTTCATTTCAATAATGCAAAATAAAGACAGATAAGTGCATTTAGCTAGTTTCTAAATCGTTACCTATTTAAAAAGCATATTCGTATAAACTTCTTATTTTCAGCGTCTAGGATAAATGGTGATGCCTAAAGCAGTGGAAAGTTATGTATTTTCTGATTCCGGCTTCGGCGATCTATTGTTTCAAGGGATGATAGGTCATGGAGTGGGTTAAGCCTTTGAATACTTTTCCGGTGCCCCATTCACCACACAGCTCCAGTGCTTCCTGACTGATGGGGAGGGTGGCCTCGGTTTCTGTCTTTTCGGTGCAGATACGGATGTAATAGCCTTGATCCGGGCCAACCTCAAAATCACGCCAGTCCAACTTCAGTATATCACTGATACGGAGATCGGTTATGCAGGCAAACAGGGAGGCCTGTTTCAAGACAGGAGTCTTGCAAGGGGTAGCTGCCAGTTTCTTAACTTCATCAAGTGTCAGATATTCTTTCTTGACCTCTTTCCATTCAATCTTTTCCAGAAAGTCGTTCAAGTTCTCACGCAACATCTTCTCTTTATAGGCTATTTTCAATAAGGCTCGGAAAGTAGAATAATAGCTGGCTGCCGAATTGCGTGAGATATGAGCATTAGGATGATTGATTTTTTGCATTTGAGTAGGTAATCCCTGAACTTCTCGCACAGTTCTACTGTGACATCGCCGAAGGTACATTTGCCGCCGACAAATTTCTCAAAGTGATTATAAACACAATTCCATTTCTCATACTATTCCCGTGCTTTAGTCTGGAAGTAGGCAAGAAAATTTACATTTTGTTTGTTCTTGTCCAGGAACCCAAATTCTTCATTGATAAGCGACTGGACACGGATACAACGGATCGCCTCTGCTTTGTTCAGTATATCCTGATTGAACATTCTTTGCTGCTCGTTCTTGGGCTTGGCGTAGATGCCGAGGAACTCCCGGCGACTCATCTTCATCGTGTAAGGATTGCGGATGGCCGGGTAATAATCTAGATAAAGAGATATGCGGTCGTTACGCAATGGCTTTTGTCTCAAAGTTACGTTGGTGCATATAAGTGTCATAGCTACATTGTTTTTTGATTAATACTTGTTTTGTTGCAAATAAAATAGGTGTTCTAATGGTGGTATTTATCACCGGAAAATAACTTTCGGTTCATTCTATCTTTGGAGGTTCAAAGAACTTGTCCAGCTCTGCCCGCTGAATCTTGGTATATTTACCGACCTTGATATGGGTAATATTATGGTATTTCACATAATGGTAGAGTTGATCCCGTGTCAGATTGAACCGCTCCATTGCTTCGGCAATGGTGTAGTATTTGGGTTCTTCGGGAGCTATGAGACCTTTGGCGATGTCCACATGCTTTTTGGAGTAGTACACCATGATGCCGACTTTCTTTTTGGGAATAGCATTCTTTGATACAAAAGAATATATGGCCGTCAATGTCATGCTGAACTTCTCCTGCATATCTTGCGTACTGTATTATTCCTTGATTTCAGGATCGTGAGCTTTCTTTGCAAAGTAGTCATCAATATGCTTTTTGCTCCAATAGGTTTTACCACAGTGAAAGGTTCGTGGAATATTATGTTCCTTAGCGATATGAAATATCCAAGAATCCTTTACGCCATACTTCTCCTTAACTTCAGCTGTGGTGTAGAAGTCGGTGATGCTCTGCTTGGCTCTTGGTAGATGTTTTTTGTAAGGAGAAGCATTATCAAACAGAGCCTCGATGTCTCGTTTCCTAATAATAGTCTTTCTCTTTAACTGAACCGATTTTATTAGGTTAGTTTCTAGATACCTATAAAAGGTAGCCCTGCTGATACCGATATACTTTGCAGCTTCGCTTGGGGTAAAGAAATCCTTGTCAATGCAATCTTCTTTTTCGATTTGCTGATTGACCATTGTTTGAAATTCGCTAACACGCTTTTGCCTTGTTTTTCTTTGTAGGCAAGGTTAGCACAACAACGCGAACAGCATCGTGTCGAGATTTTGTGGGCAATAAATAATTTGCCACACCACTCACATTTTTTCTAAATGTTGATGTTACTAGCCATTTCATTTATCTTTTTATTTCGCCAAAACTGTATCTCTACGTATCACTGTGTCTCACAGCGTCTCATTTCTCCATGACCTTGCCAACGATAATCTTCGGATTTTCGTGGTGAGGCACACAGGAGGTACAAAAAATGGCGTAAAAAGGCTTAGCAACGATTATCAGCGATACTTGAGCAACAAAAAAGGCGCCCGTAAAGAGCGCCATATTAATCAGATTAACTATTTTATAATCAAGTATTTACTTGCTGATGCAGGAATTAGCTAATATAATTTGGAATATTAAAGAAATTATCCGTAATCTTTAGACGATGTAAGAGGTAGAAGATGTTATATTGCCATGTACTTTACTTCTACGCTTGGATTGTGTGCTTGATACTCATATTTTACAATAGGGAAGAAAAAAGGCTCAATGCCTCAAATAAAGAAACATTGAGTCTTTTTTTCTGAATTATGATGAAAATTTGATGAATTATAAATCATTCATTCCTTTTTGTTTAAATACAATATTCATCATTTCATCAAATCATCGGAACTTTTTAAGAAATTCTTTTGTAATGGTATAATAGCGGCCAGTTTTCTTTTCTTCCCGATACGGAGGGCCTGGAGGGAAGTTTTTTATGAAGGTTGAATAAGCAAGAGAATTGTCAGTAGGTGTAAGTCTCCAGTTCCTTTTTAAAATGTTTCTAATCTGATAGGTTTCAACCTTGATATTACTAAGCATTAATAACTGTTGAATGTCATTAATACAGAAAGTCAATTTATCCTGGCTCATGGTATCCATGATATTTATGCAGATTTCAGCGAGATCTATTTCTGTATGATTCCTGCTACAATTGATAATCCTGTCGAGAGCTGGCGTATGTATCTGTTGCGGATTGAACCACATTCTACTTTCTTTGTACGTAGTAAGTTGACGGTGTTGAAGAAAGTGAAGAAATGCTGGAATTTCCGTGATTAGTTTTTGAAGAAAACTCGTATCGTCATTTTTGAGAGGATTAATTTTTCGCACCCAATAACGTGTTTCTCCCGGTTCTATAAGAACAGGGGTATCTTCATTATTGGAACACATGATGAATTTACCAAAAAATTGCACTTCACAGCGGTCTTTACCCTTTGCTTCAATCTTGTATACACTTGCTGTACTTAGATTCTTTAATCGTTCAGAATCCTCTCTACGGTTAAGCAACACTTCGTCAACTCCAATGAGTAATTTGCCGGCCCAATCAGCGTTGAACTGGCTACGAAAATCTTCGTTGGTATTAAATGTGACGTTATCCTGGAAAATTGCTTTCAGAAAATTCAGAAAGGTACTTTTACCGGTGTTTCTTTCCTGAGAAACCAAAAGGAGAATAGGCAGTTTCTGCACAGGGTCGAGATAAAGAAGCTGAAAGTAATCCATACCTAACTCATAATGTTCCCCGAAAATATGAAGAATAAGTTTTTGTATATGTGGGAACTTCCCTTTTTGTGGGGTATGGGTAATCGGCTCATACAGATTAAGGAACGAGCCAATATTCCTCTTATAATCTACGTGACTTGGTACCGTGCAGAAGCCATCGTATTTAGGAACACTTGCTATGAA
>OGZC01001536.1_pt1 | contig 12333 bp, 13 predicted proteins | sample 1576751 | NCBI WGS metagenome assembly OGZC01 (sample SAMEA3541486, study PRJEB24748) | human gut metagenome | biome: human gut; feature: human-associated habitat; material: faeces | place: China | collected 2012
CCTCAAGAAGTTTTCCAAAGTATTTGATTGTTCTTACCATCTGGCTTGTGTAAGAATTTTCGTTGTCATACCAAGAAACAACCTGTACTTCTGTTGTTCCATTGTCTAATGGAAGAGCCATTGTCTGTGTAGCATCGAATAAAGATCCAAATCTCATTCCTACGATATCGCTGGATACGATCTCATCTGTGTTGTATCCGAAAGATTCGTTAGATGCTGCTTTCATAGCTTCGTTGATCTGATCAACTGTTACTTCGCCTTCTACAACTGCTGTAAGAATTGTTGTAGATCCTGTCGGAGTCGGAACACGCTGAGCAGAACCGATCAGTTTTCCGTTCAGTTCCGGAATAACAAGACCGATTGCTTTTGCTGCACCTGTGCTGTTCGGCACGATGTTGCAAGCTGCTGCACGAGATCTTCTCAGATCGCCTTTTCTCTGCGGTCCGTCAAGTGTCATCTGATCACCTGTGTAAGCGTGGATTGTGCACATGATACCGCTCTGGATAGGAGCAAAATCGTTAAGAGCCTTAGCCATAGGAGCAAGGCAGTTAGTTGTGCAAGATGCAGCAGAAATAACTGTATCTTCAGCTGTAAGTGTGTCATGGTTTACATTGTAAACGATTGTTGGAAGGTCGTTACCTGCAGGAGCAGAAATAACAACTTTACGAGCACCTGCCTGAATATGAGCAGAAGCCTTTTCCTTTGATGTATAGAAACCTGTGCATTCGAGAACTACGTCTACGCCAAGCTCACCCCAAGGAAGGTCAGCAGCATTAGGCATTTTGTAAATAACAATTTTCTTGCCGTCAACAACAATATAGTTGTCTTCGCCTTCACCTTCGTGGAAATCAACAGTGTGACCCTGAGCAACATAGTTACCCTGTGATGAGTCATACTTAAGAAGATGAGCAAGCATCTTTGCACTTGTAAGATCGTTGATAGCAACTACTTCGTAGCCTTCTGCGCCAAACATCTGACGGAAAGCAAGACGACCGATACGGCCGAAACCATTAATAGCAACTTTTACCATTGGAAATTACCTCCGAATATAATTTAAAGTTTTATTGCTTTTGTGCATTATTTATTTTATACTGTTTGTCATCATTAATCAAGAAAAAAACGTAAATTTTACACTTTATACAAAAACAGTTAAATTTATTAGCACCTTATAGTTAATTTTTTAACAAACTTCATATAATAAGGAGTATATATTACCTTATTTATACCCTTAGTGTTGCAATTTGAAAAGAAATTTGTTAAAATTCATATTAACAAAAGCAAAAGCAAAGGACGATATATATGTTTGTAGATATTGCTAAAATTAAAATAAAAGCGGGTGACGGCGGCGCAGGTGCGGTTGCCTTTCACCGTGAAAAATATGTTGCCGCAGGCGGACCTGACGGTGGCGACGGAGGCAAGGGAGGCGACGTTGTATTTGTTGTTGACGATAACCTTGCAACTCTTGCAGATTTCAGATACAAAAGAAAATATGTTGCAAAAAACGGTGAAAACGGCAGAGGATCACGCCAATACGGCAAGAAAGCGCCCGACCTTGAGATTAAAGTTCCGAGAGGAACAATAATTCGTGAAGCAAACTCCGGTGCAGTTATGGCTGATATGAGCAAGACTGATAGATTTATTGCCGCAAAGGGCGGTAAAGGCGGCTGGGGCAACATTCATTTCGCTACCCCTACACGTCAAGTTCCGAGATTTGCAAAGCCCGGTGTTCCGGGTGAGGAATTGGAAGTTTCACTTGAATTAAAGCTTCTTGCCGATGTCGGCCTTTTAGGCTATCCGTCAGTCGGAAAATCAAGCCTTATTTCCGTTGTAAGCCAAGCAAAACCAAAAATCGGCGACTACCATTTTACAACTCTCGTGCCAAACTTAGGCGTTGTTTCTATGGGAGAGGGCAACTCGTTTGTTATTGCGGATATTCCGGGACTTATTGAGGGTGCAAGCGAGGGTATAGGCCTCGGTCACGAATTTTTGCGTCATGTTGAGCGTTGCAGGCTTCTTGTTCATATTGTTGACGTCAGCGGCAGCGAAGGCAGGGACCCGATTGAGGATTTTGAAAAAATAAACGAGGAACTTGTTAAATTCAATCCTGAGCTTGCCAAGCAACCGCAGATTGTTGCGGGCAATAAAATTGATATGGCAGAGCCTGAGCAAATTGAGAGATTCAAGAAGTATGTAGAAGATAAGGGTTATGATTATTATTCAATTTGTGCGCCGATTATGGAAGGCACAAAGGAGCTTATGAACGCTGTTTGGAATAAGCTTCAAACTCTTCCGCCTATCAAGGAATACGAGGTTGAGGAAATTCCGCTTGAAGCAATTGTTAAAGATGATAAAGGATTTAAAATTTCTCAGCCTGAAGAACATTATTTTCTTGTTGAGGCAAGCTGGTTTCCTAAAGTGCTCAAAGGCATTGATATCGAGGACTACGAAGCACTTCAATATATGCAAAGGGTATTAGAAAAAAGCGGAATTTTTGATGCATTGAGAGAAAAAGGAATTGAGGAGGGTGACGTTGTATCGCTCTATGATATAGAGTTTGAATACGTGCCTTAATTTAATATGAGATTTGTTGATAAAGAAGTAAATCCTAAGCAGTTAAGCCCGCTTAATTTAGCGTTTATCGGCGATTGCATTTATGAAATTCTTGTTCGTGAAACACTTGTTCTCGATGCAAACCGCCCTGTAAATGATTTGCATAGGGAAAGCGTTAAATTTGTATCGGCGAAAGCACAAACGGCAGCTTTTGAAAAAATTAAAGATATTTTGAGCGATGAAGAACTTGCCGTTTTTAAGCGAGGACGCAATGCAAAGGTAGGCCATTCCCCTAAAAGCGCAACAGACGGGGAGTACCACTGCGCAACGGGAGTTGAAGCATTATTCGGCTATTTGTACTTAAATAATGAGATTGACAGAATAAAAGAGCTTTTTTCTAAAATAAACTCTTGACATTCACCGCAACTTGTTATATAATCAATATCGCTGACGGGAGCATAGCTCAGCTGGGAGAGCATCTGCCTTACAAGCAGAGGGTCACAGGTTCGAGCCCTGTTGTTCCCACCAAAATAAAAAGGATACCGAATGGTATCCTTTTTATTTTTATGTAAATATGTATATGGCTCGAACCTGTGACAAGATACTCCAAATTTGGCGACGGAACGGAGCAATAAATTTGGGAGAAACAGTCCGGTGGACTGTTTCATAGTATCTTTGTTTCTTATGAGAGCCCGTCATATTGTTTTCTTGTGCCAATCGGATATTTTGGCTCGAACCTGTGACTCGTCCAAAGAAATTTCGTGTTTGTAAAACGGGCGACCGATGGTCGCCCCTACGGTTTATTTCAAAATCTGACGCACAACTGTACAGCAGATTTTGAGAGGAGGAGCTACGTAGTAAGTGAGAAATAAATTTCATCCACTTCATCAATAATTTAAAACGCCGTCGAATAATCGACGGCGTTGTTTTTTGAATTTTTATGAAGATTAAGCTGCTTTGCGAGCCTTTTCGGCTGCTCTTTCAAGTGCAAGCTTATAATCTTTTTGGTCAGTAAATATTTCGTTTTTATAAGGATTTTTCTTTTGTTCCTTGGCACGCTTAATAATAGAAGCGAATACACAAACATTAGCCACAAGAGCAATAATGGCAATTACGCCTTGCATTGTAGGGTCTGCGTTTGTTGGCGGAACTGTAGGGTCCATATATCCGTCTGCATAAACGGATGTAAGAACCGAGAAACGGCTCTTGTCTTGGAAAAGCGGAAATACCTGAGCAAACATACACCAAAGTGCAAGTGTGTTAGCTCTGTTTTGAATCCAACCGCCCTTATTCCAAAATGCATTTGCAAATGTAGGAGCACTGACACTGTTCGCAACATCTTGTCACGCGAAGGCGTTTACATGAAAAAACACCTGTTGGGCGGTGTTACTAAAGGCGCATTTGGCGAAGCTGAAGCTGAAGCTAAATTTGAAGCTTGGAAGAACAACAAACAAAGCGGTTTGGCTGCCTTGAAAGCTAAAGACGAAGAAGCTAAGAAAGCTGAAGCAAAAGCACGTCTGGAAGCCGAAAAGAAAGTGAACGCTGAGAAAGCTAAAGCATTGGCTGAAAAGAAAGCTGCTGAAGAAGCAGAAAAAGCTGCTGCCGAAGCACCTGCTGAAGAAGCAACAGAGGCTCCCGCCGAAGAAGCTCCCGCAGCCGAAGCTGCTGCTGAATAATAGTAAGCACAGCACGATTACAAAAAATGGGATTAAAACTATAAAATCCTCTCCGGTTATGCCGGAGGGGATTTTTTATTGATTATCTTTGTAGCTACATATTTTTACTTAATAATAAAAGCAATGAAAAAATTTATCTATCTGCTCGCTGTGGCCGCCATCGTTGCTGCCTGTAGCGGAAACAAAGGTTACGTGGTAACCGGAACTGTAGAGGGTGGAGCTGACGGCGACACCGTATTTTTGCAAAAAGTAGACGGAAGAAATCTTGTAAAAGTTGACTCCGCAGTTATCACAAAAGGCACATTCACCTTCAAAGGTGTACAAGATACTGCCGTAAACCGTTACGTGACTTACAGACCGGCAGGAAAAGAAGGCATATTAATGGACTTTTTCCTTGAAAACGGTAACATCAACATCAACCTGACACGTGATAATGATTCCGCTACCGGTACGCCAAGTAATGATGCTTACCAGGAAATCAGAGCTCAACTGAACGGTCTGAACAAACAAATGATGACTATATACGAGTCTATGTCAGATACTACACTGACTGACGAACAGCGCGAAGCCAAAATGAAGGAAATGAATGACCTACAAGAAAAGTCAATGGAGATCACCAAGGCAGGTATCGCCAAGAATATCACAAACCTCGTAGGTGTTCATTTGCTGAAGAATAACTACTACTACCTTGAAGTAGATGAACTGGATCCGCTGGTACCGCAGATACCGGCTGAATTTGCAAATGATGAAGTAATCATCAAAATCAAAGAAAATGTAGAAAAGATGAAAGCAACTGCTGTAGGCCAGAAGTTTACAGATTTCGAAATGGAAACTCCTGATGGAAAACCAGTGAAGTTGTCTGACTATGTAGGTAAAGGCAAAGTGGTACTCATCGACTTCTGGGCAAGCTGGTGTGGTCCTTGTCGTCGTGAAATGCCCAATTTGGTAGAAGCTTACGCTCAATACAAAAACAAAGGTTTTGAAATCGTAGGTGTATCTTTGGATCAAAGCGGCGAAGCATGGAAAGATGCTATCCAGAAACTGAATATCACTTGGCCGCAAATGTCCGACCTGAAATACTGGAACTGCGAAGGTGCCCAACTATATGCAGTAAGCAGCATTCCTCACACTGTATTGATCGACGGTGAAGGAACCATCATCGCACGCGGGCTGCACGGTGAAGGTCTACAGGAAAAATTGGCTGAAGTATTGAAATAATCTTTGTCCGGAAAAGAATAATCACAATCGAGAATTTATTCTTATAGCATAAACTCCCTTGTTACAAATAGGTGTAGCAAGGGAGCTTTTTTGTATCTACCTACTACACAGAGTTTTCCATTTTGAACAACTTTTCAGAACCGGCTAAAACAAAAAGTTATCCACTTTACATTCATACATTTCTAAGAATCAACCGATTAACATATTTTAGACCGACAAAAGTTTCCCAAAAACAAAAACTTATAGATAAGTTTATACCTTTGCAGTCCCAATTCTAATGGATAACTAAAAAATTAAAACGAGACCATGATACAGACTGTAATCAAAAGAGACGGACGTGTAGTAGGCTTCAATGAAGAGAAAATAGTAACTGCTATCCGTAAAGCTATGTTACATACGGATAAAGGCGAAGATTTGCAATTGATACGCCAAATCACAGATCATATATCTTTCAAGGGAAGTGCACAAATGACGGTGGAAGCCATTCAGGATGCCGTAGAAATGGAACTGATGAAGAGTAGCCGAAAAGATGTAGCACAGAAGTATATCGCTTACCGCAATCAGCGCAGCATTGCCCGTAAAGCCAAGACGCGCGACATGTTTCTGGAGATTATAGAAATAAAATCCAATGACGTGACACGGGAAAATGCAAACATGAATGCCGATACCCCGGCAGGCATGATGATGAAGTTTGCCAGTGAAACGACCAAACCCTTTGTGGATGATTATCTGCTAAGCGACGAAGTACTGGAAGCCGTAAGCGGCAATTACCTGCATATTCATGACAAGGACTACTACCCTACCAAGAGCCTGACATGTGTTCAGCATCCATTGGATCGTATTTTGACCTGCGGCTTTTCTGCCGGACACGGTGAATCCCGTCCTGCCAAACGTATTGAAACCGCAAGTATCCTGGGGTGTATCTCACTGGAAACTGCACAGAATGAAATGCATGGCGGCCAGGCTATCCCGGCATTCGACTTTTATCTGGCGCCCTACGTGCGCAACAGCTATATCGAAGAAATCAAGAATCTGGAAGAGCTGAACGGAAAGGATTATTCACATCTATATCAGAAAGAACTTACAGACTACCTGCAACAACCGCTGGATGGACTGTCCGACGAGAAACGCATTGTGCAACATGCCATTAACAAGACTGTAGCACGTGTACATCAGTCAATGGAAGCATTCATCCATAATATGAATACCATTCACTCACGCGGTGGCAACCAGGTAGTATTCAGTTCTATCAATTACGGCACGGATACATCTGCCGAAGGACGCTGCATCATCCGCGAACTTCTGAAAAGCACCTATCAAGGTGTAGGTAACGGCGAAACAGCCATATTCCCTATTCAGATATGGAAAAAGAAACGTGGTGTAAGCTATCTGCCGGAAGACCGGAACTATGACCTTTACCAGCTTGCCTGCAAAGTGACGGCCCGCCGCTTCTTCCCGAATTTCCTCAATCTGGACGCTACTTTCAACCAAAGCGAAGAGTGGAAGGCAGATGACCCGAAACGCTATCAGCACGAAGTAGCCACCATGGGATGCCGTACGCGTGTATTCGAAAACCGTTTCGGACCGAAAACTTCAATCGGACGTGGAAATATCTCTTTCTCTACCATTAATATCGTACGCCTGGCTATCGAGTGTATGAAGATAGAAGATAAAGAACTGCGTATAGCCAAATTCTTCGCAAAACTGGATGCAATGCTCGAAGTCACTGCACGCCAACTGCACGAACGTATGGAGTTCCAGAAAACCGCATTTGCCAAGCAATTCCCATTGCTGATGTCTGCCCTATGGGTAGGTTGCGAAAAACTGAAACCAAACGATACAATCGCCTCCGTTATCAATCAGGGAACGTTGGGCATAGGTTTCATAGGTTTGGCAGAATGTCTGGTTGCCCTTACCGGCAAACATCACGGAGAATCGGAAGAAGCACAAAAACTGGGAGTGAAAATAGTAACTTATATGCGCGACCGCGCCGACCAGTTCTCCGATCAGTATCACCATAATTACAGTGTGCTGGCTACGCCTGCCGAAGGACTATCCGGCAAATTCACAGGGGCAGACCGTAAGAAGTTCGGTGTATTGCCGGGAATTACAGACCGGGATTACTATACAAATTCCAATCACGTACCACAAGTGCAGCGCCCGCCATAAGGCAGAAGTGGAAGCTCCGTATCATGAACTGACACGTGGCGGACATATTTTCTATGTAGAAATAGACGGTGATGCGACACACAATCCTGAGGTCATCATGCGTGTAGTGGACATGATGGATCAGTACAATATCGGATACGGCTCAGTAAACCATAACCGCAACCGCTGTCTGGAATGTGGATATGAAAACTCTACTCCGAACCTGGAAGCCTGTCCGAAATGTGGCAGTACGCACATCGATAAGTTACAACGTATCACCGGTTACCTGGTAGGTACTACCGACCGCTGGAACAATGCCAAACTGGCGGAACTCAACGACCGTGTCATTCATAATTAAAAATTATAAATTTAAAATTAAAGAGCTGCGCAATAACGAAGCAGCCCTTAATTTCATTCCCTCCCACCAACCTTTAATTTTTAATTCTTAATTTTTAATTGAATCATGCTTTCTATCCTTGACATTATAGAAGATACTACAGTGGACGGTCCGGGTTTCCGGACCTCCATTTATGCTGCCGGGTGCCCGAACAGATGCCCCGGTTGCCATAACCCTGAATCCTGGGATATCAACCGGGGACGCTGGATGTCGACAGACGAAATTCTGGCGAAAGTGCTTGCCGACAATTTTGCAGACGTAACATTCAGTGGCGGAGATCCGATGTACCAACCTGAGGGATTTACAGAACTGGCATGTGCCATCAAGGAAAAAAGTAGCAAGAACATCTGGTGCTATACAGGATATACTTTCGAGACTCTGCTACGCAACCCACTACAGGCCAAACTATTGCAGTATATCGATGTACTGGTAGACGGGAAATTCAAACAGGAACTACGGGATGAAAGCCTGTGCTTCCGCGGAAGCAAAAACCAACGCTTGATTGACGTACAGGCTTCATTGCAGGCAGAAGAGGTAGTGACATACAATTATAATCCCGTACCTCGCATTGCTTAATAATCAGTATGCTTGAGATGCCGCCATCATCTCAAGCTCTCCTTTCTTTCCTCCCTCCTTTCAGAAATTCCCATAATTATAACTTATTATCATTTCTTTCTTTCCTCAAAAAGCCGTACCTTTGCGGCGCTTTTCAAGAATAGATAATTTAGGATAACATTTTAAAGTATGAATTCGCCAAACGAATTAAAAGAAATTACCCGGTTTTTACTGGAGTATGCTAATCGTCTTATGGGGTCCGGCGTACACACTTCACGCGTGATACGAAACACCCGTCGCATCGGAAAGTCACTGGACGTAGACGTGAAAATGAGCCTTTTCCAAAAGACCATGGTGGTAAGTGTATGCGACATTGACAGCACGGAAGTCTACAATGAAGTAGCCATTATTCCCGCTTTCCCCATCAGTTTCGAACTGAATGCTGAACTGAGTGCGCTTAGCTGGGAAGCCTACGACAATCATTTACCCCTGGAAACACTTTGGGACAAGTATGAGAAAATAATATCAAGACCGAAGATGGACCCGCTTTGTACATTGTTTCTGGTGGGTTTTGCCAATGCTTCTTTCTGCGCCCTGTTTGGTGGCGACTGGACAGCGCGTCTCATTGTATTCTCCGCAACACTCATCGGTTTCTACATTAAACAGATTATGCAGAAGAAGAAAATCAATCATTATCTTGTTTTCATTGTATCTGCATTCGTAGCTTCCATGGTTGCTTCTTCAGCGCTTACGCTGGAAACGACAGCCGAGATAGCCATTGCCACAAGTGTTCTTTATCTGGTGCCCGGCGTCCCCTTGCTGAATGGTGTCATTGATATTGTTGAGGGGCATGTACTAACCGGCTGCACCCGTCTCATCCAGGCATTGTTGCTGGTATTATGTATTTCCGTAGGACTCTCCTGCACTCTTATGTTAATTAGAAACAGTTTATTATGATACTCGTTGATATACTTACGGACGGCATATTTGCCGCAGTTGCCGCCATCGGTTTCGGAGCGATTTCAGATCCTCCCTTGCGCGCTTTTCCTTCCATTGCCTTACTTGCCGCTATCGGCCATGCCCTGCGTTTTTGTCTGATGACCTATCTGGGAGTAGATATCGCTACTGCATCCCTATTTGCTTCTTTCAGTATCGGTATGGGAAGTCTTGTTTTGGGAAAACGTATCTATTGTCCCATGACTGTGCTCTACATCCCTGCATTGCTGCCTATGATTCCGGGTATGTACGCCTACAAAATAGTATTCTCACTCATCATGTTCATGCAGAATATGAAAGTACCGGAATTGCAAGAAAAGTATCTGATAGACTTATTCACGAACACAATCGTTACTTGTAGCGTCATCTTCATGTTGGCAGTGGGCGCCACTATACCGTTGTTCTTGTTTATCAAACGGGCTTTCTCCATGACAAGACACGAGAAAAATTAAAAGTTGAAAATTAAAAATTAAAAGATTGCGTATGGAAGTTTTTTGGAAAACAATCGCACAATATAATGAAGCAACCTGGATTTTCCAGGTAATTATTACGATTGCAGGTATCCTGCTGACCGTACTACTTTATCAAAAACCGACACTGCTGATAAAGCGGTTGATGAAGGGATATATGGTATTTTTAAATAGCTGGATTTCTATCGTCTACTACATGATCTATTGTGGTGACCGGAATTACAATTATATACTTGCCATATTCTGGGGTATAATTGCACTTATCTGGCTATGGGACCTCATTACAAACTATACTCCGTTTGAACGTTATCACAAATATGACAAACTGACTTACATACTGTATGCCATGCCATTCCTTTACCCTCTCTTGTCATGGGCACGGGGCATGGAATTCCCAATGATGACCACCTGTGTGATGCCCTGCTCCGTGGCCGTATTCACCATCGGGCTGTTACTGGCATTTTCACGCAAAGTGAATCTGCTTGTAATACTTTTCCTTTGTCACTGGGCATTGATAGCGTTTTCTAAAGTGTACATCTACAAAATTCCCGAAGATTTATTGCTGGCAAGTGCGACCGTTCCTGCCATTTATCTCTTCTTCAAGAATTACTTCGACCAGAATCTGCATAAAGAAACAAAACCAAGTGCCAAATATACCAACTGGATTCTAATAGCACTCTGTGTAGCAATTGGAGTATTTCTAAGTATCACGATATTGAACGAATTGGTGGGCTAGAGAATTAAATATGAAGTATTAAGTATGAAGTATTAAGGGCCACGCATCATTAATACCTGATACCTAATACTTCATATTTCATACTGATTTCATTCTATTTATTCTTTCCTTGATTTGCTACTGCTTCCATCAACTTCTTTATTTCCTCCGGATCTCCCAAGAAATAGTCTTTCTGCAAATTCAGGTCATCATCAAATTCAAAAACATAAGGCACGGCGGTGGGTAGGTTCAGCTTTACAATATCTTCATCGGAGATATGTTTCAGGTGCTTGATGATTCCTCTTAAACTATTACCATGTGCCACAACCAACAGCTCATCGGCTGTTTTCAGATTCGGGAAGATCACACATTTCCAGTAAGGCATGATGCGTTCGATTGTATCTTTCAGAGACTCGGTACGGGGCAGTTCCGCATCGGGCACTTCATTATAACGTGCTTCAAAGCGCGGATTACGAGGGTCATCCTCAGTCAGTGCATGCGGAGCAATATCATAGCTACGACGCCAGATCAACACCTGCTCTTCACCATATTTGGCAGCAGTTTCCGCCTTATTCAAACCTTGAAGCTGTCCATAATGCTTCTCGTTCAGGCGCCAGGATTTCTCTACCGGTATCCAGTCCTGATCCATACGATCCAATACCACATTCAGTGTTTTCACTGCACGTTTCAAGTAGGAAGTATAGGCTTTATCAAACTGGAAGTCATTATCTATCAATAACTGTCCCGCCTTTTCAGCTTCGGCAATACCTTTTTCTGTCAAATCTACATCGGTCCAACCAGTGAAACGATTTTCCTTATTCCATGCGCTCTCGCCATGGCGAAGTAATACAATTTTCTTCATACGAATTATTTTTTATTAGTCGTATAAATAAAACACGCATCTATCGGAACTTGTTCAATAAGAGGGAGGGATCACTATTTCAGCAGCGAATCAGCATATATGCACAACTTCAGCATTTGTTGAGCATCATCAAAGCACACATTATTTTCCTTAATATACTTCTCCAATTCCTCCTTATGAGTAGAATTCAGCTTCAGAAATTGCTTCATATTACGAACCTCCTTCTTCTTCCCTTTTTTCTCTACCCAATACACGTTATACCGACTTCCAACTTCCAACTTAACAGGAGCATCAGGTGAGAATCCCGTACTGTTGGAAGAATACGTCTTCACATTACCCAACGAAGAAGTGCCGCCATATCCCACGGACTTTGGTTTATCACGAACAGTAACTTTGTATTGTACATAAAATGAAGGCTCCGAAGAAAGAATTTCAACTCCACCATCCTGTTCCGGGTAAAATACCCGTGCACCAAACTTTATAATATTTACCTCATCAGCATTCGACAATATTTTTGCCTGATTTCCATCCTGCTCATCAATAAAATAGAATTTTTCGCTCGGAAGATGATAATTCATCTTGCCACGAATTTCCATACCATTTCTCATATAGACAATAGCATCCTGATAAGTATCAAAGAGAAAAGGCGATAGTTCCGTTTGTGAATATCCGCCAGAAACTATACCAAACACCCATGCGCAGCGAAGGAAAAACGATGCTCTCCGCTTTCGGACTGGACGCACTGG